>Ga0255086_1000070_pt1 | contig 35086 bp, 33 predicted proteins | sample Colum_Cont_RepC__FD_188438 | JGI IMG/M metagenome (GOLD analysis project Ga0255086, IMG submission 188438) | Freshwater microbial communities from Columbia River, Oregon, United States - Colum_Cont_RepC_8d | ecosystem: Environmental > Aquatic > Freshwater > River | place: USA: Oregon | collected... | reverse complement strand
CTCAATACTGGCAAGTCGGTGGCGCCGATGGGCGCGCTGCAGTGGCTGCGGTTGATCACCACGATTAACCGGGCCTGTCACTGAGGTCTCACTGCGAGATGCTTGCCTCTCCCCTTGCGGGAGAGGTCGCCGTAAGGCGGGAGAGGGGGCGAGCGTAGCGAGTGCCGCTACTCGCTACGCTCGCCCCCTCTCCCTTGATCCCTCTCCCGCAAGGGGAGAGGGAAACCATCCTGACGCTACAACGGCGGCGCGACTTCCACCGTGATGCCAGACAGCAGTTCACTCAAGGTGATCTGGCAAGACAAGCGCGAGCCAGGCTTGAGCGGCACCAAGTCACCAATGGCCTCCAACATCATCTGCTCGTCTTCGCTCTTGGCAGGCAGCTTGCCGACCCAGGCGGCATCAACATAAATGTGGCAGGTGCCGCAGGAGCAAGCACCGCCACAAGTGCCCTCGATGCCGGTTGAGGCATCGCGCAGCGCCTCCATCAACGGGCCGCCTGTTGTGGCCTCGATGCTGCGTTCACTGCCGTCGCGGCCAATCACCTTTACCACTGCCATTGTTGCGGTCCTCTTCAATGAAAAGCCTCCGTGCCGGCGACCGACACGGAGGCGTTTAAGCCAGTGCTTTCTGCTCAGACGGCGTCGTCGAACTTAGGCACTTCGGGGTAGAACTGCTTGAACCACTTGCGGAACTGCAAGATCGGGCCGTCGCCATCGCAGAGCAGCGGGTTGGGGCGGAAACGCTTGTTGTTCCAGACGATGAAATCGACGCTCTCGAAGCCTGCGCTTTCTTCGCCCTCGGCAGCACCGATCATGTGGTCGATCTGCTTCAGGGTGAACTTGAGTTCCGGCGTGCCCTTTGCAAAGTCGATGTGTCGGAACGACATGTTCATCTGGGTTTTGTCATGCGCCACCGGCACCGAGTAGGAGATCATCGTGGCGGTGATGGTCTTGCCGGTTTCCGGGTCTTTCTGGTTGAAGCGCATGACGTTGAGGCCGGGGCCGTAGCTGTCGCCGACGATGTAGCCCATGCCGATGTTGAGGCGCATCTTCGGGCCGTCGTAGGTCACTTCGACCGGCGGGATCATCGGGGCGTTGTGCAGAAACTTGAGGTGCGCCACATCCGGGCCGTTCTCGGCAATCTCTTGGATGCAGGTGTTGGCCGTCCAGGTGCCACGGCGGGTGCCGGTGTAGCCGGTGGCGTCTTCCATCTCCGGGATGTAGGGCAGCTCGTAGGTCGGTTCCTCGCAGCCGGGGTGGTACCAGCTCCAGATCATTCCGTATTTCTCGACCGTGGGCAGCGTGCGCAGGATCGGGCCTTTCTTGGTGATGGGCGGCATCACCTTGGCGTAGGGGATGACCTTGCAGTTGCCATCGGTGTCGTATTCCCAGTGGTGGAAGGGGCAGCGCAGATGCTCGCCGCAGACCTTGCCGCCGTGGCCCATGTGCGCGCCGAGGTGCGGGCAGTAGGGGTCGCTCATGCCGGGCTTGCCGCCTTCGGTGCGGAACAGCACCCACTCCTGCCCGAACAGAAAGACGTTGCGCATCTCGCCCGGTTTCAGGTTTTCTGAAAAGTCGACGTGATACCAGCCGACCGGCACCGGGAACGGCGCGCGCTGCATCGTCTGTGATTCGAGAAGCATCTTGAGGTTGATGGGAGCGCCCATGGTGCGTTGTCCTTTGGCTGTGTGGCTGAAGTCGTTTTACAGGCTGGCATGGTGCGATGTTGAAGCGCTTGCGTCCTACTCCATTCAGGGGATGAGCGGGCTGAGCAGGGCTACCCTGATTGGACGATGTTGCACAGGTCGCTGGGCCTTCACGCTATGTGTGTTCACCACCGCACTCCGCGCACCGGGCCCACTGCAAGAGGCCATTGGCAGGAGCTCGCCAGCGAGGAGAGTTTCAAGATGTCGATCAGCAAGCGCATTGCCTTGGCCGTGCTCGGCCTGTTGCCCTGCATGGTGGCAGCACCCGTCTGGAGCAAGGCCACGCCGGAGCAAGTGGCCGCACTCGATGGCCCCAAGTTCACCTGCATGGGTGCCGAGCGTGCCGGCACGGCATCGGGTGTGGCGGCCTACACCGGCAAGTGGCTGGATAGCTGGCCGGGCATGAAGAGCGCCACCGGCTACGACCCCGGCCCCTATGCCGCTGAGAAGCCGCTATTCACCATCAGCGCGGCCAACATGGCGAAGTACGCCGACAAGCTCACGGCAGGGCAAAAGGCGCTGTTCGCCAAGTACCCCAATGTCTATCGCATGGATGTCTACCCCAGCCACCGCGACTTTCGCGTCCCAGATTGGGTGTGCGATGTGGCCAAGAAAAACGCGGCGGAGTCGGAGGTGGTGCACGAGGGTTTGGGTGCCACCGGCACCACGGGCGCGCATCCCTTTCCCTTCCCCAAGAACGGCACCGAGGCGGTGCTCAATGTGCTGATGCCGTACCGCATCTGGAACGATGCGAGCGTCAACGACATTGCCAATGTGTATTCCGACGGCAGAGTGGCCTGGGGCAAGCAGCGGTTCCGTACGCTCAGCCTGCTGGCCGACCCCAAGGTGCGCGGCAGCTTGCAGGATCGCATCCAGGCCTACTTCTACAACGAGGTGCTGCTGCCACCACGCGACAAGGGTTCGATCGCCGTTGGCACGCAGCCCAATGATTTCTCCAACGCCACCACACAGGCCTGGCAGTACATCCCCGGCACCCGCCGCGTGCGCCAGGCACCGGATGTGTGCTGCGACTACCCGGTGCCACCGGCCGGCATGCGCACGGTGGATGACGACTACATCTTCAACGGCCCGCCCAAGCGCTACACCTGGAAGCTGGTGGGCAAGAAAGAGATCTACATCCCCTGGCATAACTTCAAGACCAACGACACCGGCGTGAAGTACAGCGAGCTGATCAAGCCCGGCACCATCAACCCCGACTACATGCGCTATGAGCTGCACCGGGTTTGGGTGCTTGAGGCGTACCAGCGCGAAGGCTTTCGCCACATCTACAAAAAGCGCCAGATCTACATTGATGAGGACACCTGGCTGGCGGTGTGGGGCGATAACTACGACCAGCAGGATCAGCTCTGGCGCGTGGCGATGATTGCCTATCGCTACGCCCCCAACGCGCAGGCTTACCACCGTGGCGCGAGCATCTATCACGACGTGCTGCAGGGCTCGTACGAAGCGGGTTATCTGGTGAATGAGGCGGGTGCGGACTGGTGGAAGCTCAACGACCCCAAGCTCACGCCGCAGATGTTCAGCCCCAAGGGCGCGGCAATGGGCGGGCACTAAGAAACCAGCCATGGCGGCGGAGAGCCGCAGGCGAGCAGGGAGAGAGACGCAATGAAATTGCAGCCAATGCAGGGCTGGTCGGCTGAGGCAAGGTGCGTGCTGGCAGGCTGGCTGCTGGCAAGCCCCGCAGCATTCGCGGGCGGCACGCTCGACCTCTGGGGGCTGAAGACCGAATACGAGTTGCAGGCGACTTATGCGATTGCGATGCGCGTCGAGGATCAGTCAGACGGCATCATCAACTCGGCGTCCGATCCGCGCATCCCCTTGCCGGAATATCTCAAGGTGCCGGCCAGCCACAACTTCGATGACGGTGATCGCAACTTCAAGCAGTGGTCATTGATCAACAACCGGCTGACGCTGCTGGGCGAGCTGCTGTTCAAGCAGGACAACTACGGCGCCATCATTCGCGGCGATATTTTTTACGACGATGTCTATCACCGTCGCAACGACAACACCTCGCCGGATAGCGTCAACAAGACCGGCATCACCAACCAGTTCACCAGCCCGGCGCGCAAGGTCAGTGGCGGTCGTCCACGCCTGCTGGAGACTTATGTGTTCGGCACCTGGACCTTTCTCGACGATGGCCTGTTGAACCTGCGTCTGGGCCAGCAGGTGGCGGCCTGGGGCGAGAGTTTGTTTTTCTCCGGCATCGCACTGGCGCAGCTGCCGGCCGATGGCGCGGCGGCCAATGTGCCGGGTGCGGATGTGAAGGGCATCCTGCTGCCCGTGAACCAGATCAGCATGCAGGCGGCCTATGGCGACTTCACGCTGCTCGGCCAATACAAGCTCGCCTTCAAGCCCACTGAAGTGAATCCGGTGGGTGAGTATTTTTCGATTGCCGACCCGCTGGGGCCGGGTGCCGAGTTCGCCTACGGCATTCGCAACCCGTTTTTTCTCGACACGCTCTCAGGGGCCAATCTGCTGTCGGATGATCTGATCACTTCGATCAATACCGTGGGCGCAGTGCTCGGCCTGCCACCCGCGCCCGGCGGTATTCCGCCGGGCTTGCCAGCTGTGAACCTGCCGCGCACCGGCATCGCCCTGCTCAACGCACCAAAGTTCGTCAACCCGCAGTACGCAGGCGAGGCACATACCAGCCACTTTGGTCAGTACGGCATCGGCCTCAAGTACCAGCTCACCGAGGAGACCGAGCTGGGCTTTTATCGCCTGCGTTACCACAACACCATCCCCACGCCGGAGTTCACCTACGGCTTCTCGGTGCTCGCCCCCGGCGATGGCACCACACCGCCGATCACTACCGAGGTGCTGGGCCTGCGCACGCCCGTCACCTATCAGGCCAAGCACCGCACCGGCATCAACATGACGGCGGCGAGTTTCTCCACCACGTTTCTGGGGGCGAATATCGCCGGTGAGCTGATCTACCGCGATGGCATCGATGTGCTGGTGGATGTCGATGGTGGCCTGCTCGGGCCGTTGCCCACCGCCACGCCCTCGAAGATGCTGCAAGTTGATCTCAATGCCATCTACCTGATCGACCCGCGCTGGTTCTGGGACTCAATCACCCTCGTCGCCGACATTGGGTTCATCCACGTTGGCGAGGTCACGCCCGTCAGCGGGCCAGACCCTGCGGTGACCTCCACCGATCTCACCTATTCGCGCGATGCCTCGGCGTACACCCTCGTCGCTTTCACTGCCGTCAACAACGTCTTCAGCGGCTGGGACTTGCAAGTGCCGCTGGCGGTGCAGGGCGTGATCAGCGGGCACTCCTCGCTGCTGGGCGGCTTCGGCAGCCTGGGTGGCAATGGCGACATGCGCATGAGCTTGGGCGCGACCTTCACCCGCTTGCAGCGCTTGAGCATTGGCGCCGCCTACAACGCCTATCTCGGCAGTGGCGACTATACCGACAGGCCACTGGCTGATCGTGACTTTGTGTCGTTTAACGTCAAGTATGGGTTTTGAATTGCATTGCCCTTCGGACGAGAGGGCTTCAGTAGATTGGGTTGAAGCGGGTGCGGCTCCCGGTTGCAGCTGGATTCAAATCGCTTCGTTTAATGAGGGGAAGATTCGTTCGTCACTGGCGTAAATCAGCCCAAAGCGGTTGTGGTCAACGCCGTGTCCAGCCGACGAATTCGCGCGCAGCGCGAATTCGTCGGCTGGAACACATAGTTAGAACTTCTTGAACAATTTCTTGAGCTCATCTTTGATTTGTTTCTCCGCCTCTTTCTTTACCCTACCCACGCCTTTTTCCTTCGCCACATTCAGCAGACTGTCATAGTCATTGTCTTCGCCGCACTCCATGCACTTGATGAGGTCGCCAGATGCATAAGTGGCCCCCTCTTTCCCTTGTAGCGGGGCTCGACAGAAGAGGCATACAAGCTCAACGGTAAATGGCTTCATTTTAATCAAGAGCCACCGACAAATAGCTTGGCTAGGAGGCCGGCTAGGGCGATCAACGCGCCAAGCGCAACGAATAACCCTTTGTGGTCTTCAATGTAGTCTGAGATCTTCTTCAACGTTGTGCGTGCGTCGAGTACTTCCTTCTTTCGTTGTCTGGAGTGGATGACGCCTACGCCGGTAGACGTCAAGACCAGGTAGCCGTACTTGCCTGCACCCATCGCGGCATGCTCGAGCCATTCGTTCGCCAGGCACTTATCCGCCAGCCGCTGCAAGTCTTCGGGCGTGACAGGCGTGGATAGAGCTTTTGTCATCTGCTCAGCCACGGCGGAGTCAATATCGAGGCGCACCAGCTTATGGTTAACGCCCTCGCGCTCCATCTTTGCCGTGAACAGTTCGAGTAGGTCGAATTCGGTGACGCGGCGCTTGCTCATGGGAGATTCTAACGCCGCGGTTCAGCGGCGGGCCCGCGGAGCGGGACCGTCCACTGGAACTGCTTGTTGGACGTCGACTGGCGCGTACGATCTGGCATTTGCGACCTTTCCCTTGAGCATTGTTCGCCATAGATCGCTTTGCTGTGGCCGTGGAATGTCTTTCCATGAAAGGAGTCTGATACCAGCGGTCTCGTAGTCGCCGTGCGCTCGCATTGCGGCGTAGTTCTCTTCACGCGTCACGATGTGCACGGACTCGGCTTTTGCGATGAGCTCAATGAATTCGTCGACGTTGTTCGCTTTATCGCTTTTATGCTTTTCGACCAGTTTCGAAAGTGACGTTTGGATTCGGTGGTGATGCTCCAGCCTAAGCACCGCCCCTTGGTTTAAGGACATTTCCGAAACGTTACCCGTAAAGACGCGAATCTTTCGTTTCAGGCTCTCAGCCATGATGTGCGTATACCAAGCTCGCGCTCGACCTGGCGTTACGTTTGGCCGCACGGATAGCCACATGATCTCCTCATAGATCGAGGCCAGCGCCAGCCGTATTGCTGGGTCAAATTGGACGGGGTCGCTCATCTGCTCTTCTTCGACGCCCAACAGCTAATAGACGGAACGAGGTCCGGACATGCTTTATTAGTCCGGGTGCCGTTTTGGCTCTGTAACCCCTTGATGTCGTTGATCGCCATCATCGTCACGTCCCTTTATTAATAAATCGTGCGGGGGCTATGACTGCCTGCCTCGCTAAACGCATTCTGCTCTTTCTGTCGGCTAGGTTGCTAGCTCGGCAACAGTCAGCTTTTGGCACTTCTCAGACCCTTGCTCTCCTGCGACCCACAGAGAGCGACTCCCCATCAGTGCCGCCCTTCGGTCACACCCTTGTGAACAAAGGCCGCTCCATTGGGTATGGGCTGACCACGCGCCACGCGGGTGAACTCCGGCACTTCGATGATGAAGGTGGCGAGCACGCCGAGCGCGGTGAGCGTGAGCGCGATCTGCGTGGCGAGCACGCCGCTGGGTAGCGCCAGCACGAGAAAGATCACCATCACGATGCTCGATGCAAAGCCACCCAGCGCCATGCTGAAAAACTGTGGGCGCGTGCTGCGCAGATTGTCGAAGCGGAAAAGAAAAAAGGTCTCGAACGGCATGGGTAGCTCAAACGTTGCACGGCTGCCCCAGGCGCCTAGCAGATGCCCCCATTCGTGAATCAGATAGCCGACGAAGGCGGTGGCTAGCGCCGTGAGGCTGTGTATAGCGATGCCGTAAGCACTAAGGGGCTTGCCCAGTTGCAGGGCGTATTGCCACAGCGCGAGCGTCAGCACGATGAAAAGGGCATCGCGCAGCAGCAGCATGAAGAACCGGCCCCATTGCTTGTCCATGCGCACTCCTTGAAAACGGCTACTTGCGCGGTGGCAGCGGCAACAGTGCCGAGACCTTGCGCATGTGCTCGGCGTAGGCGGGCCGGCGCTCGACACTACGATCGTCCATCAGCGGGATGCTGGCGTATTTGAACATCAGGGTCATCGCCACAGCACCCAGCACCACCCACCACCATTGGTCCGGTGCGGCGGCGAGGCCAAACAGCATCAGCCCCCACCAGAAGCTCAGCTCGCCAAAATAGTTGGGGTGCCGCGACCACGCCCAGAGGCCGGTCTTGATGAAGCTGCCGGGCTCGCGCTTGCGGGCGATGAAGGCATGCAGCTGCAAGTCCGCAATCATCTCGATCAAAATCGCGCCGAAGGTGACGATGCAGGCCAGTGCATCGAGCCAGCCCAGCGGCTCGCCGATGCGCGTCATCACCGCGTAGATCGGCAGGCAACCCAGGAAAACCTGCACGGTGGGGAAGATGTGGATGCCGAACAGATCCGCCAGCACCGCATGTTTGCCGGCGCGAGCGCGCACGATGGGATAGCGCCAGTCCTCGTGATGCAGGCCGCCCCAGTACACCGACCAGTTGGTGGTGAGGCGAATCGCCCAGAGCCACACCAGCACCATCACCAGCCAGGCACGCGGGTCGCCCGCAGAATCGTGTACCCACATCCACCACACGGCCAGCAGCGGCGGGATCACGCTCCAGTAGGCGTCATAGAAACTGGAGTTTTTATAGGCGTAGCTGAAGCCGAAGATCACCAGCGTGGCGACAAGATCAGCGACGAAGGCATCCCAAGGCTGCGGAAAATCAAAGCCGAGCAGTACTGCCATCGCAGCAGCGATGCAGAGCACATAGGAAACCACGATGGGGGTGAAATCCTTGATGCTGGCCATGCTGCTCTCCTTGCCTTGTTATGTGGTGCTTTTGCCCTCTCTCCCGCTTGCGGGAGAGAGTTGGAGAGAGGGAGGTGAGCGCAGCGAATGCTTTTTGACATTCACACAGCAAAAAAAGCATTCGCTGTGCTCACCCCCTCTCCCGGCCTTTCAGGCCACCCTCTCCCGCGAGCGGGAGAGGGGATCAATTTCAACGGTCACTTTGCTGCCTCGACTACGCCGCCTTGTCTTTCAGCAGCCCACGCTCGCGGGCCATGGTCAGTGCGGTGTCTTCAATCATGTCTTCCTGCCCGCCGATCATCTTCTTGCGGCCGAGTTCGACCAGGATGTCGCGCGAGGGGATTCCATACTTCTTGCCCGCTCGGTCGGCGTGCAGCAAGAAGGTGGAATACACACCGGCGAAGCCCAGCGTGAGCGAGGAGCGGTCGACCCGCACGATGTGATCCATCATCGGGAAGATGATGTCCTGGGTCAGGTCCATGAGCTTGAACAGATCGCAGCCGGTGTCGATGCCCATGCGGTCGCAGACGGCGATGAACACTTCCAGCGGCGTGTTGCCGGCACCGGCACCGAGGCCGCCGACGGAGGCATCGATTCGGCTCGCGCCTTCTTCAATCGCCGCGATGGAATTGGCAATGCCCATGCCGAGATTGTGGTGGCCGTGGAAGCCGATCTCGGTTTCTGGTTTCAGCACATCCCGCAGGGCGCGCACGCGCTCGATCACATCGCTCGGCAGCATGTAGCCGGCCGAGTCGGTGATGTAGATGGTCTGTGCGCCGTAGCTCTCCATCAGCTTGCCCTGCGTGGCCAGACCCTTGGCGTCGTTGAGGTGGGCCATCATCAAAAAGCCCGTCGTGTCCATGCCCAGCTTACGGGCATAGGCGATGTGCTGCGGGCTGGTGTCGGCCTCGGTGCAATGGGTGGCCACATGCACGCTCTTCACGCCGTGGTCGTAGGCGCTCTGCAATTCCTTCATCGTGCCCAGACCCGGAATCAGCAGCACCGAGACCTTGGCCTGCTTCATCTTCGGGATCACCGCATCCCAGTATTCCTCGTTGCTGTGCTTGGCAAAGCCGTGCTGCAAGCTATTGCCGCCCAAGCCTGCGCCATGCGCAACCTGGATCAGCGGCACGCCGGCATCGTCGAGTGCGGTGGCAACCGCAATCATCTGCTCGGTGGAAATCTGCTCACGCTTGGCATGCATGCCATCGCGCAGCGCCATGTCGTGAATGAGGACCTTGCGGCCCTTGAGATTCTTGAGTTCGCTCATTACGCAGCCCTCAGTTGATAACGCCCAGCGAGGATTTCCGTCGCGAACATCTCGGCGGTGCGGGCAGCGGCGGCGGTCATGATGTCGAGGTTGCCGGCATAGGTCGGCAGGTAGTCGCCGAGGCCTGCAACTTCCATGAAGCAGGCCACCTTCTTGCCGTCGAACACCGGGCCGTTCACCAAGCGATAACCCGGCACGTATTTCTGCACCTGCGTAACCATCTCCAGCACCGACTCGCGGATGCGCGCCTGATCCGGCTCTTCGTCGGTGAGGCAGTAGATGGTGTTGCGCATGATCATCGGCGGATCAGCCGGGTTGATGATCACCAGCGCCTTGCCGGTGCGCGCGCCACCCACGGCGCAGACCGCGCTAGAGGTGGTGTAGGTGAACTCATCGAGATTCGCACGCGTGCCGGGGCCGATGGACTTCGACGACACGGTGGCGATGATCTCGGCATAGCTCACCGGCTGTATGCGCGACACCGCATTGACCATTGGGATGGTCGCCTGCCCGGCGCAGGAGATCATGTTGACGTTCATCGCCTGCGCCTTCGCATGCGTCGCCAGATTCACCGGCGGCACGCAGAGGCCACCGATGGCGGCGGGGGTGAGGTCCACCATCAGCACACCGAGTGCATTGAGCTTGTCGGAGTTGGACTTGTGCACGTAGGCGCTGGTGGCATCGAAGGCGATCTGCACGCCATCGGCCAGCACATGCGGCAGCAGGCCATCAACGCCCTGGTCGGTGGTCTTCAGGCCCATGTCGCGCGCACGAATCAAGCCCTCGGAAGTCGGATCGATACCAACCATCCAGACCGGGTCGAGCACCGGGCTGCGCTTGAGTTTGTAGATCAGATCGGTGCCGATGTTGCCGGGGCCGATGATGGCGCACTTGATCTTCGTCATGCAGGTTCAAGCCTCAAACGAAATGGATGCACTGCCCATGCCGGCAATCTGCATCTCGAAACGATCACCCGGCACGGCGGGCAGCAAGGGGGCAAGCGAGCCGGAGAGAATGATCTCGCCGGCCAGAAATGGAATGCCGAACTCACCCAGCGTGTTAGCGAGCCAAGCGACGGCGGTGGCGGGGTGGCCCTGCACGGCCGAGCCCAAGCCGGAGGCGACATGTGCGCCGTTCTTGTGGATGTCCATCTTCACCGCAGCGAGGTCAAGCGCTCGCGGGGCGATGCGGGTCTTGCCCACGACGAACACGCCGCACGAAGCGTTATCAGCAACGGTGTCCTGAATCTTGATTTTCCAGTCGCGGATGCGCGAATCGACGATCTCGAAGCAGGGCGAGACGTAGTCGGTGGCGTCCAGCACCTGCTCGGCGGTGATGCCGGGGCCGCGCAGGTCTTTCTTGAGCACGAAGGCAATCTCGCCCTCGGCACGCGGTTGGATCATGCCGTCGCGCGTCAACGAGATGCTGCTGCCATCGGCCACGTGCATGCGGTCGGTGAGAAAACCGAAGTCCGGCTGGTGCACGCCGAGCATGTCCTGCACCGGCTTGCTGGTGACGCCGATCTTCTTGCCGACCACGCGCTCGCCTTCTGCCTTGCGGCGCTCCAGCAGGTGCAAGGAGATTTGGTACGCATCGGCAATGGCGATGCCGGGTTCGCGTTCGGTGAGCGGACTCAGTACCGACCGCGAGCGCAGGGCCGCGAACAGTTCGTCGCCGAGAGACTCGATGCGGGTTTTTGCAAGTGCCATTAGCCGTTCTTCAAGAAGTCGATGACGGTGCGGTTGAACAGCTCGCGGTGTTCGATCATCACCCAGTGCCCGCACTGCGGCACCAGCACCATGCGGCCGTGCTTCAAGCCCTTGGCGAGCCGCAGGATGCCGCTGTCCGGCATCATGTTTTCGTTGAGGCCCCAGAGCGTGAGCGCCGGGCATTCGATCTCGCCCAGCCGCTCGGTCAGGTTGGGCACCTTCATGGTCTTGATCGCCTGCGGGTTCTGGCCCTTGGCCATCTCGGCACGCTCGTGTACGAGGGCGTCTGTGACGCAGTCTGGATTGACCACGAAGGCCTTGATGAAGAAGTCCTTCATCGCCGCTTCGGTGACGGGCTGGCCTGAGCCGTAGAGCTTGAACATGGCCGCCATGCCGGGCATGGCGAGGTAGTCCGGCAGGTCGTTCAAGCCGCCGGGTGCCATCAGCACCAGACGCTCGACGTTGGTCGGATGTGCGAGGGAAAAGCCGAGTGCCACCGCACCACCCAGCGAGTTGCCGATCAAGGTGTAGCGCTCGACACCAATCGCATCCAGCGCCTGCTTCACGCACTCAACAAAAAAGCTCAGCGGGTATTCAACATCGATGGGCTTGTCGGAATAACCAAAGCCGATCAGGTCCGGTGCGATGACGCGATAGCCCGCCGCGACGAAGGCCGAGATGTTGCCGCGAAAATTGCTGATGCCGCAGGCGCCGTTGCCCGAGCCGTGCAGCAGCACCAGTACCTGGCCGCTGCCTTCATCGAGGTAGTGCACGCGGTAGCCGTTGGCGAGCGTGGCGTAATGGCCTTCGGGGACGGGTTTGGGAGACATGCGTGTGCGCGCCGAAGGGTGACCGTAAGTGTCAGCATCTTTGCCAAACGGGGCAGTGCGGGCGTCATCCTTTTGGACTACGGGCCTGCGCAGGCAATGGCCTAGCATGAGGCCATCAAACAAGGTGATTGACGTGACACAACCCAGCATCGTGCTCATTACCGGTGGCGCCAAGGGCGTTGGCCGTGGCATCAGCGAGCGATTCCTCGCCGCCGGTCACACCGTGCTGGTCTGCGGGCGTGAAGCACCGGCGCAACTGCCAGCGGTGCAGGGCCGCAGTGCCATCTTCATGGCCTGCGATGTGCGCGATGCGGCGGCGGTTGATGCGCTGTTCGCTGGTATTGCCGCGCAGTACGGGCGCTTGGATGTGCTGGTCAATAACGCGGGCGGCGCGCCGTTCGCACTGGCCGACAAGGCCTCGCCACGCTTTCACGAAAAAATCATTGCGCTGAATCTGCTCGCACCGCTGCACCTCGCGCAGAAGGCGAATGCCTTGATGCAGCAGCAGAGCAGCGGCGGCGTAATCGTGTTCGTCGCCAGCATCTCGGCGCTACGGCCTTCGCCGGGCACTGCCGCGTATGGCGCTGCCAAGGCCGGCATCCTGTCGCTGACGCAATCGCTGGCGGTGGAGTGGGCGCCCAAGGTGCGGGTGGTGGCGGTCAGTCCCGGCTTGGTGCGCACCGAGCAGTCTTCGCTGCACTACGGCGATGAGAGTGGCATCGCAGCCGTGGCCGCCACCGTGCCGATGCAGCGCATGGCCGAGCCCAGCGACATTGGCGATGCCTGCGTCTGGCTCGCCTCGTCCGCAGCCTCGTATGCCTCTGGCACCAATCTGGTGTTGCATGGTGGTGGTGAACGGCCGGCGTTTCTCGCCGCCGCTGCGGTCAACAAGGGCTAGCGGAATGAAAGCGATTGGTCATCAGCGATTTGCGCCCCTGCTAGCGTTGTTGCTGCTGGCCTGCGGCGGCGACAGCCAGTTTCCGACGGTGCCGGTCACGCCACCCACAAATCCAGTGGATGGCAAGCACTGCCGCAACTACAACGCGCAGCGCACGCCCTACTTCGGCGACCTGCATGTGCACACGACATATTCGCTGGATGCCAACACCCAGGGCACGCTGACCACGCCGCACGATGCCTATCGCTTTGCGATGGGCGAGCCGCTGGGCTTGCAACCCTACGATGCCAATGGCGCGCCGACGCGCTTTGCACAACTGTCGCGGCCGCTCGATTTCACTGCGGTCACCGATCACTCGGAGCTCTTGGGCGAAACCGAAATCTGCACCAATCCCGACAACGCCGGCTACAACTCGCCGGAGTGCCTGTTCTATCGGCAGTCGCCAGATCAGGCCTTCGTGATTTTCAATTTCTTCGGGCCGGGCACCGATGGCCTGCCAAGCCCCAGCGGCGGCGAGTTTGTGCCACGGCTGCCGTATTGCGGTGTGAATGGCGAGCGCTGCCTGGAGGCGGCCAAGACGCCGTGGCGCGATATCCAGCGTGCGGCGGAGGCCTTCTATGACCGCAGTGAGGAGTGCCGTTTCACCACTTTTGTGGGCTATGAGTACACCGCTGCACCACTCTCCAACAATCTGCATCGCAATGTGATTTTCGAGAGCGAGGTGGTGCCAGAAATCCCGCCTGCGTATCAGGAATATCCCGCAGCGGAATATCTCTGGCAGGCGCTCAGCGAGCAGTGCAAGGCTGCCGACGGCTGCAACTATCTGACCATCCCGCACAACTCCAACTTGAGTGCCGGCCTGATGTTCCAGACCCAGGACGATGCCGGCAATGACTACACGGCGGAGTTTGCAGCCCTGCGTCAGCAGAACGAGCCGCTGGCCGAGATCTACCAGCACAAGGGCCAGTCGGAGTGCCTCAACACCATGGGCGCGGGTTCGCGCGACGAGCTGTGTGGTTTCGAGGTGTTGCCCTACAACAACCTTACGGGGGATCGCTTCGGGGGGCTGAACACCGGCCCGCCGATGGAGCAGGATTTTCTGCGCGAGGCCTTGAAAGAGGGCTTGCGGCTGGAAGGCACGCTGGGGGTAAACCCCTTCAAGTACGGCTTCATCGGCAGCACCGATACCCATCTGAGCACGCCCGGTAATGCGCGCGAAGAAGACTTTCCCGGCCATGCGGGTGCGGGTCTCAATCCGCGTGCTGGTGTGCCGGGCCTCACCGATGTCATCGAGGTCAGTCCGGGCGGTCTTGCGGTGTTGTGGGCCGAGCAGAACACCCGCGAGTCCCTGTTTGCCGCCATGCGCCGCCGAGAGGCCTACGGCACCAGCGGGCCGCGCATGCAGCTGCGCCTGTTCGGGGGCTGGCAGTTGCCGATGGATCAATGCAGCCGTGGCAATTTTGCAGAGGTGGGCTATGCCAACGGCGTGCCGATGGGCGGTGATCTGCCAGCCGCAACGGCTGGCAACAGCGCGCCGCGCTTTGCGGTGTCCGCACTGCGCGACCCCGGCGTGACGGGTGCAGCAAGCGAGCGCGCCGAGCCCTTGCAGCGCATCCAGATCATCAAGGGCTGGGTGGATGCGGCGGGCGTAAAACAGGAGCAGGTCTACGAGGTGGCAGGCGATGCCAACAACGGCGCGAGCGTCGATACCGACACCTGCGAGACCTCAGGCGCAGGCTTTTCCAGCCTGTGCAGCGTGTGGCAAGACCCGGACTTTCAGCCGCAGCAGTCGGCCTTCTATTACGCCCGCGTGGTGCAAAACCCGAGCTGTCGCTGGGCCACCTATCAGTGCAACGCCGCGCAGGTGGATTGCAGCGTGCCTGACGACGTGCCGGCGGAATATGCGGATTGCTGCAATGCCAGTTACCCGAAGACGGTGCAGGAGCGGGCCTGGACGTCGCCGATCTGGTATCGCGCCCCGCCAGCAGCGCCATGAAGCCACTGCTGCATTTTTTGCTGCTGGGTGGTGTGTTTTTCGCAGCACAAAGACTCACCGAAAACTGGCCAATTTTTGCTGGCACACAGACCATTTTCATCCGCAGCAATGAGGTGGACAGACTGCAAGCGGCTTGGCAGCGCACGCAGGGCAGTGCACAAGATGCAGCCCAGCGGCAGCGCGCAATACAGCAGCTGGCTGATGATGAAATCCTTGTGCAAGAAGCACTGCGGCTGGGCCTGAATCGCAGCGACCCGGTGGTTCGCAGCCGTCTGCTGCAAAACCTGCGCTTCGCCTACCCCGACTCATCCGAAGATGACGAGTCACTGTTCAAGGCCGCACTGGCCTTGGGTATGGATGAGCGCGACTTCGTCGTGCGCCAGCGGCTGATCCAGCGCATGCAGCAGCGCCTCGCCACCGGCGCAGTGGTGACTGACGAAGCCCTGCGGCGTGATGTGAGTGCGCATCCACAACGCTATGCCACGGCTACGCGCGTGAGTTTTCGGCAGCTGTTTGTCAGTGCAGATGTGCATGGCAGCGATTTGCCGGCGGCCGCAGAGCGACTGCGTGCGGCGCTGGGCTCCGATGCCGCTGTGGGCGATCCGTTCGTGGGCGGCCATCAGGTCGAGGGCGCATCAGAAGCTGATCTGAGCAAGATCTTTGGCAGCCGCTTTGCGCAAGCGGCGATGGCGGCCGCGCCGGGCCAATGGAGTGGTCCCATCGCCTCACCCCACGGCCTGCATTTCATCTATGTGGAATCGGTTCTGGCGGCGCAGCCGGCTGATCTCGCCACGGTGCGCCAGCGCGCCAGCTATGCGGTGCTGGCGCAGGCCGAGCAGCATCGCGTGCAACAGGCAATGGTCGAGCTGCGTCGCCGTTATGCGGTGGTGGTGGATGTCGCCTCCGGAGCGGTGCAATGAAGATCGGGCGGTGGGCCGCGCTGCTGCTGGCCCTGTGCGGGCTGGGCAGCACGGCGGGGGCACACCCGCTGGCACCCGCCTTGTTGCAGCTGCATGAGACAGCGCCCGGTCACTACGACGTGCTGTGGCGCACCTCGGTGACTCGCACGCAGCGGCTCGATGTGGCGCCTGTGCTGCCCTCCAGCTGTATTGAAATAGCCAAGCCGCAGATCGCCACTGAGGGCGGCGATGCCGTGGTGGCGCGCTGGCAAGTGCAGTGCGCGAGCGGGCTGACGGGACAGCGCATCGCGGTGCAGGGGCTGGCGCAGAGCGGCATCAATGTCATTGTTCACCTGCGCAGTGCGGCAGGCGCGGTGGATGCCTTGCTGGGGCCTGACCAGACCACTTTCACGGTGGCTGCGCCGGCGGCGCAGCCGCCAGTGTTTGTCAGCTATCTTTGGCTGGGTGTCAGCCATCTGTTCGCGGGACTGGATCACCTGCTGTTTGTGGCTGGACTGGTGCTCTTGGTGCGCGGCTGGCCGTCGCTGCTGGCCACCGTCACGGCCTTCACCCTTGGCCATAGCGCCACGCTCGCGCTGGCCAGCCTGGGGCTGATCGCGGTGCCTCAAGACCTGACTGAACTCGGCATCGCCCTGAGTATCCTGCTGCTGGCGGTGGAGGTCGCGCGGCCCGCCAGTGCAGCGCCATCGCTGCTGCGGCGTCAGCCCTGGCGGATGGCAGCGGGCTTTGGCCTGTTGCACGGCTTAGGCTTTGCGGGTGCGCTGGCAGAGACCGGCTTGCCCAAAGAGGGGATTTTGCAGGCGCTGCTGGCCTTCAACATCGGCATTGAGCTGGGGCAGTTGCTGTGGGTGCTGGTGCTGCTGATCGTCGCCAAGGCGAGCCAAAATCTGCTGAAAAACCCATCAGAAGCAATGGTCAGGATGCTGCCGGCGTATGTCATTGGCGTGCTCGCCGCCTACTGGTGCTGGGATCGTCTCGTCGCGCTCTGGGCTTGACCCCAAGCCTTGAAACGCCGTAACGTGGCCTTATGTTGCACTGCAACAATCCATGAGATACCCCATGAAACCATCGATTCTATTGGCCCTGACGCTCGGTTTTTGCAGCGCTGCATGGGCAGACGACGCCCAGAAAGTGCTGGAGTGCATGCGCGGCAACGTGCCCTCATCCCTGCGCGTGCAGGACATCGAGCTGACCAGCACTGACCGCAGCCAGGGCAGCCGCAGCTTGCGCGGCAAGCTGTTTGCCCAGAACGAGGCCAGCCGCGTGCGCGTGATGCTGAAAATGAGCGCGCCGGAGAATCTGGCCGGTTCGGCCTTCTTGCTGCGCGAAGCGACCAAGGTCAGCGAGCAGGGTATGTATGTGTATCTGCCGTCGGTTCGGCGCGTGCGGCGCATCACTGGCGAGTTCGCCGATGGTGCACTGCTCGGCAGTGACTTCAGCTATCAGGAGTTCCGCCATCTGCAAAACAGTTTTCAGGATCTGAGCAGCACGCTGGAGCCGGCTGAGGTCATTGAGCAGCGTCCTGTGCATGTGCTGCTCTCAGTGCCGCAGGCGGGTTCGCAGCCGAACACGGCGCGCATTCGCAGCTGGGTCGATCAGCAAACCTGCGTGCCGCTCAAGGTCGAGTTCTATCAGAACCAGAGCCTGCAAAAAGTGTTGACCATTCCGGTCTCGGCACTGAAACAGTCGAAGCAGCGCTGGTATCCGGCCGAGGCCTCCATCCGTGATGTGAAGGCGGGGACCAGCAGCCAGTTGCGGGTGCTGGGTGTGCAGAGCGGCAGCAAGCTTTCGAAGGGCACTTTCGAGCCCAGCCTGTTTTACCGCCTCGGCACCTGAACACCTTGCATTGACGTTTGCTTGAGCGAGGGCCCTCGCTCAAGTGGACGAGGCTGTATCGCAGCGCGCTCTCAATAATCCGACGACTAAAAACGTTCGTAAGGAGAGCCGACATGCAGTCCCCTGTATTCCCCAAAGGTGGGGTTCTGGTATTCGGTGGCAGCGGTGGCATTGGCCAGTGCGTGGCCAAATCGTTTGCGGCAGCGGGTACGGATGTCGCCATCGTCTACCGCTCGAAGCAGGCCGTCGCCGAGCGGGTTGCCGCTGAAATCACCCAGCTAGGTCGCAAGGCCAGCCTGCATGCGGGGGATGTCACAGATCCGGCGCAGGTGCAGGCGGTGGTGGATGCCGCCATCGCCGCGCATGGCCGTATTCACACCATCGTCTGGGCCGCTGGCCCACTGGTCGAACAGGTGAGCCTTGCCGACACCACGCTCGCCTTGTGGAAAAAATCCATCGACACCGAAGTGCATGGCTTCTTCAATGCTGTGAAGGCCTCGCTGCCGCATCTGCGGGCGCAGGGTGGCGGTTCGTTTGTGCACTTGGGCTCGGCAGGTCATTTGTGGTGGCCGGCCAAGGATGGCCTGTCTGTCGCCCCCAAGGCCGCCAACGAGGCGCTGGTGAGAGGTATCGCGAAAGAAGAAGGCCGCCACAACATCCGCGCCAATTCGGTGCTGGTCGGTGTGATTGAAGCCGGCATGTTCCTGGAGCTGCTCAAGCGCGGCGTGTTCGACCAGAACTGGATCGACGAGACCCACAAGCTGCTGGCACTCAAGCGCTGGGGGCAGCCGGAGGAAATCGGCAGCGCCGCCGTGTTTCTCGCGACCAATGGCTACGTCACTGGCCAGCAGATCAATGTCTCCGGCGGCTTCGGCATCTGAAATGGCCCATGAACCTACTGCGCTCGGCATTTCGCGCGTCGGCGGTGCTCGCAATGCTCATTGGCTATAGCCAACTGCGCTTGCTGTGCTCCGGCGCCGCTCGAACTGTCTTCGCTCCCTACGGTTCCTGAGCCATTTCAAAATCAACTCAAAAGGAATCCCATGACTCTGCAACAACTCAGCGATCTCGAAGCCATCAAGCGCCTCAAGTACGCCTATTGCCGCTGCATCGACACCGCCAACATCGACGAGCTGAAAACCCTGCTCACCGAAGACGCCAGCGTCAACTATCAAGGCGGTTCGTACACCTTTCAGACCGCAGGCCGCGACAAGATCATCGAGGCTATTCGCTATGCGTTTCATGCCGATGCGGTGGCGGTGCACAACGTCAATCACCCAGAGATTGACTTTGTGTCGGACACCGAGGCGACTGGCGTCTGGTATCTCAAGGACTGGTTCCTCGACCTGCACCACAAGATCATCACCGATGGCACCGCGCTCTACCGCGACCGCTATGTGAAGCAGAACGGTCAATGGCTGATCCAGCATGCCAGCTACACACGCATCTACGAGATGGTGATCCCCGTCACCGATACGCCCAATCTCACCGCGCACTACCTTGCCCAGCATGGGCAGAAGCTGCCGGCGCAGGTTTCAGAGGCCTTGCAGCGCAAGTAGCAACTTTCAAAGGAGGCCCCATGCGCCGGCAAGCTCTTGCAGTCGCGCTGTCACTGGCCTCTGAGGCGCTGCTGGCGCAGGAGTCTGCTGCGGCGACCGACGAGACTGTGCTTTCCACCATCACGGTCGCAGAGCTGCCGCAGCCGGCAGCCAAGCCGTCGGCGGCAGAGCAAGCGCCCGCGACGACGGCCCAGCTCGATGCGGTGGTGGTGACGGCGCAGAAGCGCGAAGCCTCGCTGCAAAAAACGCCGATCTCGCTACTGGCTTTCGACAAGAAAAAACTGGAAACGTTGGGCATTCAGGGCGTGGCCGATCTCGCCACCAATGTGCCGGCGCTGACCATCGACCCTTTTCCCACCAACAATGCGCAGCTGCGCTTGTTCATTCGCGGCATTGGCATCATCGATGCACAGGTCACCCAGGATGCCGCAGTGGGGGTCTACATCGACGGCGTCTATATCGCGCGTTCCACCGGGCTGGCGCTCGATGTGGCGGATCTCTCGCGGGTAGAAGTTCTGCGCGGGCCGCAGGGCACGCTCTATGGCCGCAACGCCACTGGCGGTGCGATCAACCTGGTCACCAGGCGGCCAGTGCTCGGTGTGTTTTCGACGGCTGAAACCTTGAGTATCAGCAGCCGCAACACGCTCACGGCCAAGGGCACCGCCAACCTTCCGCTGGGCGAGACCGCGGCCATCAAGCTCTCCGCCATCAGCAACCGTCGTGATGGCGTGGTGGACAACAGCGGGCCGGGTGTCGACTTTGGCGACCATCGCGATACTGGCCTCCGTCTTGATGGCCGCTGGAGCCCGCGTGATTGGGTGACCGTCGATTACACCTACGACCGCAGCGAGCTGACCAACAACAACCAGTTCTTTCAGGCTGTCATTCCCTCCAATACCACGCATGGCCAGGCTGATCTGTTCAAGGCCTCAGCACAAGACGTGAGTGTGTATTCCAGCCGGCGACTCGACTCGCTGGCCGCCAGTGCGCCATTCGTGGAGTCTTCCACCACGGTCAATGGTCACGCGCTCACGCTCGACTTTGGCCTGGGAGGCTTCGATCTCAAATACATCGGCGCCTACCGCACGCTGGATGATTTCACGTATGCCGATCTCGGTGGTGGGGGCGGCTCGCCTGACTACCGTATTGATACCAATGCCTACGCCGGACCCTCTGCCACCCAGTTCAACGGCGGACCCACGCCACTGCTGATTCCGCATGTGTTCCAGAGCCAGTGGTCGCACGAATGGCAGTGGGGCGGCCGCGTGCTCGATGACAGCCTTGAGTTCATTGTCGGGGTCTACGATTTCAGCGAGCGCGGTGGCGAAGACGGCCAGCCGAGGCATCACGTTCTCAATGCGGTGATCGATCCCGCACAGTATCCGGGCCTGCCCGCTGCCGCACAGGGCTTGATTTCGACGGCGGCAGGGCTGGGTGATGCCAGTCTCGTGGGGCTTCGCAGCTATCGGTACCAGATCAACAACCGGGCGCGGGCGGCTTACACCCAGGCCACCTGGTCGCCACTGACCTTCGAGCGTCGCCTGCACCTCACCGCAGGCTTCCGCCGCTCACAGGATCGCCGCACGGCCATCAAGGATTCGATCAGCCGCAGCTATATCGAAGTGGGGCAGGCGGCGGTCGAGTTACCCGTTTCGCAGGGCAACGATGACTTTGTCGCGGTGCGCGCCTCGCGCCGCTTCAGCGACCACTCGCCCTCGTTCAACATTCAGTACGACCTGACCGAAGACGCGACGGTCTATGTGTCTTCCGCCAAGGCCTACAAAAGCGGTGGCTTCAATGTGCGCGACCCACAAATCTCAGGCGCTTCGGGTGCGGCATCCGATGGCACCGAGTATGGCTTTGGCTTTGTGGAAGGCTTTGCGCCAGAGCGGGTGCATTCCTACGAGCTGGGGCTGAAGAGCGAGTGGCTGGACCGCCGCCTGCGCATCAACACCGATGTATTCGCCACCCAGTATCGCGATCAGCAGATCAATTTTCTGATCCCCGGCACGGTGTCGGACAGCAAGACCCGCAACGCCGGCCGCGCGCGCATCAATGGCTTTGAGCTGGAGGCGACGTGGCTGGCCACGCGTGACCTGATTCTGGCCGGCAACTACGCCTTGCTCGATGCCAAGACGCAGGAAGTGCTCGACATCGAAGGCAACAACGTGGCGGATCGCTACCCCTTCGTGTCGGCACCGCGTCATTCTTTCAACACCTCGGTGGACTGGACCCTGCTGCGGCGTGACTGGGGGCGGTTGCGCGGCTATCTCAACTATAGCTACATCGGCACTCGCGTCGGCAGTGCCTCGCTGCGGGACTTCCGCGAGGGCGCGCGTATCCCCGCCTATGGCCTGCTCAACGGGCAGATTGGTGCGGCCTCGGTCAAGCTCGGCGGCAAGAACCTGCTCGATGTCACGCTCTGGGGACGGAACCTGCTCGACCGCGAATACGTCAATGTCGCTATCGACAACCTGCCGCATGCCGACCGAGCCGTGCTGTTTGGCGATCCGCGCAGCGTGGAGGTGTTGCGAACCGGAAGATCGCTGACGTCCTTGTCGAAACTTCACTGAGTTCAACTGGCCCCGGCCCTGCCATCCCTGGCAGGGCGTTCGGCGGCGCGAATGCCATTCAAGGCATTCGCTGGTTCCCGCCTCACCCCAGCGAGATCACGCTGTTCAGCAGCAAGCGCACCAGCATGGTCTGGCGGGTGACGCCGGTCTTGCAGAAGATCGAGCGCAGGTGCGTGCGGGCGGTATTGCGACGCACGTTCATTTTCTCAGCGGCTTCGTCCAGAGTCAGGCCATCGGCCAGCAGCAGGGCCAGCTGTGCTTCCATACGGGTGAGGCCGAACAGTCGGCGCACCAACTCCTGCGAGGGCTGTGCTGCGTTGGACTCCGGGTCGCGCAGAAACACCACCACGGCGGGCCGCTGCTTGCTCTCGGAGAACTGCCCCATCGGCACGGCCTTGATCAGTACGCCCAGCTTGGCGCGCCCTGAGGGCCGCGTGACGGGCATCGCCTCGATCATGCCGGGGCCTGTGTTGTGGATGGCGCCGCTCATGGCCTGTCGCAGCATGGTTTGCAGGTCGCGACTCTCCTGACTGTTATCGAGGCAGAGGTTGTTGCCGCTGAGCCAGATGCCATCCTTTTCGTTGAGGATGCGGCGTGCCTCCGGGTTGGTTTCGAGCACCACGCCGTTCTGGTCGAAGCTGACCATGCCCAGTTGCAGGCGGTTGACGGCACCGGCAAACAGGGCGCGCTCGCACTCCAGAAAATCGAGCTGTGCATGCAGCTGGATCGAGCGCTTGAGGTGCGGCAGAAGCAGGCGGCAGAGGTCCTTGTCGGCCTCGCTGAAGGGTTTGGCATCGTGCCCACGGGTGATGCGCAGGCGGCACTCGATACCATCCTTGGTGTAGATGTCGGCGCCCAGCAGGTGCCGTACGTCCAGTGGTTTCAGGTAGTCCTGGTACACCGTGCTTTGCAGCCATTGCTTGCCGAGCACCTCCTCGGCGCACACCACATCTCCCTCGGTCAGGCGGACGAATGGGTCCAGTGCGAAAAAGTGGGTTTCGTAGCTCTCCACCCCCTGCGCGGTGACCGAGCCGGTGTTGATCATCACGCCGACGTTTTCGGGGGAGGGCGGCCTGAGCATCAGCGTCACATGGCTCGCTTGCAGGCTGTCGCGCCACATTTGCAGGGCGGTCTGCCAGGGCGGTGATTCCATGGCGCCCTGATAAATCGAACCGACCAGCCGATTGAACTCGGAAAAATCAGGCAGCACAGATGACCTCATCCCGGCTTTCGCCGCGACGGGCGGACATCGGGGTGCAGTTTGCGTGGCGCTGGCCATGTTTGCGGTAGCTGGCATCGACTTGGGTCTCCTCCACCGTCAAGCCGATGGCTGGCGCAGCCGCTGAGGGGGCGCTACCGCCGATCCGGTCGAAACGAGGAACTGACGCTATCAATATGCTGCGACCGCGCTGGCGTCAAGAATCAAAATCGTCCAGACGGGTGATTCTGCAGCCCGCCGCAGCATTGAAACTCAGAACCGAACGTCAGCAAGCCAGCCGACGCCCCCAAGGAGACGACGTGGTCAGCGAACAGCGCATGAAAGACGCCATGCAGGCGTATATCGATTGCTTCAACCGCCAGGATCCCGATGCCATCGCCGCGCTCTACGCCGACGATGCAACGGTGGAAGACCCGGTGGGCAGCCCGCTGAAAGTTGGCAAACCTGCTGTGGCCGCCTTTTATAAGATGGCCGTCGCCACCGGGGCCAAGCTCAAGCTCGCTGCCCCCATCCGCGCTTCGCACGGCAACTCGGCGGCCATGGCATTTGACGTGCAGCTCAACATGCCCACCGGCGAGGCGATCATCCAGGTGATCGACGTGATGACCTTCAACGACGCCGGCCTGTTCACCAGCATGCGCGCGTTCTGGGGCAAGAGCGACATGGTGCTGCTGAAAGCCCCGTGATGAGCTTGCATGAGCTCTCCGACCAGGCCGAGCTGCTTCGGCTGGTTACGCGATATGCCTATGCCATTGACGAGCGCGCGTTCGAGCAACTGGACACCGTGTTCACACCCGATGCGCACATCGACTACACCGCGATGGGCGGCATCAAGGGTGACTACCCGACTGTGAAGGCTTGGCTACAGCCTGCGCTCGCGCACTTTCCCGACTTCATGCACCTGATCGGCAACACCTTGTTTGAGGTGAGCGGCGATGAGGCCACGGGCAAGGTGGCCTGTTTCAACCCGATGGTGGTGCCCAAGCCTGAAGGCGGCGGCGACACGATGTTTCTCGGTCTCTGGTATCTCGACCGCTACCGCCGCACGCCGCAGGGCTGGCGCATCAGCGAGCGCATTGAGCGCAAAAGCTACGCGCACAACATGCCGGACTGGATGCAAAAGGCGCTCGCGCCCTGACCCTTTGTTTTTTTGAGAGCAAGCCATGAACAATGTAGCCACTCATAATCCCAAACTGTTCTACGGCTGGTGGCTGATTGCGGCCGTCTTCGTCGGCGAGATGTTTGCCATCGGCTCCACCACCTACGCCTTTGGCCTGTTCGTGAAGCCGCTGGAGCTGGAGTTCGGCATCAGCCGTGGCGATGCCAACAAGGGCTTGGCACTGTTCATCATCGGTATGGGTCTGTCTGCGCCATTGATTGGCCGGCTAATCGACCGCCGCTCGGCACGACGCGTGATGTTGTTCGGCGCGGCTTGGATGGGCGCTGGCTTTATTGCCCTGGCACTCGCACCCACCCTGCAATGGATGGCGCTGGCGATTTTGTTCATGGTGGCGGCGGGTGCCACCATGATCGGCCCACTCACCGCCAACACCCTGGCTTCACGCTGGTTTGACCGCCGCCGGGGCCGCGCGCTGGGGCTGGTGGCGGTCGGCACCTCGGTGGGCGGCACGCTGCTGGTGCCGCTGATCGCCTACAACATTGAGGCCTTTGGTTGGCGGCAGGCGCTGATGATTCAGGGCGGCATCATCCTCGTCATCGTCGGCGCACTGGCGCTATGGGTGGTGCGCGACCGTCCGCAGGACTTAGGACTGCTGCCGGATGGCGAGCTGGCCAATCGCGCCGATGCCGCCAGCCACCTGCCAACCGGCCCGGTGTGGACGGCGGGCGCCTTGCTGCGGCATCGCGACTTCTGGTGCATTGGGCTGTCGGTGGGCCTCACCTTTGCCGTCACCCAGTCGGTGCTCGCCTCGCTGGTGCCCTATGCCGCCGATGCCGGCATTGATGCGCAGCGCGGCGCACTGCTGATCTCGGTGCTGTCGGTGTGCTCCATTCTCGGCAAGCTGCTGTTTGGTGCGTTGGCCGAGCGCGTCGACAAGCGCTGGCTGTTGCTTGCCGTGGTGTGCTTCACCGTTGCACAGCTCTGCACGCTCATCGTGCAGCCCGATTTCGCCCTGCTGCTGGTGATCTGCGGCATTGCCGGCTTTGCCATCGGCGGCGAGCTACCGGTGTGGGCGGCGATCATCGCAGAGCGTTTCGGCCCGCGATCATTTGGCACCGTCATGGGGATGATGAACCCCATCAACATGACGTGTAGCCTGGTCGCCATCAGCTACGTCGGCATCGCCTATGACCAGTCCGGCGGCTACACGCTGCCGTTTCAGGTGTTCCTGGGCGTTGCTGCGGCCTCGGCAGTGATGACGCTGCTGATTACCGCACCGCGCAAGGCGACATGAATGCCTTGCGAGAATCTGTTGAACGATCTTTGAGGAGTAAAGGAACCATGAATCTATCCATGTGGCGTCGTCCGCTGTGCGCCGTGCTGGCAACACTGGCGCTGGTGGCCTGTGGCGCATCGGTCAACCCGGATCAAGCCGGCTTGCGGGGACCAGACGGCACATCGGCCAACCCGCCGGCCGCGCCGCCGGACGAAGGCGTGATCCTCGCCGAGGAGCTTCTGCACATGGTTGAACGCAGCGGCCTGTACTCGCTCCCGTCCGACCCCACGCAGGCGCTCGCCGCGCTCTCGACGTTCCCCGACCAGCTTGGCGATGTCGTCGCGATGCATCTCGGCAGGCTTCACCCCACGCCGCACGAGTTCACGCCCGGCATGGGGCCGTTGCTGGACCTGCTGCGCGCGCGCGCCGACCTGCTGTTGTCCGGGCAGCCCCAACGCATGGCTGAAGACCTGCAAGATGGCCAAGCCTCAATCATGCTGCTGCCAGTGGATGCGACCACGGTGATCGTGATTTTGCCGACCAAGGTGGCTGAGTCGGACCCGACCGCCGTGCCGCTGCCGGAGCGCAAGGTTGACCTGAGCCAGGTCACTTACGAGATCAATGGCCGCACGCGCACGGTCGACGATTTCATGAAAAGCGGCTCAACCAACGCGATCGCCTTTGCGCACAAGGGCCAGTTCATCTACGAGGACTACGAGAACGGCTTCAACCCGAATACCCGCCACCACCAGTGGTCGGTGACCAAGTCGGTCACCACCTCGCTGGTCGGCATCGCCGTGGCCGAGGGCTTGGTCGATTCGATCCACGACCCGATCAAGAAATACATCCCCGAAGCGGCCGACACCGTCTGGGAGGGGGTGAGCGTTGAAGACCTTTTGCAGATGGAGTCCGGCACCTACTGGGTTGACGTGCCCGTGCATCAGCCGGAGCAGCTCGTGCTGATGGGGGCTGACTACCACTCCAACGGCCTGTACGGGATGACCCGCGACGAGTACCTGCTGAAGCTCACGCGCACCTCGCCCCCGGGCGAGTTCCACCGCTACAACAGCGGCGATGCGCAGATGCTGGCGTGGCTGCTGGAGCGGGTGTATCAGAAGCCCTACACAGAAATCCTCTCGGAGAAGCTCTGGCGCCCGGCAGGCATGCAGAGCGACGCGCTGGTGATGCACGACCGGCTCGGCAACAGCTTTGCCTCGATGGGCCTCATGGCCACGCCGCGCGACATGCTCCGGTTCGGCGAACTGCACCGCAACGGCGGCAAGAGCGTCGACGGCAAGCAGGTCATCCCTGCCGACTGGGTGCGGATGTCACACCACTACGACAAGGCCACCGGCGGCGGCGACCGTGGCTACCTGTGGCCGCCCATTGGCGATCCTTCATCCGGCAACTACACGGCCGAAGGCTATGGCCACCAGCACGTTGCGGTGATGCCGTCCTTGAACCTGGTCGGCGTCCGATTCGGCAACGACCCGGTCGAAACAATCAATCACGCAGAGTGGGAAGCGCTACTGGCGGCGGTGGGCAATCATCTGGAGAGCAGCCTCGCTCAATGAGGCCATTCGCGGCCATATAAAAAGCCCGCTGATTGGCGGGCTTTTTCATACCAACGACTGCACTCAACCGCCCACTGCATTGCCATGCCAGCGCGGTAGCGCGGGCAAACATCTTCTCGTTTGCCCACGCGCAAAAAACAGAAGTTGCGTGGGCACGCTGGGCTTTTCCCACGCGACGAGACTTTCATCTACTCCAACGATGCCCCCACGGCATCTGGCTCACCATCCAGCGTCCAGCGCCCCAGCTCTTCGTAGTGAAACGTGGGCCCATGGCCGGTGCTGCGCAGCAGCTGAAACTGGTCGATGCGCCAGACGATGGGCTGCGGCAGCAACAGGGGCTGCTCCAGCCGCTGTGGCGCACGGGGGCTCAGGGTGATGCAGGGGCTATGGCGCACCAGGCCTTCTGGCAGGCCCTGTTTGGCGAGCGCGGCGCGAAGGGTGTCTTGCAGGCGATCCAAGCCAGGGCTGGGTTCGGGCTGTAGCTCCCAGTGGGTGACGCCATCGCGGCCACGACCTTCGATGCGCTGTAGCTTCAAGGTGAGCGGCGGGCAGCGCACGATGGCGCCGGCTTTGAGCAGGCGCGGCAGGTCCAGCGGATGCGCTTGCAGGTCTGACAAGGGCTGGTGGCGGTTGTTGGCGGGCCAGCCGAGGCTGCCGGGCTTTTTCACCAGGCCGCGCTGGCCAGCGCCTGCTCCAGCTTTTTGGCGGCCGGACCGCGCAGCAGGGCCGCAAAGAACACCGCAGGTTTATTGGCCACGGCCTAGCCCAGCAGGGTGTTGAGTTCGCCGGACTGCATCAGCTTTTCAAGGTCGTTCGCGCCACCAATCAAGGTGCCCTTCACAAACACCATGGGGAAGGTGGGCCAGCCACTCCACAGCTTGAGTGCGTTGCGGCGGCGCCAGGTATTGAGGTAGCTGCCGTATTCGAGATAGTGATGCGCAAGCCCTGCGTCGCTCAGCAGCTTGCGGGCCTTCTTCGGCATGGGGTTTTGCGCCATACCCACCACCACAATGGGGTGTGCGGCAATGGCGCTGATCACTTCCTCAACCAGGTCGCGGTGGTGGCTCGCCACTGTGTTGCGAATGGCGGTGTGGATGCAGGCTTCGTCGAGAATCAGGCGGGGCATGGCGGCGCTCAAGGCTTGGGTCCGGCAGTATGGCAGCGGCGGCGCTGGCGGGCCTGCCCGATTCAAGCCGAACGCTGCCACTTCAAGGCTGGCTGGCATCTAGCGCGATGCCTGTTGTTACGGGCACGATGTGCAAATGAAGAGCCAGCACAGCATCCACGCCAATCTCATCGCCATCGTCACGGGATCCACCCTGTTGCAGTGCCTTGCACTGCTCGGTGTGCTGCCAGTGGCGCCAGACACCCTGGGTCGGCAGATCTTCAGCACGGTGGAAATGGCGCTGGTGGCGCTGCTGCTGCTGCAAAGCTGGCGCATCCGCCAATGGAGCCTTGGTCAGGATGCACTGGTGCAGCGCATCGCCACGCTGTGTTTTTACTCGCTGCTGCTGTGCGGCATGGGTGATTTCGTCAACCGCAATTACTTTCAGCACTATTACCAGTGGGATACGGTGATAAAGCACAGCTACCTGATGCTGGCGATCCTGTTTTTCTTCCCCGGCTATCTGTTGGTGGTCATGGCCAACTGGCGGTTGGTGCAAGGCCACATCAGTCGCAAGGCTGCAGCTGCAGGCGTTGTGGTGGCCATGGTGCTGGGCGCGCTGGCGTTTTTCGACAGCTACAACCCGAGCGTCAGCCGCTATGCGTCTTCAGCCATGCTGATCTACACGCTGCTGCACGCGGTGCTGGTGCTGTCAGCGCTATGGCTGGTCAAGGTGCATGGCTGGGCAGCCAGTGCGGTGGTGGTGCTGGGGGTGTTGCTGGCCGCGCTGGCCGATGTGCTGATCGCGCATTTCTGGATCTATCAGGATCATTTTCCGCTCATCGAGCACGTCAACTGGATTCTCTATTTCAGCTCACTGGCGATGATCCAGCAGCTGTCGTTTCTCGCTGCTGCGACCAAGCGCTGAGATCTGATCCTGCGCGATTCAGCGCATCCGTTCCACCGTCAGCGGCTGCGCAATGATCCACAGGCCGGCCACGGTGAGCCCCATCATGAAGACCAGCATTGGCAGCTGGCTGAGCAGTGCGGTGCGGCGGGTGGGGAACACGCGCAGGGCGATGCGATGGGCGATCACCACACCGAGGATGTGGCCGAGCAGGATCAAGCCCACCTGCGTGTGCCACACCGAGCCCATGCCCGGCAGGATCGGCGCGCGCAACAAAGTGGCGGTGCCCAGCAAATCCCAGCCCCAGCCGAAAGGGTCAGAGGCGAGGCTGATGATCTTCAGGCCCTGCGTGAGCAGCAGCGTGGCGTAGTGGGTGGCGTGATAAACCAGTGCGATGGGCAGCAGGCTGTAGCCAAAATCCTGCGCCAGCGCACGCAGTGAGTGCTGGCTGCCGGTCAATGCTTTCGCCAGCGCCAGGCAGGCGAGGTAGGCCGCGAGATACAGGCCCGGCGAGATCAGCAGCCAGAAGGTTTCCCATCCGATGTACCAGGGTCGCAAGGCGGCATAGGCGTGCACCGGGTGCGCACCAGCCAGCGCGGTGACGAGGCCGCTGGGATCGCTCCAGAACAACGACACCCACCACTGCGTGGCGCGCAGGCCATCGAAGGCGGTGGTGGAAAGCATGGCAAGGGCGAACACCACGGCACTGATGGTTTCAGGCCGCTGCTGCACCAGGCCCGACAGCGGGGCATGCCAGTGCAGCGTGCCCGTTGCTGGGCGGTAATCGAGCGGTGACAGCAGCCCGACGAGGCGCAGGAACACCGAGAAGAACTCGCAGTGCGCAAACCACGCGCGGCGGCCGATGAGCCACACCCCTGCGAAGTTGAGGGCGGTATAGGCCAGCAGCATCTGCCCCAGCGGCAGGGGCCTGCCGGTGCCGAACAGCTCGAACCAGATGAAGCCCAGATACAGTCCTAGCGCGGGCCAGTCGCCCCACGCGGCCGGATACTGGAAGCGTCCGCCTGCGAAGCGACCTAGCGCAGCGGTCATCACACGCCAGGGGTTGAGCGCGGCGTAGAAATTGCCGAGCAGCGCCGTGAGGTAGGTGCAGCCCAGCAGAAACACGACCCAGAAGAAGGTCATGCTGAAGTTGCGATAGGGGTCTCGATTGCCAGTGAGCGCCGTGGTGATGCAGAGCAGCAGCAAGGCCACGCTGAGTGCTTTCAGCGCTGGCAGGGCGTGGCGCAGCACACGCACCCAACCGAGGTGACTGATGTCGCGTGATGCAGTATGCGTGGTGCCGGTCGGCGAGGCCGCGAAAAGACCAGCCAGCAGAAACGACAGCAGCAGCGCCGACGCCGCACCCCAGCCGTACAGCCAGAACGGCACCGGCAGGTTGTAGAGGCGGCCAAAGCCGTGGGCCGCAGCATCGAGTGGCAACGCCAGCACAAGCAGCGCGATCAGCTGCTTTTTTATCCCCTCTCCCGCTTGCGGGAGAGGGGTAGGGGAGAGGGCTTTTTGGCCAGCAGCATTCGCTGCGCTCATCCCCTCTCTCCAGCGCTCTCCCGCAAGCGGGAGAGAGGGCCATAAAACAGCGGCGTGCTCAAACCTGCTTATGGCGAGGGCCGCTTGCGCGCCTCGGCTGAAGCCTTCAACGTCTGCTCCCACAGCTGCAGAAAGGTCTCTGCCGAGTTGTAGAGCGCCGTGGTCGCCTCCTCGCCGCCCTCGATGCGGATCTCCTCGACGATGTCTGCCATCAGGCCGTAGTGCGACATGCCCTGCTCGTCCATGTTCCAGACCTTGCCGCCGGGGATGGCGAGCTGATCGACCTTGAGCGGTGCAATGCCGGCCGCCGCGTACTGCGGCCCCCAGCCTGGGCCCTGGAACAGGGTGAAGGGATATTTGATTGGTTCGCTATCGGCCCCGCGCGGCCCCGGCAGCGTGCGCAGGCCGTTGGAGTCGGCTCCATAACCCACCGCCAGCGGCCGGCTGGTGGAGCGCTCCCACACCGGCTTGATCTGCGAGATGAAGCGCGCAAAGTCACGGCCGTTGGGCAGTGCCGGATAAATGATGCCGCCCTGCCGGAACATCTGCTCCGCCTGCGCCGTGGTGATGCCACCGTGGCCACCGTGGCCGGAGACGGCCGGGTAGTTCGGCGTCACTTTCGCACCCTCATCGAGCATGTATTGCTTGATCGACAACTCGGCATGGTCGATGTCGAGGATGAAACCCTTCTTCATGATCTTGTCGATGGCGTACTGGCCCAGTGCGGTCACGCCGCGCGCATTGCACTGGCGGCCCGGCGGATACAGCGGCAGCACGCCGCCGGTGGCTGACATCAGCGCTTGACTCAGCGGATCGCTGCCCAGCATCAGCGGTGCGGTTTCCAGTTCAGCACCCGCCACAAACACGCCTTCGCCCGTGAAGTACTCCACGTCGGGACAGTTGTAGGTTTTCCAAAAGCCCAGCGTGTCGGTGAAACCGACGTAGTTGAGGATGGAGCTGAAAATGCCGGTTCCACCCAGGGCGGAGTCGACATCGTGATAGGGGAAGATCTGCCGCACGCCCAGCTCCCAGGCGCGATCGATCTCGCTGTCGATCTCGGCTTCGTCGCAGTCGCTGATCTCGCTGCCGTCCGGCAGAAACTGCACCCGACAATGGAAGACGTTGGAGAACTCCAGACCGAGAATCACCGCGAGCTTGCCCTCGGCGATCACCGCCCGTGCCTCGGCAGGGTCCTTGACGATGCGGAACCAGCCCTTGCCCGGCCCGCCTTCCTGTGCATCGACGTAGTTCTGCACGTCGTACATGTATTGCACCTGCTGCACACCCACTTCCATATCGACGCACTCCGACATCTTGTCGCCATAGGTGGCGCGCGCGATGTTGCACAGCGCTTCGATGGTCGTGCCGTGGATGGTCATGGTCCGCAAGCCCGCCTTCCACGCACGCTCGATCCACTTGTAATACATCTGCTGGTGCAGAAAGGAATCATCCTGCGGCCAGTCGATGAAGCTCGGCCAGCCCTGGGTGTCGTGCATCGCCAGCGGGTCAAAATCGAGAATGATGTTCTCAGCACTTAGAGCGCCATTCGGGCCGTGCATGACTTCGCAGTTTTTGAGCGCCTCTGGGGCCCCGAAGCGGTTGATGGCCTGCCCGTACAGCACACCGCCAGCGGAGGGGCCCACGTTGCCGCTGCCATCAGACATCTCGCTGCCCATGCCCATGTGCGAATGCACTTCGGCAAAGCCAATTACCGGCTTGCCGATGGCGTTCTTGAAGGTCGGCGCGTCGATGCCCACTGGCATTTCGGGGTAGATGGTGCAGCCCGTGGCAGGCTCGAAAGTCAGTGTAGCGGGCGTGCCGCCCAGCACCAGTTGCTTGCTTGCATCGAGTGAGAGCGGCGCACCAAGTGAGCGGGCCGTATAGCGGCCTTGGTCGCCGTCGAGTGTGATATCAGCGCCATCGGTCGGCACGGTCTCGGCCGTCACCGCCGTGCCGCTACCCGTCATCAGCGCACTGCCACTGGTATAGAACAGATAGCGGCCCAGACCGGCGGGCTTCATGTAAAAGCGCTCGGCAGTGCTTGCATCACTGGTGTTGGCAGCGAAGCCAGCAGCAGTGCTGGCCACATAGGCCCCATCGGCTTTGAGCAAGAAGCAGCGATTGGCCAGGTCGAAACGAGATACGACGGCTGTGCTGATGCCCTCACCCGGCACAACAGCAGGTACCGCTGCCGGTTCAGATGAATGGCAGCCAGCGAGCGCCGTTGCGATGGCCAGCGTTGAAAGCCAGCCCAGATGAAGATTCCTTTCCATGTCTGCTCCAGCGCGCTTCATGCCGCACCCCTGTGGTGCAAGGAAATTATGACGACATCAGGCGGCGCTGACAGTGGTAAAGATGGCTTCAAACTCTAGCGCTCCGAGTTCGTTGCGAGACTGTGTTTTCCCACTGGATCAAGTCGGGTTGACTACACTGTCGATAGATTTTTTATGGAGGCTTGTCGCCATGCGCGCATTGCCACTCATCTCGTTACTCGGTCTGCTGGTTTTGTCGTCGGTCCAGGCGGGCGGGAGCACCTATCGCTGGGTCGACGAGCGAGGCCGCGTGCACTACAGCGATATCCCGGTGCCGAGTGCCGAACAGGTCGACATCAAGCCCGGCAGTGGCATCAGCGCCTCACCAGGCAAGGTGACTGCCGCTTCGATGGCGGTGGAGTGCCAGCGCCGCAAAGATCAGCTGACTAGCTACAACAGCGCACAGGAGATCACCGAGACTGACGCCCTTGGAAAGACCCGCAGCTACACGGCGGCGGAGCGTGTGCAACTGCTCAACCGCGTGCAGCAACAAGTGCAGGAGGCCTGCCCGAATGTCGACCCGCGCTAGTTTTTTCTGCGCAGGGCTGCTGCTCTGCGGTGCAGTGCAGGCCGCCGGCGGCGTATTCAAATGGGTGGATGATCGTGGGGTGACGCACTACGACGACCAGAGCCTGCTGGCCGAGCGCATGACTCGCGCCACCATCGCCCGTGGCCTGGTGGCGGCCGACCCGACGGCGACAGTGCCCGCCGACTACGTGGCGCTGGTGGCAGATCAATGCGTGGATCTGCGCCAGCGCGCCGCCAGTGTTTCGCAGGCGCGCGATCTGTATGGGCGCGACCCGGTGGGCAACCAGTATCGGCTCAGCGACAACCAGGTGGCACTGGAGCGCGCAAGGCTGGCGCAGGAAACCACCCGCTATTGTCGGCCACTCGCTGCGCAGGCCCTGCTGGCCGAGGCGCGTGCCGAAGCGATGCGCCAGCGGGCCCTGAGCGCGGCGCAGTAAGCTTTATTTCGCCAAGGCCTTTTTCACGTAGGTCGGCAGTGCAAATGCGCCTGCGTGGGTGTCGCGGTTGTAGAACTCTGTGTCGAGCGCATCGGCATTTTCAAGACGTGACACCTTGCTGCCCGCCTGCTTGAAGGCAATCGAGCCGCTCCACCAGCCGCTGGGGTAGATCACCTGCGGGAAGTGCAGCAGTGTGGTTTCGGCAAAGCCCGCGTCCTTCATGGCCGAATGCATTTCCTGGATCAGTTTAAGGTGCAACAAAGGCGACTCGGACTGCTGCACCAGCATGCCGTTGGGTTTCAGGGCCTTGATGCAGTCGAGGTAGAACTTCTTGCCGAACAAGCCTTCTGCCGGGCCTACCGGGTCGGTGGAGTCGATGATGATCAGGTCAATCGAGCCGGGTGCGACGTCCTTCATCCACTGGATGCCATCGCCGAAGAACAGCGTCGCGCGCGGGTCGTTGTTCTTGTCGCAGAGTTCGGGAAAATGGATCTCCGACAGGCGCGTGACCCGTTCGTCGATCTCAACCTGCGTGGCCGATTTCACTTCTGCATGTTTGAGCACTTCGCGCAGCGTGCCGCAGTCGCCGCCGCCGACGATGACCACCGTCTCCGGGTTCGGGTGCGAGTTCAGCGCCGGGTGACTCATCATCTCGTGGTACAGAAAATTGTCGCGGGTCGACACCATCGTGCAGCCGTCGATGGTCATCAGCTTGCCGAAGGTTTCGGTCTCGAAAATCTCGATCTGCTGATAGGGCGTCTGCTCGCTGTGGATCTTCCTGGCCTTGAGCGAGAAGGCGGTGCCGGTGGCATCAATGGCTTCGGTGAACCAGGTTTGGTCGAGAGACATGCGGGTGCTCGTTAATTCGTAAAATGAGGGCGCGAGTATAGAGGCTCGCCCTATCCCATTAAGTGAATTTGCCGTGACGAACTGGTCTACTGACGCTGCCCGCGCCCGCTACAACATCCCCCAGTGGTCCGAGGGCTATGTGGATGTGAACGCGGCAGGCCATCTCACCGTGCAGCCCTTCAAGCAGGGGGTGGCGGTGGACTTGCACTCGCTCGCCATGCAGCTGCCGAAAGAGGGGCTGGAATGGCCGGTGCTGGTGCGCTTCACCGACATCCTGCGGGATCGCGTC
>Ga0255086_1000069_pt1 | contig 35335 bp, 27 predicted proteins | sample Colum_Cont_RepC__FD_188438 | JGI IMG/M metagenome (GOLD analysis project Ga0255086, IMG submission 188438) | Freshwater microbial communities from Columbia River, Oregon, United States - Colum_Cont_RepC_8d | ecosystem: Environmental > Aquatic > Freshwater > River | place: USA: Oregon | collected... | reverse complement strand
GCCTACTACCGGCAGCAACTCATCGGCGTGGTGCTCACGGGTGCCAATGACGACGGCGCACAAGGCCTCAAGGCCATCCGCCAGCAACAAGGGAAGGGCATCGTCCAGCAGCCGCAGGATGCCGAAGCCCCCGCCATGCCCGAAGCCGCGCTGCGCATTGCCGGAGCCGACCACGTGGTCGCTCTCGGCGACATCGCCGCCCTCATCAACCGATACTGTCTGCCATGAGCACTACACCGCTGCTGCGCCCCAAAATACTGGTGGTCGATGACACCCCCGCCAACCTGCTGGTGATGCGCAAGCTGCTCGCCAAGGTGGATGCCGAGCTGATCGAAGCCGCCAGCGGCAGCGAGGCACTCTCGGCCTGTCTCGACCATGAGTTCGCGCTGATCCTGCTCGACGTCAACATGCCGGAGATGGATGGCTTCGAGACCGCCTCGCTGATCGCCGAAGAAGACAACAATCGCCTGACGCCGATCATCTTCGTCACTGCCGCCTACGGCGATGACGTCAACCGCCTCCGGGGCTATCACGCGGGTGCGGTGGACTACATCGCCAAGCCGATCAACGACCACATCCTGCACTCCAAGGTGCGTGTGTTTCTGGATTTGTGGCGGGCGCGGCAGGCGCTGCACGAGATGGCACTCGACCTGCAACAGCGCAATCGCCAGCTCGAAGACGAGGTGCGCGAGCGCCAGCGCATCGAGGCACTGGTGCGGCACGAGGCCTATCACGACTCGCTCACCGGCCTGCCCAACCGCGTGCTGCTGCTCGACCGGATCGACACCGCCACCGAACGCGCAAAACGCCAGCAGGGCTGCTTCGCGCTGCTATTCGTCGACATCGATGGCTTCAAGCCCGTCAACGATCAGCACGGCCATGCGGCGGGCGATGCCCTGTTGCAGCAGATCGGCCAGCGCCTGCTCGCCGGCGTACGCCGCAGCGACACCGTGGCTCGACTGGGCGGCGATGAGTTTGCGGTGATACTCGAAGCCGTGGTGAGCAGCACCTATGCGCTGCAAGTGGCAGATGCCCTTTGCATGCACTTGGGCGCGCTGTTCGAACTCGACCGCAGTGGGGCTCGCATCGCCGTGCAGATTGGCGGCAGCATTGGTGTGGCGATGTATCCGGATCACGGCATCAACCGCGACCAGCTGCTCAGCGCTGCCGACAGCGCGATGTATATCGCCAAGCGCGCCGGCAAGGGCCGGTGCCACATGGCTCCGCAGCAGGAGAGCCTGCCGCTCTGACTCCCATGACCCTCGCGCTGCACTGGGCCACGGCCGATACAGGCCTGCCGCCATCCCTATCTCCGAAGATTCTGCCGACGCCGGTGCCTGCGCCGCATTGGCTGGCTTTCAACCCTCAGGCCGCTGCCCTGCTCGGCACCAGCATCGAGGCCGATCCCGCATTGCTGGCGCTACTGGCCGGCAACAGCACCCCGCCGGCTGTAACCCCCGTGGCCACGGCCTACGGCGGGCATCAGTTCGGACACTGGGCCGGGCAACTGGGCGATGGCCGAGCCATCCTGCTCGGCAGCGTGCGACACCCGCAGGGCGCAGCGTGGGAGGTGCAACTGAAGGGCTCGGGCCCCACGCCCTACTCGCGCGGAGCCGATGGTCGCGCGGTACTGCGTTCGTCGATCCGCGAATACCTGTGCAGCGAGGCCATGCAGGGCTTGGGCATCCCCACCACCCGCGCACTCGCGCTGATTGGCTCACCACTCGGCGTGCGGCGCGAGACGATGGAGACCGCCGCCATCGTCACCCGTCTTTCGCCCAGCTTCATCCGCTTCGGACACTTCGAGTGGCTGGCGCATCTGGAAGACACCGCTGCGCTGGGCAGGCTGGCGGATCAGGTGATTGCACAGCACTTTTCTGCGCTCGTTGGAGACTACGCCGGCTGGCTCACGGAAGTGGTGCAGCGCACCGCGCGGCTGATGGCGCAATGGCAGGCGGTGGGCTTTTGCCACGGGGTGATGAACACCGACAACTTCAGCATCCTGGGCCTCACGCTCGACTACGGCCCGTTTGGATTCATCGACGGCTTCGACGCCCACCACATCTGCAATCACAGCGACGAGGGCGGGCGCTACGCCTATGCGCAGCAACCGCAGATCGGCCAGTGGAACTGCGCGCAGCTGCTCAACGCCTGCCTGCCGCTGCTCGATGCACAGAGCGAAGCCGCCGTGGAAAAAGGCACCACCATTCTCGATGCCTATGGCCCGGCCTACGCCACCGAGTCCGTGCGGCTGTGGCGCGCCAAGCTGGGCTTGAGCGACGCCCGCGACGACGACCCCACGCTCATCAACCGCTGGCTGACGCTGCTGCACCGCACGCACGCGGATTTCACGCTCTCGTTCCGCCGCCTCTCATCGGTGCGCACCGACACCGATGCAGCGGACACCGGCCGCGATTTCATCGCTGACCCGCTGGGCTACGACGCCTGGATCAGCGACTACCGCGCACGCCTGCGCAGCGAAGCCTCGGACGATGCCGCGCGCGCAGTGGCGATGGGCGCGGTGAACCCGCTCTACGTGCTGCGCAACCATCTAGCGCAGCAGGTGATCGCACGCGCCGAAGAGGGCGATGCCAGCGAGATCGACACACTGCGCCGCGTGCTGGCACAGCCTTTCACCGAGCAAGCTGGTGCCGAGCGCTATGCCGTCGAGCCGCCGCCGGAGTTGCGGCATATTGCGGTGAGTTGCTCGTCCTGAACTTCAACGCAAGCCGCGCACGTAATGCGCATTGACCGGCGCGAAACTGCCGGTGGAAGTGTGTGCCGCCGGCGCTGAAGGCTTAGCTTTTTCGCCTCGCAGATACAGCAGCTCGTGGCGCGCGGCCAGCTCGGCGCACTCCCCACCGGCGGCGGTGGCCAGCCGCAGCACTTCGCGCGCATAGGGCTCGTCCTGCATCAGCCAGATCACATCAACCACCCGGCCATTGCTGCGTTTGAGTGCAGTCGCCAAGCGGGCAGCCATCGCGAAGTGTTCGCTGTCATGCATGGGGCACTACTCCAGCGCCTCGCCGTGCTGGCTAATGTCGAGGCCAGCGGCTTCGTCATCGGGTGACACGCGCAGGCCCATGGTGAACTGGATGAGCAGCAGGATCGCCAGCGTGACCAAGGCGCTGTAGAACAAGGTGGCGAGTGCTGCCACGGCCTGCACCATCAGGCTGCCCTCGACGCCGCCGATGGCGGCGTCGGCCAACACGCCGGTCAGCACCGCGCCGGTGAGCCCGCCGATGCAGTGAATACCAAACACATCGAGCGTGTCATCGGCATCCATGAACCACTTGAGGCCGGTTGCGCCCCAGTGGCAGAGCGCACCCGCCACCATGCCGATGATCAACGCGCCCTTCACGTCGACGAAGCCGGAGGCCGGGGTGATGGCCACCAGTCCAGCCACGGCACCCGAACAGGCGCCGAGCAGACTCATGGGCCGACGCCGCAGCCGCTCGACCAGCATCCAGCTCAGTGAGGCGGCGGCAGCAGCCACCTGCGTCACCAGCATGGCCATGCCGGCACGGCCATCGGCCGCACCCGCAGAGCCGGCATTGAATCCAAACCAGCCCACCCACAGCAGCGAGGCCCCGGTGAGCGTGAACAGCAAGTTGTGGGGGACGAAGGCCTGGCGTCCATACTGGCTGCGCGGGCCCAGCACATAGGCACACACCAGGCCAGCCGCACCGGCATTGATGTGCACGACCGTGCCGCCGGCAAAGTCGAGTGCGCCGAGTTGCGCCAGCCAGCCCGTGGGCTCCCACACCCAGTGCGCCACTGGCACGTAGACGAATAGTGTCCACAACAGCATGAACAACAGCATGGCACTGAACTTGATGCGCTCGGCAAACGCACCCGTGATAAGCGCGGGCGTGATGATGGCGAAGGTGAGCTGGAACATCACATACACCGACTCCGGGATAGTCGGCGCCAGATGGCTGACGCTCAAGCTGCCGGTGGCTTTGACATAGCTCAAGCCGTCGAGCATGAGTCGATCGAGCCCACCCAGAAATGGCGAGCCCGGCGTGAAGGCCAGGCTGTAGCCGACCACCACCCACAACACCGTGACCAGCCCGCAGATGACAAAGCTCTGCAAGGCAGTGGAGAGCACGTTCTTCTTGCGCACCATGCCGGCATAGAACAGTGCCAAGCCGGGGACGGTCATCAGCAGCACCAGCGCGGTGGCGGTGAGCATCCACGCCGTGTCACCGGCGCTGATCTGGTCTGCCGTGGTCAGGCTGGGGCCCGCAGCGGCCTGCGCCAATGCGGGCAGCGATAAAAACAACATCAGGCTGAACCACTTTACTGCTGCACGCGATAGCTCCGTCACAGGCTGCACTCGATGGCTGGTCAATGCGCGGCCGGCATCCTGCCGGCGAATGCTTAAGTGCAATGCAACATGGATGCCAGCCCGCGACCACGGCCCGTGCTGACTGGCACAATGGCGACAAAATCTAAAGCCCATCTCCCGGAGGAGACATGAACCCAGTTGCCACGGCAGCCGCAGGCTCCAGCACCGCCGCTGAAGCGACACCCCTGCGCTTCATCACCGCCGCTAGCCTGTTCGATGGCCACGATGCGGCCATCAACGTCATGCGCCGCTTGATTCAGAGCAAGGGCGCGGAGGTGATTCATCTCGGCCACAACCGCAGCGTGGAAGACATCGTGCGCGCCGCCTTGCAGGAAGACGCCGACGGCATTTGCCTGTCGAGCTACCAAGGCGGCCACAACGAGTTCTTCGCCTACATGGTGGACATGCTCAAGGAGCGCAACGCCGGGCATATCCGGGTGTTCGGCGGCGGCGGCGGCACCATCACGCCGGAGGAAATCGCAGCACTCCATGCCAAGGGTGTGGAATACATCTACCACCCCAACGACGGTGCGCGCCTGGGCCTCACGGGGATGATTGATGACCTGATTGCGCGGGCCGAGCAGCACCGCGTCGGCACGCGCGTGCCAGCCAAGGCTGCCATCGACGACGAGATTTCAATCGGGCAACTGCTGTCCTCCATCGAAGAGGGCTTGATCCCAGATGCCGAGCTGGCCCGGTTGCGCAAGGAGTGGCAGCTGGCCGGTGCAAAGACGCCCGTGATCGGTTTCACCGGCACCGGCGGCGCGGGCAAGTCGAGTGCGGTGGATGAACTGCTGCTGCGCTTCTTGCAGGCCTTCCCCGCCATGCGCATCGCGGTGCTAGCGGTAGACCCCACACGCCGCCGCAGCGGCGGTGCGCTGCTGGGCGACCGCATTCGCATGAATAGTTTGCGATCGCCGCGCGTGTACATGCGCAGCATGGCCACGCGCCGCCAGCATGCGGCCATCAACCTGGTGCTCAAGGACTGCATCGCCGCTCTCAAGGGCCAGGGCTATGACCTGGTGATTGTCGAAACCGCCGGCATCGGCCAGAGCGATAGTGAGATCGTGGACTTGGTGGACTTTCCCGTCTACGTGATGACCAGCGATTACGGCGCGGCGAGCCAGCTCGAAAAGATCGACATGATCGACTTCGCCGAGCTGATCGTGCTCAACAAGTTCGACCGTCGCGGCGCAGAGGATGCGCTGCGTGACGTGCGCAAGCAGTGGAAGCGCAACCGCGTGAAGTTCGAGCTGAAAGACGACGACGTGCCGGTGTATCCCACCATCGCCAGCCAGTTCAACGATCCCGGCGTGACCTGGATGTTCACCAACCTCTGCCGCCTGTTGCGCGAGAAACTGGCGCTGCCGGCTGAGAAATGGACGCCGGACCTCGATACCTCGTTGAAGGAGCCGCGTGCCACCGTGCTGATTCCCGGCCATCGCACGCGCTACCTCGCCGAAATTGCCGAGAACGCCCGCGAGATTGCCGCCGATATCGAGCGTCAGGTGGAGGCAGCCGAACGGGCGCAGTCGTTCTGGCAGGCGTTGAAGGATCTTGGCGATGCCGCCCTGCCGGCGCAGCTTGATCTCTATGCCCAGGACGAACTCGTAGGGTGGGCTTCAGCCCAGCAGCTAGGCGCAGCTGCAGAAAATGGTGGGCTGAAGCCCACCCTACAAAAAGACGCGACGCTGGTCTTGCTGCGCCAACGCTACAACGATGCCGTCAATTCATTGAGCAAAGACAGCCTCGCCCTGCTGCGCGAATGGCCGGCGCGGCGCAAGGGCATCACCGAGGAAACCTACACCTACACCGTGCGCGGCAAGCCGGTGACGGGGGCGAATTACAGCGAGAGCCTGAGCCACCAGAAAATCCCCAAGGTCGCAGCACCCACCCACCGTAGCTGGGGCGAGCTGCTGCGTTTCCTGAGCAAGGAGAACCTGCCCGGCGGCTACCCCTACACCGCCGGCCTCTATCCCTACCGCCGCGTCGGCGAAGACCCCATCCGCATGTTCGCGGGCGAAGGCACACCAGAGCGCACTAACCGGCGCTTCCACTACCTCTCGCAGGGCAATGGCGTCACCCGGCTTTCCACCGCCTTCGACTCGGTGACGCTCTACGGCGAAGACCCGGGCCTGCGCCCTGACATCTACGGCAAGGTGGGCAACAGTGGCGTGAACATCGCGACACTCGACGACATGAAAAAGCTCTATTCGGGCTTTGATCTCTGCGCCCCCACCACCAGCGTGAGCATGACCATCAACGGCCCGGCGCCGATGATTCTGGCGATGTTCATGAATACGGCCATCGATCAGCAGGTGGAGAAATACCTGAAGGCCGATGCCGCTCGTTGGGCCGAGGCCGAGCAGAAGATTGCGCAGCTTTATGCCGGCGGGCAGCGCCCCAGCTACGGCGGCGAGCTGCCGGAGGGCAACAACGGCTTGGGCCTCGCCTTGCTGGGGGTCACCGGCGCAGAGCTGATCGACGCCGCCACCTACGAGAAGATCAAGACCGAAACCATGAGCGTGGTGCGCGGCACCGTGCAGGCCGACATCCTCAAGGAAGACCAGGCGCAGAACACCTGCATCTTCAGCACGGAGTTTGCGCTGCGCATGATGGGCGACATCCAGCAGAGCTTCGTCGAACGCGGCGTGCGCAACTTCTATTCGGTGAGCATCTCGGGCTATCACATTGCCGAGGCCGGGGCGAACCCGATCAGCCAGCTCGCCTTCACCTTGAGCAACGGCTTCACGTTTGTGGAGTACTACCTCGCACGCGGCATGAAGATCGACGATTTCGCGCCCAACCTCTCGTTCTTCTTCTCGAACGGCATGGACCCGGAGTACTCGGTGATTGGTCGCGTCGCCCGTCGCATCTGGGCGCGCGCCATGCGCGAGCGCTACGGCGCGAACGAGCGCAGCCAGATGCTCAAGTACCACATTCAAACCAGTGGCCGCTCGCTGCACGCGCAGGAGATCCAGTTCAACGACATCCGCACCACCTTGCAGGCGCTCTACGCGCTGTTCGACAACTGCAACTCGCTGCACACCAATGCCTACGACGAGGCCATCACCACGCCGACTGAAGAATCGGTGCGTCGCGCCGTGGCGATCCAGCTCATCATCAACCGCGAGCTGGGCCTGAACTTCTGCGAGAACCCCTGGCAGGGTAGCTTCGTGATCGACCATCTCACCGATCTGGTGGAAGAGGCCGTCTACAAGGAGTTCGAGAGCATCAGCGAGCGCGGCGGCGTGCTGGGCGCGATGGACACCATGTACCAGCGCGGCAAAATCCAGGAAGAGTCGCTCTACTACGAGCACAAGAAATATGACGGCTCGCTGCCCCTGATCGGCGTCAATACCTTCTTGCCCAAGGATCATGGTGGCGAGATTGCCACCACCATCGAGCTGATCCGCTCGACCGAAGACGAGAAGGGGCAGCAGATCCAAAACGTCGAGGCCTACCGAACCAACCGCAGCGTGCTGGCACCGGAGTCGCTCAAAGCCCTGCAACGCACCGCGCGGGCGCGCGAGAACATCTTCGAGAGCCTGCTCGACGCGGTGAAATACAACTCGCTGGGCCAGATCAGCCACGCACTGTACGACGTGGGTGGCGAGTACCGGCGCAACATGTAGCGGCCTTTTCCGATGGGAGACGGTCGCATCGCCTGAATCAGGGCACACTCCGGCCATCGCCGCGCTGCGGCTCAACCGGAGTCCACCCCATGCTCTCTCTCGCTTCGCTGTGGCTGCCCGTGCTGCTGGCAGCACTCGGCGTTTTCATCGTCTCCAGCCTCATCCACATGGTGTTGCAGTGGCATGCGCGCGAATACCGGCGCTTTCCCAACGAGGCCGAGATGCGGGCCGTGGTTGCGGCGGCGCAGCTGGCACCGGGGCAGTACACCATGCCCTTCTGCCCCACCGGCAAGGAGCTACCGCGCGAGGAGATGTTGCAGCACTTCCGCGAGGGCCCGGTGGCCACGCTGGTGGTGCGCGCCAATGGCCTGCCGAATATGGGGGTGGCGCTGGGCCAGTGGTTTGCGCTGACGCTGCTGGTGGCGCTGCTCTCTGCCAGCCTCGCGGCGATGGTGCTGCCGGCCGGTGCCGACGGCCACAAGGTGTTCCACTTCTTTGCCCTGCTCACCTTCATGGTCTATGCCACGGGCAGCGCCATCAATGGCATCTGGATGGGCAAGCTCTGGAGCGCCGTGGCCGTCGACCTGCTCGACAGCCTGCTCTATGCGCTGGTCACCGGCGCGGTGTTCGCCTGGCTCTGGCCGTAAGTAGTCCCTACGCGGCCAAAGCAGCTGGCGGCACGACTTCATCCATCCACACCTTGAAGTGCTCCAGGGTCGCCGGGCCAAAGCTGGTGGTGATGGCGACATCGGCGGCATCGCGTCCGCGCGCAATCAGCACGCGGCCAATGCGGCGGGCGTTGTTGCGGGGGTCGAAGGTGTGCCATTGCCCGCCCAGATACACCTCGAACCAGCCAGCAAAATCGCCCGCGCCCCAGGGCTGTGGCGTGCCCACGTCGCCTAGATAACCGGTGCAGTAGCGCGCCGGCATGTTGAGGCAGCGGCAGAGGGTGATAGCGAGATGCGCGTAGTCGCGGCAGACACCGCGCTGCTGCTGGTAGGCATCCCACGCCGTCTTGGTGGGGTTGGCGTGCTCGTAGCCAAAGGCAATGCGGTGATGCACGAAATTGCTGATCGCCTGCACCCGCGCCCAACCAGCCGGCACATGGCCAAAGTGCTGCCAGGCGATGTCGTAGAAGCGGTCGGTTTCGCAGTAGCGGCTGCCCAATAGATAAACCAGCGTTTCTTCCGGCAAGTCCTGCACCGGGTGCTGCTGTGCGTCGAAGTCCACAGGGTCCGGCAGGCCGCTGTCGTTGATGAGCGTATCCACCGCAAAAGTGGTGCGCCCGGCTGGCAGCACCACGCGGTTGCACCAGTTGCCAAAGCCATCGCGGTAGGCGCGCAGCGGCAGTGCGGGTTGGGTGATGAGGTGATCGGGGCGGATGAGGTCGGACACGCGGCTGGCGTGAACGCCGAGCGTGACGATCATCGGCGTGGGCTGCGGGCAGCTGTAGATCAGCTCGAAGCCGATACGGAATTGCATGGATTGCTCAGGTGGCGAGGGGCGTTGCAGCATGCTTCGCCGGGGTTGGGTGCTCTGTCTGCAACAGTCGTGCCGCCGCTGGAAAAAGCACGGCCATGATGCCACGACATCGTCGCGCACCAACCTTTTGGCGGCTTCGTGCATCCTTCAGTCTTGTTCATCTCAAGGGATCACCCCATGCCTCTGCCCCGCCTGCGGCTGTTCGCGGCCTTTGCCCTTTCGCTGGCGCTCACCGCCTGCGCCCATCAACCACAGGCCACGCCAGCGCCCACGCCCAAGCAGGCGCTGGCGCAGCTGTTCACGGACTACTGGGAAGACCATCTGGCGCTGAACCCGCTGGAGGCGACTTTCGTCGGCGATGCCCGCTACAACGACCGACTGCCCAATTTCCTCGCAGCGGAGAACATCGCCAAGCGCCTGGCATACGCTGAAAAATGGCGTGCGCGCATCGCGGCGGTCGACACCAGCGCACTCGATGCGCAGGATCAGCTCAGCGTGCAGATCTTTCTGCGCGATCGTGATGTCGAGATTGCCGGTGCGCACTTCCCCGACCATCTGCAACCCATCGACCAGTTCTACAGCATGCCCAATCTGCTGGCGCAGCTCGGCTCTGGCACTTCGGCTCAGCCGTTCAAGACCGTGGCTGACTACGACAACTGGCTCAAGCGCGCAGGGCAGATTCCACCGCTGTTCACCCAGGCCATCGCCAACATGCGCGAGGGCATGAAAACCGGCGTGGTGCAGCCGCGCGTGCTGATGAACAAGGTGCTGCCGCAGCTCGATGCGCTGATCAGCGACGATCCCACCAAGACCCTGTTCTACAAGCCGATCACCGACCTGCCTGCCACGTTCAGCGCTGAAGACAAGGCCCGCCTGACCACCACCTACACGGCGCTGATCAGCAGCCAGCTGATGCCAGCCTACAAGGGCCTGCGCAGCTTCATCGCAAAGGAGTACCTGCCCAAGACCCGCCGCAGCGTCGGCCTCGGCGCGCTGCCGGATGGCCCGGCCTGGTACGCCTACCGCGTTCGACCACCACCACCGACCTCACGCCGGCACAGATTCATCAGATCGGGCTGGATGAAGTGGCGCGCATCCACGGCGAGATGCGCAAGGTCATCAAGCAACTGAAGTTCAAGGGCGACCTGCAGAAGTTTTTCAAGTTCCTGGATACCGACCCGCGCTTCGTGTTCAAGGACGAAGCCGCGCTGCTGGCCCACTACAACAGCCTGCGCGAGAAGGTGGATGTGGGCAGTGAAAAACTGTTCTCGCTCAAGCCCAAGGCTGGTTTCGAGATCCGCCCGGTGGAGGCCTTCCGCAACAAGTCGGCGGCCGGTGGCAGCTACCAGTCGCCGAGCGAAGACGGCAGCCGCGCCGGCATTTTTTATGTGAACACCTACGACCTGCCGAGCCGCAAGATCTGGGACGCGGAAGACCTCTATCTGCATGAGGCGGTGCCGGGCCATCACTACCAGATCGCGCTCCAGCAGGAGCTCACCGACCTGCCCAAGTTCCGCCGCTTTGGCGGCACCACGGCCTACATCGAGGGCTGGGCGCTGTATGCCGAGTCGCTGGGCAAGGAGCTGGGCGTCTATCAAGACCCCTACGACTACTTCGGTTACCTGCAAAACGAGCTCTGGCGTGCGATCCGTCTGGTGGTCGACACCGGCCTGCATGACAAGGGCTGGAGCCGCCAGAAAGTGATCGACTACATGCTGAAGAACTCGGCGCAGAGCAAGACCCAGGCCGTCTCCGAAGCCGAGCGCTACATGGCCATCCCTGGTCAGGCGCTGGCCTACAAGATCGGCGAGCTGAAGATCAAGCAGCTGCGCGCCCGTGCTGAAAAAGCACTGGGCGAAAAGTTCGACATCCGCGAGTTCCACCGCGAGGTGCTGAAAGACGGCGCGGTGCCGCTGGATGCGCTGGAGCACAAGGTCGACGGCTGGATTGCCGCGCAAGCCAAGAGCTGATCATCACCCCCTCTCGCAGGGGGCGCTGTCCACCAAATCACCCCCAGTTCGTTGTGGGGGTGATTTTCTTTTTTGGGGTGGATGGATGAAGGCGATTCAACGGTGGCTTGCCGCCAGTGCCATGGCGCTGCTGCCTGGCGTGGTGCTGGCCCTGCCGGTGGTGGCGCAGCTACCGTCGGGGGCCCTACCCAGCCACTTGTCCGCTGCCGCACTGGCCACGCCGGGGCAGACCATTGCACTCAGCCTGCCGGACGGCAGCACCCCAAGGCTCGATCCTCAGCGCAGGGACTACGGCGCAGGCCTCGTTGGCAGCGTGGCGCGCAGCAGCGAGGGCCTGCGTTTCTACGGCTTTGTCAGCGGCGAGCGGATCCTGAGCGCCGAGGTTCACACCCGCAGCGGTCACTACGAACTGGTCTCGCATCAGGGCCAGGCGTACTGGATCAACGCGCGCACCGAATCGACCAAAACGGATGCGCTGCGGCCTGCAACGCCGCGCGCGACCCACGCAGCCGCGCCCATCGCCAGCCCCGATGCCGATGGCATCTACGAAATCAGCGTGCTGGTGCTGCACACCCCGCTCTACGCCCAGCGCATGGCGCCCACCACGCCGGAGGACGAAGCCCAGCGCCTGGTGTTTCTTGCCAGCGAGTACATGGCCACCAGTGCCGTGCCGATACGCTTTCGTCTCGCAGGCGTAGCCCCTTATACCGGCACCGATGAGAGCAGCGGCTTCTACGACAACCTCGCCTCGATGGTCGGCAACCCGCAGGTGTCGGCGCTGCGCAACCGCACCGAGGCCGATCTGGTGATGTTGCTGCGCACGCAGGATGGCAATGCCGACCTCTGCGGCCTGAGCAGCGGCTTCAACAATTTTGAGCGCAGTGATCCACCAGAAAGCATCGACACCGAACGTGATGCCTACAACGTGGCGGGACTCGCACCGGCAGAGGGCAGCAGCGCCAGCTGTTTTGACGATGTCTTTGTGCACGAACTCGGCCACTCGCTGGCGGCGGGCCATGATTTTGCAGGCTCCGCCGGCTTTCAATACTGGAAGCCCTATTCGCACGCCCTGCCTTGCGCCAACGCCAGCGGCCTCAAATATTTCTCGCTGATGTGGAGTATCGGCGTCGGTCCCGGCGGGGGGCGCAGCGAGCTGATCACCAACCCGGATCTGCTGATCGACGGCCAGGCCTGCGGTGCCGACGGCGTGGCAGGCATCGAAGCCAGCCAGGCCAACAATGCCCGTGCCATGACGGAAGCGGCGCCCTATGTCGCAGCCTATCGCGGCAAGGCCAACACCAGCAGCGATGATGGCGGCGCGCTGTCGCTCAAGCTCGGTGGCAGCTTTGCAGGGCTGAGCAGCCTTCTCTTCGCATTGCTCGCCATCAGTCAACGCCTTAGACGCAGGGCGTAACATACGCCGCATGTCCCCACGCAAAGTTTCTGAATGACCCGCTTCGGCTACGACATCAAAACAGAAGGCCTGCCAGAGCCAGAACCTGCGCCCAGCAAGACGCGCGTCAAGGACGAGATGCACGACTTGCAAGACTTCGGTCAGGCCCTGCTGGAGCTGCCGCAAGAGCGCCTGGCCCGCATCCAGATGAACGAGGCGCTGCGCGATGCCTTCAACGAGCTGGCGCGCATCACCAACCTGAGTGCGCGCAAGCGGCAGGCCGGCTACATCGGCAAGCTCTTGCAGCAGGTGGATGTCACCCCGTTCAGGGTGGAGCTGGAATCCTTCCGCAATGGTCAGGCGCAGGCCGCCAAGGGTTTTCCTGACCTCGCGCGCTGGCGCGACCGCCTGCTGGCGGACGATGCCGAACTCACTGCCTGGTGCGCGCTGCATCCGGGCGGTGACACCCGCCTGCTGCGCACCCTGATCCGCAGTGCACGGCAGGAAGAAACCGCCGCTGCCGCAGAGGCCGCACACACTGGCATCCCGGCCACCAAGGGCCGCCACTACCGCGCCTTGTTCCAGCAGCTGCGCGCAGTTGCCGATGCCGCAGCCCTCAAGACCGACTGAAGCCCTACGGCCGCCACGGCCGCAGCCACCCAGCCAGCAGGACTGCTGCCGGGGCGACTGCTCGCCGCACTGCGTGTTCGATGTCTATGAAAGGGAGCTGGAACGCTGGCAGGCGCTGTGCATCGCGCTGGCTGCCGATGGAGCCGCCAGCACTGCACCGCTAGGCGCGCAGTGATTTCCAGAGCGTCTGTGCCGCGCTCACCACCAACAGCACCAGCCCACCAGTCACCACGCCCACCAGCGCATCCAGCAGCGTCGGTATGAGCACTGCCAGCCCCTCACCCGTCACGGCGGCCACCGCCTGTGTGGCGGATGCGATGCCGTGGTGCAGCGCCGGCACGCCGTGGCTGACGATGCTGCCACCGACCATGAACATCGCCGCTGTTCCGACGACGGAGAGCGTCTTCATCAGGCGCGGTGCCACCACCAGCAAACCCCGGCCCAGCGCACGCGCTGCCGCACCGCTCTTGCGGCTAAGGGCCAGTCCCGCGTCGTCGAGTTTGACGATGCCCGCGACCAGGCCATAGACGCCGACGGTCATGATGGCGGAGATGCTCGCCAGCACCGCGAACTGCTGCATCAGCGAGGCCGTCGCCACCGTGCCGAGCGATATCACGATGATCTCGGCCGAGAGGATGAAATCGGTGCGCACCGCGCCCTTGATCTTGTCTCGCTCGAAGCTCACCAGATCAACCGCCGGGTCTGCCACGGCCTGCAAGTGGGCGGCATGGTGGGCGTCGTCTTCGGCGCGGCTGTGCAGCAGCTTGTGGGCCACTTTCTCGAAGCCCTCGAAACAGAGATAGGCCCCGCCCAACATCAGCAAGGGCGTGACCAGACCCGGCACCAGCACGCTGATGGCGAGCGCGGCCGGCACCAGAATCAGCTTGTTGAGCGCCGACCCCTTGGCCACCGCCCACACCACCGGCAGCTCGCGATGGGCACTCACGCCCGACACCTGCTGGGCATTGAGCGCCAGGTCATCACCCAGCACGCCGGCGGTTTTCTTGGCGGCAACCTTGGTCATCACCGCCACGTCATCAAGGATCGCGGCGATGTCGTCGAGCAGCGTGAGCAGGGTGGTGGCCATCGGGAGCATGCGTGGAAGGTTCAGGCCATCTTCACTGTTCCGGGGCCTGCACCGCAATGCGCCGGATGCTCACCCGGCCAGAAACTTCGGCAAGCCCAGCTTCAGCCCCTTGCCGGGCAGCGCCATGAGTGTGGAGGTGCCGTGCGCGACGAGCTCGCCTGCGGCATCGAACACGCTGGCCTCGGCGTAGCTGATCACCCGGCCCGCGCGCAGGCAGCGGCCCTCGGCGCGCAGCCGGCCCTGGCTCACGGCCTTGAGGTAGTTGAGCTTGAGGTCGACATTGACCATGCCGGTGTCGTCCGGCAGGTGGCGGTGTCGATGAGCGTCGCCAGCACGCCGCCATGGACGATGCCGAAGGGCTGCAAGTGCCGCTCGGCCAGTGTCAGCCCGACAAGGCAGCTCTCGAAGCCCAGCTCGTCGAGCGTCATGCCCAGCAGCGAGGGGTAGGCGGCGGTGCGCACGCTGTCCTGCACGGCGGCGATGTAGGCGGGGTTGGGGGTCATGGCGGGCAAGTTGGATGGGCTGGTGTCGCATTATCGCGGGGCGTCACGAAGGCTTCACTGAAAATGGGTCAACGCCGTCACAGGGCCGACGTTACCTTGGGCCTTTCCATCGGTTCCGCACATGCCACTGCCCATCACCTGTCGCCACGCCCTCATGCTGCTCTGCACCGTGCTCGCGGGCTGCGGGGGTGGTGGCAAAACCAGCGGCGGTGCGAGCATCCGCGCGGAGCGCACGTTGGTGGAGGTGACGGCCACCAGCAATAGCGACGGGCCCATCGTCGGGGTCGACCTGATCGCGACGAACCCGCCACCGGATGGCTTTTTCTACTACGAGGAGTTCAGCGGAGAAGGCTTGCGCCAAATCAGCACGCAGCCACTGAGCAACACGCGCGGCACCCTGCTGTTGCAATTCCAGGTCGCTCAGGAACTGGCCCCCGGCACCTACGTCGGCGAGGCACGCTTCATTGCCTGCGAGGACGAAGCCTGCGCCCGCCCTCTGCGCGGCAGCCCGCTACGCATCACCACGCGCTACACCGTGCCTGCCAGCGTCAAACCGACCACAGCGGTGCGCTTCGACAACCCGGTGATTGAAGTCGAGAGCCTGCGCGGCAGCAGTGCATTTCCGAGTGCCAGGGCGGGGTTCACCATCACCGGTGCACCCAACATCGGGCTGGGCTATCGCGTGCAGCCCTTGAGCACACGCGGCATCGCCAGCGCCGGGGTGGATACCTTCTTCGACGACAAGAAGGCGGTGGACATCAGCCTGCGCAATCCCGACACGCTCGATGCCGGTCTCTACGAAGACGATGTGCTGCTCACGGTCTGCATCGACAGCGATTGCACGCAGCAGGCGCAGGGCTCACCAGCGCGGTTGACGGTGCGCTATCGCGTGCTCGCCACCACCCCGCCCGATGCGCCGCTGGCCACACTGGACAGTGCGCGCACGCTGCCCTACGACGTGCGCCTCGCCGAATACAGCCCGGCCAGCGACGGCCTCGCGATCGTCTCAGTAGCGCAGGGGCCGCGCCTCTATTTTCACGATGTGGCCAGCGGCCGCGAGCGCAGCGTGGCACTGCCGGCTGATCCACTGTCGCTGACACTGAGTCCCGATGGCCGCAGCGCGCTGGTGGGTCACGAGGGGCAGCTCAGCCTCGTCACGGTGCCCGCTGATGGCAGCGCGCTGACCCTGCGCAGTCTGCGCCTGCTGCTTTCAGGGCGGGCGGGAGAAGTGCTGCTGGATGGCCAGGGGCTGGCGCATGTATTCCCGACCAGTGGCGGCGGCAGCAGTGACGGCGGGGTCTACACGCTGCGCGTCAACATCGGGCTGGAGCTCGACAACCGCGTCAGCAACAGCAACCCCGTGGAGAGTGGCCGTGCCCGCCTGCTGCCAAACGGCAGCGTCTTCTATGTGTCGGAAGAGTTCGGCGACAGCGGCGCGACGGAGGCCGTCAGCCGTTATAACGTGGCGGCGCTGACCGGCTTCGTCAGCGCGGTGCCACCAGTGCAACGCGGCGAAGACTTTGGTGGCTGCGGCAATCTCTGGCTCGACCCCAGCCTGCAACGACTCGTCACCGCCTGCGGCGCGGTGCTCAGCGTGTCAGACACCGCCGCACAGGATCTGCGCCTGCTGGGCAGCCTGCTCCCGCTGCCGGGTACCCGGCCCTACAGCCACCGCTTCAGCAGCATGAGCTTTGGCAACGCCGGCGAGATCGCAGCCGTGGAAACGCAGAGAGGCTGCAATCCGATCGGCCGCCTGCGCTGCCAGCACCACCTGAACACCTACGATGCCAGCAGCCTCGTGCTCCGGCTGCGGCAGTCGCTGCCCAATGTCGGCGCGGGCAATGCAGAGCAGCCGCGCGAACCGCTGTACGTGTTCGAGTCCGAGGGCCTGCGCCAGGTACTCAGCGCCAGCCAGCAGGCCGATGGCCCCCGGATCTACGAGTGGTTGACGGTGCCGCTGCGTTAGGGGATGACCTGCAAGTCGCCATCCAGCGCGCGCCGCTCATCGAACACGAAGCAGCCACCGGTGTAGTGCGCGCTGCCACAGTGCTCGAAGTAGTTGAGGATGCCGCCTTCGAGCTGCACCACGTTTTCATAGCCGGCCTGCAACATCCAAGGAGCCGCCTTTTCGCAACGGATACCACCGGTGCAGAAAGTGACGATGGTCTTGCCGCTGAGGTCGCCCATTGCAGGGAGTGCTGTGGGGTAGTCTGAAAACTTTTCGATGTGTGGATGCACCGCGCCGTTGAAGCTGCCGTGCTCGAACTCAAAAGTGTTGCGGGTGTCGAGCAGCACCAGAGGCTTGCCCGTGTCGTCGTGACCTTGATCCAGCCAGTGCTTGAGTGTTTGCGGCGTCACCGAGGGCGCGGGCGTCAATGCTGGGTTCACCTCAGGCTGGCGCAGGGTGATGATCTCCGGCTTGACCTTGACCAGCAGCTTCTTGAATGGCTGCGTGTCGGAGACGCTGCGCTTGATGGGCATGCCGGCAAAGCGCGCATCAGCCATCAGCGCGTCCAGAAACTGTTCAATGCCCTCGGCGCTGCCGGCCAGAAACAGATTGATGCCTTCTTCAGCCAGCAGCACTGTGCCCTTGAGCTTCAGCGCGCAGGCCTGGGCCGCGAGCTGCATCTTGAGCGCGGGCAGCGCAGTGAGTGGCACGAAGCGATAGGCAGCGATGTTGACGACGGACATGGGCAGCGGTGAGCGGTGAGCGGTGAAGGCCGCGCATTATGCTGTGCGCCATGCCCAGCCTCCCACTCCGCAACGGCCTCGCCGCCAGCCGCCTACAGCTGCCCGCAGGGCCGTGGGCGACGGTGCTGGAGGCGCTCGCGGCGCACTTTGCCAGCGTGTCGCACCACGAGTGGCAGCAACGCTTTGCACGCGCGCTGGTGCTGGATGCTCAAGGTCAGCCGCTGGCCGCAGAGGCCCGCTACCGCGAAGGCGCGCTGATCCACTACTACCGTGAGGTGCAGGCCGAAGCGCCGATCCCCTTCACCGAAACTGTGCTGCATGTCGACGCGCACCTGGTGGTGGCCGACAAGCCGCACTTTCTGCCGGTGACGCCGGCTGGTGCGCATGTGGAAGAAACCCTGCTGGCGCGGTTGATCCGCCGGCTCGACAACCCGGCGCTGGTGCCGCTACACCGCATCGACCGCGAGACGGCGGGGCTGGTGCTGTTCTCGGCCGACCCAGCGAGCCGCGCGGCATATCAGGCGCTGTTCCGCGAGCGGCGCATTGAGAAGCGCTACGAGGCCATCGCGCCGGCATTGCCACAGCTGGATTTCCCGCACACACGGCAGAGCCGCATCGTCGAGGGCGAGCCGTTCTTCCGCATGCAGGAAGTCGCCGGTGCGGCGAACAGCGAGACCCTCATCAAGGTGCTGGAGCGTGGCGCAAGCCATTGGCGCTACGCACTGGAGCCACTCACCGGCAAAAAACACCAGCTGCGCCTGCACATGGCGGCACTCGGCGCGGGCATTGCCCACGATGCACTCTACCCCGCACTGCAAGCACAGGCCGAAGGCCGTTACGACAGGCCGCTGCAACTGCTGGCGCAACAACTGCGCTTCACCGACCCTTGCACTGGCGAGGCGCGCTGCTTCAGCTCCCAGCGGCAACTGGCTGGCTTGACGCCGGATTGACGCGGCGCCGGCGGCACGTCTTATGCTTGCCCATTGTTGCAGGCGGCAAGGACGCCGCCTGATCACGCTGACCCCCTGACGGAGAAGGAATCCGCGCGGGTCGTACCCAGGCTCTCTCGATGTCACTCCGTCTTCGCACACCCGCAACCTTTGGCGCTGTGCTGGTCTGTGCGCTGCTGCTCGCCGCCTGCGGCAATTCCACTACGGCGACGCTCGCGCCCATCCCCCCGCCCGGCACACCGATGACGCCGATCGCGGAGGATCAAGGCCGGCCACTGACGAGCTACCTGCGCAACCTCTCGCCGAAGCTGGAGGGTGTCTCCGCCGCCGATGCCGAGTGGGTGCAGTACCGCATCCCGGTCAGCGACGGCACGATTCTGGATGGCTGGGTGAAGCGCCCGCCGGGCGAGTTCGGCCAGCCGCTGGTGGTGGTGTTCTCGCCCTACTACGGCGGTGGCGACCCCAACTTCTCGCTGCTCGGCACGCCGTCAGACACCTTTGCCGATCACCTGCTGCCGTATGGCTATGCGGTGGGCTTCATCTCGGTGGGCGGCACCGGCAATTCCGGCGGTTGCTTCCGCGACGGCGGTGCCATCGAGCGCAAACAACTGGCGGATGCTGCCGACTACATGGCTGCACAACCCTGGAGCAATGGCGCGGTCGCGGCCATCGGCGTGAGCTATGACGGTACCACCGCCACCCAGCTGTTCGTCGACGCCCCGGCCTCGATCAAGACCGTGGTGCCGATGGAGGCGATCACCGATTTCTACCGCTACACCTTCAACATCGGCGGCATCATCCGCGAGAGCACCACCTTCTTCACCACCTACTACTACCCGCTGGTCGGCTTGGCACCCGTGGGGCTGGAAGGCGGCATCGGCCCCACCGAGCCCGTGAGCTACATGACCGAACTGCAGGGCGAACCCTGCCCGGAGCAACTCGCGATCCAGCAGGAGAGCATCACCACCGGCATCACCGCCGACAAGACGCCGTTCTGGGACGAACGCGATGCCATCGCCCTGATCGAGGCCAGTCTCGACAAGCCGCGCCCCTCGATGTTCTACGTGCAGGGCTACCAGGACGCCAACGTCGACCCACAGATGGCCGATGGCTTTCTCGAAGCGGTGGCGAAGACGGGCGTGCCGCTGCACGTCTGGTTCGGCCAGTGGGTGCATGCCTACCCGGAGAGCAGCAACTGCCAGCCCGGCGCACCCTGCCGGGGTGATTTCTTCGAGCACTTTCTGCTCGCCTGGTTTGATCAGTTCCTGAAAGGCCGCGACACCGGCGTGCTCGACGCGCCTGCCGTGCAGACGCAGGCCGACGATGGCATCTGGCGGCATGAGACCGAATGGCCGCCGAAAGCCGCCGTGGCCATCGCACTGCACCCTACCGTCGATGGCACGCTTGGCCTGAGCGCCGGCAGCGCCGCCGCCAGCTACACCGACTACGGCCCCAATCAGGCCGAAGAGTCCAATACCGGTCAGCAGATCACCCTGCCCCTGTCGCTGCCCGGCAGCTTCGTGGAGTTCGTCAGCGCACCACTCATTACGCCGATGCGTCTTACCGGCCTGCCACGGCTGGAATCCATCGCTACCGCCAGTGCGCCACGCGCCAACCTAGTTGCTACCCTCATGGAACGCTTTGCCGATGGCACTCAGCGTTACCTCAACTTTGCCGCCTTGAGTCTCAACCACGCCGAATCACTGGCTAGCTACACCATGGATGTCAGCGGCAAGCCACTGCTGGTCGCTATCAATTTCTACCCGCAGGACAACGTCATCGCTGCGGGCTCGCAACTGGTACTGCACATCGGCGGCGATGTCGCCACCGAGCATGTGAGCAGTGATGGCAGCGGCAGCAATATGCTCAATCTCGGCATCAGCCTGCTGCCCATTGGCATGGGTGCCAATGTCTTGCTAGACCTCGCGCAAACCCGGCTGCTGCTACCGGTGAATACTGGAGATCGGGTGGAAGCGCTAAGTTGGTCAGCGGCGGAATAAGCCGACTAGGACAGCCGCCCGATACACACAACCGAAGCAAGGGTGTCGGCCTAGCAGTTGCACCGCCGCATCAATGACGCGTTTACGACACGGTCGTCCAACTTTCATCATCTTCGCGCGGCGTAGCAGGCACAAAAAAAGCCCCTTGCGGGGCCGTTTTCTTCAACCAGATCAACAGTTTCACGAGATGGTGGCCGAGGACGGAATCGAACCGCCGACACGGGGATTTTCAATCCCCTGCTCTACCGACTGAGCTACTCGGCCATACCGCGAGCTAGAAACTGCTGTTGTGACGCCCCGATGTTGCTGCCGCAGCATTTGGGGCCGCGCATTAGAGCGGAGCGAGCCTTCGGAGTCAACCTGCCGACGGCGTCGCGGGAGGGACATAACCCGTTGGCGTCAGCTCTCCGCTGCCAAAAAAATAGGTTTCCAGCTCGGCCATGAGCAGGGCGCGGGCCTTGGCATCGGCCAGCACGAGGCGCTGTTCGTTGATCAGGCGGGTCTGGTGGGCCAGCCATTCCTTCCACGCCGGCTTCGAGACGTTCTCGAAAATACGCTGGCCAAGCGCGCCGGGCAGCGGGGCGCGATCCAGCCCTTCGGCGTCTTGCTTGAGCTTGATGCAATGCACGATGCGGCTCATTTTTCGTTCTCTTCAATGCGGGCTGGAGGGCTTGCGACGGCGGGGGCTGGCAACGCGGCGGTGCCCCAGCAAGTCAGTGGGGGCTGCATCTTGCGCGAAGTAGCGGGTGACTGGCGTGGGCAGAGCCACCACGCCCTCGCGCAGGGCCTGCGGATAGTGCCATGCCGTGGGCGTGGGTTCGGCTATTGAATCGGCCAGCCATTCGGCGCGGGCGCGCAGGGGATGCAGGCTGAGGTCGAAGTGGGTGAACTGATGCGCGATGGTCTCGCCAGCGTCTTCGTCCATCAGAGCAATGCCAAAACGAGTGCGCAGCAGTCTCGTGCGATCTTCGCCGAGTGCGATCACCGGCGGGCACCAGAGGCCGCCCCAGATGCCGGCGGCGGGACGTTGCTCCAGCAATACGCGGCCGTCGGCATCGCTGGCGAGAATCAGCCAGGCCTCGCGGTGCGGGCGTTCTCTGCGCGGCTTGCGCGTGGGCAATTCGGCAGTGCGCTGGCTGCGATGTGCCGCGCAGTCAGCGGCCAGCGGGCAGCGCTCACAGGCGGGATTTCTGGCGGTGCAGAGTGTTGCGCCCAAATCCATCTGTGCCTGCACATAGTCTGCGGCGCGTGCTTCGGGCAATAGTGATTCGGCCAGCGCCCAGAGCTTGGCATTCACAGCGGCTTCTCCGGGATAGCCTTCGATACCGGCCCAGCGGCAGAGCACGCGCTTGACGTTGCCATCGAGGATCGCCGCCGGTGTGTCAAAGGCCTGCGCCAGGATCGCGGCAGCGGTCGAGCGGCCCACGCCCTTGAGCGCGACGATGGCATCGAACTTGGCCGGGAACACTCCGCTGTGTTCGGCCACGATCTGCCTCGCAGCCGCATGCAGATTGCGCGCGCGCGCGTAGTAGCCAAGGCCCGCCCAGTGCCGCATCACTTCATCGCTGTCGGCCGCTGCCAGCGTGGCCAAGTTGGGGAAGCGCGCCACAAAGCGCTCGAAGTAAGGGATCACCGCCGCCACCTGGGTCTGTTGCAGCATGATCTCTGACAGCCATACCCGATACGGCGTGCGCGGATGCTGCCAAGGCAAGCCGCTGCGGCCATGCTGGTCAAACCAGTGCAGCAGGCGGGACGCGAACGGTGCGTTCAGGGGAACACTACTCACTGCCCAGGCGGCGGTGGCGGAGCAGGCTGCGGTGCCGGCTTGCTGCCGCCGAACAGCTTCATCAGGCCCTTGCCGATTTCCTCCTTCGCCTTGCCGCGCAGCTCTTCACGCTTTTCGCGCACCACTTCTTCGCTCACGCCCAGTTTCTCGCGCAGCTGTGTCGCAGCCTGCTGCTTGAATGCGGCCTGCCAGTCGATGGCGACCTTGGGCGTATACAGATTGCCGCTGATGCGGATCGGGATGGCGATACCGCTCAGATCGGTGCGCTCCTTGCCACCCTGCCCGCTGGCCGTGTTCACCAGCGTGGGCTTGGCGAGGTAATTGATGGTCTCTTTCACCAGATCCACTTCGCCTGCGCCCTCCAGCCGGATCAATGGGTTCTTGGCGCTGAGCTGATCGGACTTGAGCACGCCGTTGATGATCACGCCGCTGCCCTTCAGCTCGGCAAAGTCGGTGGCCTGTGCGGCGCTGGGGGCAGCCTGCGCGGTCAGCAGGGCTTGGCCATCGCGCATGATTTTGCCGAGGTTGAACCCTTTCACCGCGCCATCGGCGAGGTTGAAGGCCAGATTGCCATTGAGTGCGCGCCGCACCTCGCCCACCGTGCGTCCGGCCGTGGTCACGTCGAGATTGAACGAGCCCTTGCCGCTCAGCTTGTCGGTGGCGAGAAAATCCTTCAGCAGCGGGCCGGCGTTGATGCTGGCGAGTGAGAGCTTCAGCGCATGCTTTGCGCCGGGCGCAACACTGAGCGCGAAGTTGGCGTTACCGCCGTAGAGATCAGCAGACAGCTGCTGACGCTGAGTGGCCCCAGCCGCGCCATCCAGCTTCAGCCGAACATTGGCGAGCTTGAGGTTTTTCACCTTCAGCGAGGCCACATCGAGCGTGCCCTGCACATTGAGTTTTTCCAGTGCTTCCAGCGGCAGCGCCGTGGCGTTGAGGTCGCTCTTGGCGGCGGGTGCGACGGCCGCAGTCGCTGCGGGTGCGGCTGCCACGGGCGGCAGGTAGCGATCTGCATCCAAGTGATCTGCCTTCAGTGCGAAGCCCAGCGCCTGTGTGGCGAAATCTCGCACGGTGATATCACCGCGCAGCGTGGTGTCATCCAGCTTCAGCAGCAGGTTTTTCAGGCTCGCACTCTTGCTACCGGCGCTGAGTTGCGTCGAAGCGCTGATGGACTTCAGCACCTTTGCATCCGCCGTTTGCGGTGCTGCGATGCCCAGCGTGGCCATCACTGCGCGAGGGTCGAAGGCCGCGATGGTCAGATCACCTTCCAGCAACTGCGCCTCATCGCCCAGCTTGCTGATCAGCCAGTGCTGGCCGGCGGCACCGAGGCCAAACGCAGCCAGCTTCAAGTCACTGATCTTCACCTGCCTGGCGGCAAGATCAGCCGTGATCCCGGCGTCCAGCTTGATCGCCTGAGGCTTGCCACCGGGGACTGCGCTGCCACCCACTTCCAGCGCCACGTCCAGCGCCTTGAGGCTGTGCAGTTGCTTGGCCAGATCAGCCGCGAGCTGGGTATTGATGCTGCCCTTGACCGTGATGGTGGGCTTGTCGGCGGCACCCACGCGCAGATTGCTGATCTCTAGTTTCAGCGGCGCACCACTCAACACTTGCGCAACCGTGGCGTAGTGCAGTTTCTCGCTCTGCAAGGCCAGCACCACCGCCAGCGGCTGTGCACCGGCCTGAGTGGCATCGAGCTTGAACAGCGGCTGCTTCAGCGTCACATCGCCACTCTCGGCATCCAGCGTCACTTCGGTTGAAAATGCCAGCGCCGCATTGGCAGCGGGTGTCGCGGCCTTGAGCTTGAAGCTGCCCTCCACCGGGAAAGGCGCGCCGGCATGCAGGCGCCCGATCTGGAGCTGCAAATCATCGAGCTGATACTGCTGGCCCGCTTTGCGGTCGTCGTAGCTCAAGCTGATGTTTTTCAGCGTGATGCCCTTGATATCAAGTGCTTGCAGGCGCTTGGCCAGCGGCTCTTCGGCCACGGGCTCGTTCGGGTCGGCGGGCTTCATCAGGTCTTGCCAGTTGCTGATGCCATCGGCATCGACGGCCAGATGGATGGCCGCGCCGTCGAGGGTGAGGGCGCTGGTCTCGATACGCTTTTCGCGCAGCAGTGGCATCAGCTTGGCGCCCACTTCGACGCGCTGCACGGCCACCATCGGCTCGGCCCCAAAGCCTGCGGCATTGCCCAGCTTGACGTCGTGCAGCTCCACCCGCAGCCAAGGGAATACCGCCAGACGAATGTCCCCCACGGAGAACTCGCGGCCGGTTTCCTTCTTCACAGCCTCGGCGATCTTGCCGCGATAGTCGTTGGGGTCGAACAGCAGCGGCAGGGCAATGGCGGCGGCGGCCAGTACCAGCAACAGCGCACCGATGATGGCGAACACGATCTTCAAGGGCTTGGCCATGACAACTCCGGGCGGTAGCAGTGCGGTTGGGACTGGAGAGTGTAACGGCGGGTTCCAGCCCTCAGGCCTTCGGGCACAAAAAAGGCGGGGCTGCCGTGGCAGCCCCGCCCGTTCAGGCAGCGACTAGTGCTGTCGGCGGCGACGCAGGACGAAGAAGGCCAGCGGCAGCAGGGCAAGGCCGAATGCACCACCAAAACGACCATCCGCTGCACCCGTCACCGGCGGCACTACAGGGCCACCGCCGGGCGGCGGCTCTGCGATGGGCAGACAGGGGCCGAGCTTGATGTTGCCGGTGCGTGCGAGGCCATCCGGCATGGCATCCACCACGTCACCCGCACCACTGCTAGCGGCACCGATCAGCTGGAACGAGCCGGAATTGAAGTCGGAGAACACCTCACCCGCCGCACCAGTGCCGCCGATGTCTGACACCTTGACCACGAAGGTGATGATGCCGTCGGCGGTGAAGTTGCTGTCGGCCTCGATCGGGCCTTCGGCATCGACAAAGCGGCCATCGGTGGTGTCCCCCGTGGCATTGGAACCTGCGGTGTACGAGAAGAAGCGCGGCGCGACTTGATCGGTGGAGAGACGCACGCCACGGATCACGCCATCTGGCGACTTGAAGCTGACAAACCAATCGGTGTTCGGCGGCAGGGTGGCGGGCAGGCTTGCCACCTTCAGCGAGAAGACCAGCTTGGCAACGCCATCGCTGACGGCAGGCTGTGCCACTTGCAGTAGCTGGACGTCGTGGTAGCTCATGGCCGCCGGAGAAACGAGTGCGGTGTCGTAATCACCGCTGGCATCGCTGAACAGCGAGAGGCCGGGGATGACGCAGAAGCTCTCAAGCAGCTCCTCCACCACAGGCAGTGCGACCAGGTTGCTGGCGATACCTTCACCCGCGCTGTTCACTGCGGTGACACGGTAGAAGTAGCTTGGCACGTTGGCATCGGCACTGTTATCGACATAGCTTGTCTTGGGACCGGCGTCGCCGATGAACGTGAAGGGACCATCTGCCGTAGTGCTGCGGAACACGCGATAGTTGGCAATGGCGGCGCCACCATGGTCGGGCTCGCGCCAGGTCAGCGTGGCCGCGCGCTGGCTGCGGGTGCCGGCGAGGCAGGCATTGGCAGGGGCGTGGGGTTCCGGCTGGTCAAACTCGGCACGCAGCGTCTTGCCGCCGCTCTGCCGGGCCATGGTCATCATCGCGGTGAAGCTCTGCGGATTGTTGAGCGGATCTTTCGCGCAATCACGCACGCAGCCGTCGTCGTAACCAAAGATGAAGCGGCCCTTGTCGTCCATGGTCGCTTCGTTGAAATCGAGCAGGTTGCGGTTGGGGTTGCCGCCGCCGGACTGCCAGATGCCGCCAATGCCCTGGATAGGATCGTTGGGGGTAATGATGCGGGTGGTCCAGGTCTTGCCGCCGTCATAGGTGTGGGCAATGAACGAATACCAGAGGCCGGGGAAATCGATCGACTCGATGTTGCCCTGACGATCCGTGCCGTAGAAGGCGCAGGCGGCGCGACCAGGGCTACCGGCCCAGGACTGCGGAAAGGCCGAGTTCTTGATGCCATGAACGACACCCAGGTCAGTATCGTTTTCCCAGGTCACCCCACGGTCGCGGCTGGTGGCAGCACGGATATGGCCATCGCCATTCGTGTAGCAGAAATAAGCCGTGTTCTCGTCATCTAGCGAGATGGTCGGATCACTACCGCCGCCGCCCAGGGTGTTGGGCACCATATGGTCGGTCCAGTTCACGCCGGCATCGGTGCTGATGGCATAGCCAGTGCCAGTGCCACATTCGGCAACCGGTAGCCAGACCGTGCCATCCGGGGCAACGCGCACGTGTCCATGCAGGCCGCCGCAGAGGCTGCCGTCATAGGCAAGTGAGGTCACCGGATAGGTGATACCGCCATCGTCGCTGCGCACGCAGCCCGCTGGGCCGGCAATGGCTTGCGAGCAGAAATACACGGCGTTTTCGTGCAGGGGATGCGGCAGAACGAAGTCGGCGGGATAGGGGCCAGAACCGATGGTCTGGTGATCGGCACCGGCAATGCCACCGCCACCCGCCTCGACCCAGGTATCACCATCGTTATCGGTGAAGGCATAGGAGATGTTCGGGCCTGCCGTCAGGTTGGAAGCCCAGGTGCGTCCCGAAATCCCGTCCGTGAACAAAATGGGGTCGGCAACCGGCTGCGGGCCGCTGGTGGCCAGCGGGGTGACGTCTTCCCACACGGCTGGGCAGGATTCAGGCAGGGGTTCAGGCAGACGTTCTGGCGTGGTCAGCCGGAATACCGAGCCATTGCCGAAGCACATGAACATGATCTTGAAGGTGTTCGGGTTGAAGCCGATATTGCATTCGCCATTGCCGGCTTCTGCCGTGAGGCCAAAGGGTTCGTTGTTGTGGTAGCGCGCAACGTTCGGCTCCACCGGGTCCGGTTTGCCGAAATTGGGGTTGGTGACGACGCTGGTGGCGCTGACCAGTTCGACGGTCGTCGTGATCGTTTCCCCCGTCGGGGTGTAGGGCACGATCTTGATGGTGTAGACATTGTCACCATCCAGCAGTGGAAAGATGTCCGTGATTTCCGGATTGGCACTTCCAGGGCCGCGATAGCTGGGCGTTTGCCCCCCACTGGTGGCACCGACCGCCCCGGTGTAGACCCACAGGTCGTAGTCCGACGCGCCTGCACCAATGTCATCCCAGGCAACGGTGACTTTCACCGAATCGGCGTTGTGGGCGGCCACATAGCCCGGCGGCAGCGAGATAGTCAGCTCGAAACTGTCGCAGGCCGGCGCCGGGGTGTCGCAGGTCGGGCCAGTGTCGACCAAGGGCACCGGTGTTGGGTTGGCGGAAGTGAACGGCGCCGTTTCGAACGTGAGTGGGCCAGAGGTGGGGGTCAGCACGCCACTGGCAGGGGTTGCTGCCTGTGCGTTGCTCAAACCCAGCGAGATGCCCAAGGCCAGTAGCAGCGGACGGTGGATGAAAGAGAGGGTCACAGGCAGGCTCCAAAAAACTGGGATTCATCAAGACTGAGGGCAGCCATCGGCCGCTTGGTCTCGTGCAAACCCTATAGACGCAGCTCCGCCCATTTGGTTGACGCATTTTTTACAAAACAGGGCCCACAAAAAAGCGGGGCTGCCCGCTCAGGGCAGCCCCGCTCAATCGCCTCAAGCCTCAGCGGCTTCTGCGACGCCAGGCCAACAGCGCCAAAGGCAGCAGCGCCAGACTGAATGCGCCACCGAATGAGCCAAAGCCCGCAATATTGGGCGAACCGCTGGGTGCGGCCGTATCGCTGATGCTGATCAGCTTCGTCGCCGTGTTGCTGCTCACCAGACCGCGCGAGTCGGTGACCGTGAGTCGCGCCATGTAGTTGCCGTTGGCGGTGTACTGGTGCGTGATGGTCACTGGCGTGCTGGTGATTTCACGGTCAACAATCGCTTCGCTGTCGTCACCAAAGTTCAGGCTGAACTTGCTGATGGTGTCACCGGCGTCGGCATCGCTGCCGCTGATGGTGAAGGTGACGGTGTCGCCCTTCCTCGCTGCATCGACATTGGCGGCCAAGTTGGCGATCGGCGCGATATTGCCAAGGCAGCTGGCCGTCCCGCGCACCACATAGTCAGCAGGGCCGATGGTGTCGCGGCTGGTGGCGGTGGGCGAGCCGGCACGAATGCGCACATCGAAGCCCGACAGCACATCACCGGCTTTCAGATCGCCAAATAGGGCTTTGTCCACTACGAATACGACTGTACCGTCCGACTCCGTGCCGCTGGCCGCATCCAGATTGCCGGCAGGCGAGAAGGACAGCAGCCCCTGCGGCAGCACGGTGTAGGTGCCGTAATCAAAGCTCGCCGCGCCCTGCGTGGTGTCGAGCGCGAAATAGAAGTTGCCCCGGTTGGGGAACAGCGCGCCATAGAAAGCACCCGCCGGCTGGCCTGCGGTGAATCCGGCCATCTTCAGCGTGACCACCAGCTTGCCTTCAAACTCGGCAGGCTCGGCAACGCTCAGCGTCACAGCGTCAAAGTCCGGCACGCTGGTGGCAACCACCGCACTGGTGGCGATGGTCTGTCCCGGCAGCACACAGGTATTGATCACTTCTTCCACCGTGATGGGCAGTTCGATGATGTTGCTCTCGCCTGCCTTGCCTTGGGCGTTTTCAGCCACGACACGGTAGTAATACTTGTCGACGGCCGGGTCGGCACTGCCATCTTCAAACTGGGTCTTGGGTCCGGCATTGCCGATGGCCGCAAACGGGCCGGCCGGCGATGCGCTGCGGAACACTTCGTAGTTAGTGATGGCGCTGCCGCCCGTATCGGGCTCGCTCCATGCCACCATGGTCTTGGCCGCCGTGCGCAGGCTCTTTTCAGATGCCGCGCAAGCCGCAGCGGGTTTGATCGGCGTGACGCTGTTGTATTGCGTCTCTGGCATGTTGTCGAAGGCCGACAGCAGCGTACGGCCGCCGCTCTGACGCACGATGGTTCCCTTGGCAGCAAAGCTGTTGGCCGCCGGATCGATCACGCAACCACCGACGCAACCATCGGCAAAGGCAAACAGCGTGCGGCCGCGTTCATCGATTTCGAGATCATTGAAATCGAGCAGATTGCGGTTGGTGCCATCGGGGCCGACGCCGCCAAAGCCTTGCACCGGATCATTCGGAGTGACGTTGACGAGATGGTAGGTCTTGCCACCGTCATAGGTGGTGGCGATGTAGCCATGCCACACGCCTTCGAAGGCGAGCGAGGCAGAAGGTCCCTCGGTGGGGGTGCCCAGGAAAGCGCAGGACGCGCGATCCGGATCACCGGCGATGGCAGCCGGGAAGCGCGTGGCGATCAAGCCAGCCGCTGCGCCGATGTCCGTGTCGTTGATCCAGGTTTCGCCACGGTCTTTAGACACGGCCATGCGGGCACGGCCGTCGGCGTTTTCGTAGCAGTAGTAGACAGTGCCATCGGTGGCAATGCCGATGGAGGGGTCAGAGCTTCCGCCACCGGTGCTTTCAGGCAGGGGGAACTGCTCGTAGGTCACGCCGGCATCGAGGCTGCGGTGGACGATGGCCTTGCCAGACGAACCGTCAAAGCCGGTAGAGGCAATGCACTGGGAGCTGTCGGGGATGTAGAGCGTGCCATCCGGCGCCACCTGCGGGTGACCATGCAGGCCGCCTGCGGCGCAATCGAGGTTCTTGAATGGGAACCCAGGGCCCTGGGTCTGACCACCGTCGTCACTACGGGCGCAGAATGCCGCAGCAATGGACTGCGAGCAGTAATAGAACGCATTGGGGAACAGCAGACCGGCTGTTGGGAACCCAGCCGGATACGGCCCAGTCACCATGCCCTGATGATCCGCACCGCCATTGGCGGGGCCGATCTGTCCGGGCGTCCAGGTCTCACCATCGTCGTCGGAATACTCGAACAGGCTGTTGGCCCCGGAGAGCTGCGAGTTGAAGGTGCGTCCCGTCGTCTTGTCGGTGTACATCAGCGGGTCGAGCGAGTTCAGCGTGGTGAGCAGACCGGACTTGTCTTCCCACTGGGCGTCGCAGCTCTCAGGCAGCGTCGCATTGAACGCATCGGCGGGGGTCGGCAGGTTTTCCTTGAACGTCACGCGATTGGCCTGGAAATAGGCGATGAACATCGCGCGCTTGGTGAGCGGGTTGTAGCCGATGGTGGGCTCGCCGGCATCGGGTGCCAGGCCGCCCGTCGCGACGTGGATCTTGTAACGCGGTGCGAGGCCAGCGGCGGGAACCACCACCGGGCCTGGCGTGCTGCCGCCACCACCAGCGCCACTGCCTGCGGCTTGCAGAGTGATCACGGTGGTTGCCGTGCTCCCGGTGACGGCGAACGGCACGATGCGAACGGTATAAGTGCCGGAAACCGCCGGCACCGTAAAGGTCTCCGGGTTGACCGAGCCAGCAGCGCTGCCGGCCTCGACGCCCTGATCATTCAAGAGGTAGACGTCGTAGTCATCCGTTGCTGCAGTCCATGACGTGGAGATGGTCATGGTCATGGCAGGCGAGCCGGCCGGCACATCGACGGTCAGCTCGTAGGCATCGCAGGCGAGCACCGGGTTCTGGCAGGTCAGCTCTGCCGTTCCGCTCGGATTGGAGAGGACATTGGGGCCATAGCTGTAATTCAGCTCTGGTGTTGCAGGTGACAGCGTGCCGCTGGCAGGCGTTGCAGCCAGTGCGGCAAGTGGCGCAAACAGCGCCACCATGATGAGGGGAAAGCGGATGATGGATGGCATGGGGTGTGACCTGATTCGTCGCAGAGCTGATTAAGCAGTCGGTGACTGGACCGCAATCCACGTCGAGTGTCAATCAAATGTCATTAACACACTGCCAACAATCAATTTTTTGTTCATGCTGAAGTCGCCGCACGCAGATGAACGCGACATCACTCCGAACCGGCCATGCGGGCAATCGCTAAACTTGCCCCCTTTTTTTGCAGGTGTTGCCCATGTCCGCCTCTATCGTTGCCCCAGCCGCGCCACGCCGCACCACCGCGCCCAAGGTCGGTATCGTCTCGCTTGGCTGCCCGAAAGCGCTGGTCGACAGTGAGCGCATCCTCACCCAGCTGCGCGCCGAGGGGTACAAGACCTCACCCACCTACGACGCGGCCGATGTGGTGATCGTCAATACCTGTGGCTTTATCGACTCGGCGGTCCAGGAGTCGCTCGACGCCATCGGCGAGGCGATGGCCGAGAATGGCAAGGTGATCGTCACCGGCTGCCTTGGTGCCAAAAAGAATCTCATCCTCGAAAAGTTTCCCGATGTGCTGTCGATCAGCGGGCCGCAGAACTACGAGGCAGTGATGAAGGCAGTGCATTTCGCCGTACCGCCCAAGCACGATCCGCGCTTCGACCTGATGCCAGCGCAGGGCATCAAGCTCACTCCCAAGCACTACGCCTATCTCAAGATTTCGGAAGGCTGCAACCATAAATGCAGCTTCTGCATCATCCCCAGCATGCGCGGCAAGCTCGACTCACGTCGCATCGACGAGGTGCTGAAAGAAGCCGAGCGATTGGTGAAGGGCGGAGTGAAGGAACTGCTGGTGATCTCGCAGGACACCAGCGCCTATGGCCTCGACCGCAAGTACGAAACAGCAATGTGGCGTGACAAGGAATACCGCACCTCGATGCTCGACCTCTGCAAGGGTCTGGGCGAGCTGGGCGTGTGGTCGCGCCTGCACTACGTCTACCCCTATCCGCATGTGGACGAGATCATCCCGCTCATGGCCGAGCGCAAGATCCTGCCCTATCTGGACATCCCCTTCCAGCATTCCTCACGCGAGGTGTTGAAGGCCATGAAGCGCCCGGCGTCGAGCGAGAACACCCTCGCCCGCCTCAAGGCCTGGCGTGACATCTGCCCCGACATCACCATCCGCTCCACCTTCATCGTCGGCTTCCCCGGCGAGACCGAGTCGCAGTTCGAAGAGCTACTGGGTTGGCTGAAGGAAGCCAAGATCGACCGCGCCGGTTGCTTCGCCTATTCGCCGGTGGAAGGTGCCACCGCCAACAAGCTGGGCGGCGATGTGGACGAGGACGTGAAGCAGGATCGTCTCAAACGCTTCATGCAGACGCAGGCGCGCATCAGCAAGGCCAAGCTCAAGAAGAAAGTCGGCATGACGATGGAAGTGATGATCGACGAGATCGACGAGGAGGGCGCTGTGGTCGCCCGCTCATGGGCCGATGCGCCGGAGATCGACGGCAAGGTGTATGTCTCGGCCGAAGTGCCGCTGAAGATCGGTCAGAAAGTGCAGGTGCAAATCACCCAGAGCAACGCCCATGATTTGCTGGGCGAGCTGATCGAAAACGACTGAGCACCCTGCCGCTCAGCGCGGCAGATAATGGTCGACCAGTAGCAGTGTGAAGATGCCCATCAGATAGACGATGGAGAAGCCAAAGGTCTTCATCGCCAAGCCCTCCTGCGGGCGGAACTTCAGCCGCCAGGCATAGCTAATAAACATCGCGCCCAATGCCGCCGCACCAAACAGATACGGCAGGCCACTCATGCCGCTCACGAACGGTAGCAGGGTGATGGCAAACAGGATGAAGGTGTAGAGCAGGATTTGCGTGAGCGTGTAGTCCACGCCATGCGTCACCGGCAGCATGGGGATGCCGGCCTCGGCGTATTCATCCTTGCGGGCGATGGCGAGCGGCCAGTAGTGCGGTGGAGTCCACGCGAAGATGATGCCGAACAGGATCAGGCTGTGCGGATGCACCTCGCCCGTCACTGCTACCCAGCCCAGCACGGGGGGGATCGCGCCAGCAGCTCCGCCGATGACGATGTTCTGCGGCGTCGCGCGTTTGAGCCAGAGCGTATAGATGCCGGCGTAGCCCACCAGCCCCAGTTGGGTCAGCAAGGCCGTGAGTGGATTGACGAAGACCCAGAGTGCGACGAAACCAAGCAGGCCAATGAGCGTGGCGAAAGCGATGCTCTCTGTCACGCTCAATCCTCCTGTGACCAGGGGACGGCCACAGGTGCGCGCCATGCGGGCATCAACTTCGCGGTCGATGATCTGGTTGATCGCCGCAGCTGCCGCCGATTGCAAAGTGATGCCGAGCGTGCCCCAGATGACCTTGTCCCAGGGCGGCATGCCAGGCACGGCCAGGAACATGCCGATGATGGCGGTGAACACGATCAGCATCACCACGCGCGGCTTGGTCAGCTCGTAATACTCGCGCAGGCGCGAGGGTTGGGTGACAGCGCTGCTGCTCATGGTCGCGGCGCTCCACGCCAGGCATGGAAGTTGATGGAAAGCATGACCAGCAGCAAAAGCATCGCCCCCGCGTTGTGGGCGGTGGCCACTGCCAGCGGCAGCCCCCAGTGCACAGCACTGATGCCGAGCACGATCTGCAACACCGTCATGCCCACCAGCGAAAACCCAAGGCCCTTCCAGCGCCGATGCCCGCCCTTGGCGGCAAAGAGCAGGCCGAGCGCGATGAGGACGCTGCCGACGATGACCGCGCCGAGACGATGCACGGCATGGATGGTCTGGCGCGTGGGGGTGTCGAGAATGCCGAACTCGTAGTCCTGATACTGGCCTTGCGGATGCCAAAGACGAGATGCTTCCCTGTAGTTGGGCTGTTCGGGCCAGAGCTTGCCGTTGGCGCAATGCGGAAACTCTGGGCAGGCCACGGCCGCGTAGTTGGTCGAAGTCCAGCCGCCGAGTGTGATCTGTGCCAGCAGAAAGAGGGTGCCGGCCAATGCCAGTGGCTTGAAGCCCGGCGGGGCGGCCAGGGGTTCACGACCCGCCTCGCGCAGATGCAGCCAGAGCAGCCAGGTCAGGCCAATCATGCCCAAGCCCCCCAGCAGGTGAGCGGTGACAATCAGTGGCATGACTTTCCAGGTCACGGTGAAGGCACCGAGTGCCCCCTGCATGAGCACCCAAGCGAACATGGCGAGCGGCAGCTTCCATGGCAGGCCTGCCTTGCGGCCACGCAGGCCGAGCACAACGAGACTGATGATGACCAAGCCCAGCGCGGTGGCGATGTAGCGGTGGATCATCTCCTTCCAGCCCTTGTGGGCTTCCACCGGGCGATCCGGATAGGCGGCATTCGCGGCTTGCACATGGTGGTCTGCGGTCGGCACACCGATGTGCCCATAGCAGCCGGGCCAGTCCGGGCAGCCGAGGCCCGCATGATTCAGGCGGACATAGGCGCCGAGTGGAATCAGCACGAGGCAGAGCAGCAGGGCAGCGAGCGTAAGGCGGCGGAACAGCATGGCTTTGGACTAACCGGCGGGGCGCGGATTGTAGAACTTTGGGGTGCTGCGGACCTGAGCGGCCCTCAGCCAATACTGGAGAGCTTGAGCAGCTTGTTGATGTCTTTCTGCATGCCCTTGAAGTCACGTTTCACGGCCTCTTCATCAGCAGCATGTGGATAAGTCATCAGCCAAGTGCCGAGCGGGTCAATCAGCAGCACGCCGTCTGCTGGCGCACCAGCAAAAAATGCCATTGCCGCATTGCTGCCAGAGACATCGCGTAGCCAGAGCAGATCCGGCTGCTCGGCGCCATAGCGGGCCTTGAAGGCTGCGATATCGACGGTTTCAGCAGCAAGCAGCACCCTCTGCACACGCTCGCGCTTGACGCCCAGTGCGGCGTGGATCTGGCGGGTGAGCACCAGCTCGCGGATGCAGGCCTCGATGCACTCGCCCGGCAACAGTTGCACCAGCGTCCACTTGCCACGCAGCGGGTCGGCGGCCAGCGGGCGGCCTTCGGCATCGGCGAGGGCGAGCTTCGGTGCCTGCTGGGTCGGGTTGAGCAATTGGCCATAGTTGACGCGCCCCTGCGGCGTCCAATTTGGGAACAACCAGTAGGCCGAATAGGCCAGCACGAAGGGCGCGAAGAACAGCAGGCCCAGCAGCACGAATTGCGCGCGTGAGCGATTGCGGTTGATCTGTGGATATTGAGGGTCAGTCATGGGCAGCGGGCTTCTTCTTGAGATGGATCTTGATGAACAGCACGAGCAGTGTC
>Ga0255086_1000059_pt1 | contig 37011 bp, 46 predicted proteins | sample Colum_Cont_RepC__FD_188438 | JGI IMG/M metagenome (GOLD analysis project Ga0255086, IMG submission 188438) | Freshwater microbial communities from Columbia River, Oregon, United States - Colum_Cont_RepC_8d | ecosystem: Environmental > Aquatic > Freshwater > River | place: USA: Oregon | collected... | reverse complement strand
CAGAGGTAATAGCACGCAGTTGTTGTTGAGGATCTTTAGGTCTAATCCTCATCTCAGGGTCATACGGCATGTTCATCAATGCCCCAATGTTAAGTGCTGCATTCTTAGCAGGGAAGTAGCCATGACCTGTTTGAGCACGACCCATAGGGTTTTGACCGTTGATGTAGCCAATCTTTAGGTCACGTATTAGCTTCAAGACTTTATCTTGAATGGTTTGCTTTTTCTTTTCTGCCATACGCTAAATACCTTGAATTAAAGATGTACTAGGTAGGCTCATACCAGGTTGAATACGCATAACATCAGGGACAGTATTCTGCATAGCCCTAATTTGCATACTAGCACTAGTCGGTTTAACCTTAGTTGTTCTAGTAGTTACAACTGGTGTGGGTTTAGTTACTGCTTTTGGTTTAGGTTTAGCAGCCACTGGTTTAGGCTTAGCTGCTGGTTTAGGTACTACTACAACTGGTTTAGGTGGTGGTACAGGTTCCCTATTAGCAATAGCTGCAGCCTTTTGACCTAAGGATTGACTGCTTGTTAGGATTACTTGAGGTTCTGCTAATCCCTTGGGAACACCTTTTGTCGTTACTGTAGGACCTTTAGGTGCAGCAGGTTGTGTAATCCTTAGTGGACCAGCATTAGGTGCTTCTTCCTTAGGGGCAAACCTAGAAATATCGTACTGTTCTTGACCAGCACTAGACATTTCATTAATGTCAATACCTTCACCAGCACGTTCACGTATGTAATCATACATGGCAACTGGATTGGCACCTTGTTTAACCAGTTGATCAAAGGTGTAGTTTAATGTTTCAAGGTTTTCCTGAGGTAAGAGTCTGGAGCTTTGACCACTTAAAGTAGTACCAAGTAGAACTGACACATACGGATTAAGCGGACTACCAACCAAACCACCACGAGTCGGTAGGTCTTGAGTTAACAAAGAGGCTTCAGCCAAACCCTGTACTTTGTTAGTTGCCATACCAAGATTAGCAACCTCAGCCTGTGTTTGAGGCCTAAATGGATTCTCAAGACTACGGCCAGCTGCTTGATTGGCCAGGTTGTATTCAGCCCCTGCAGCTGCTATATTACCAGGGGCACCAGAAGCAGATGTCTCAAAGTGACCAAGATCTAGTTTCATGCCAAGTCGACGACCAACCTCTTGAGCCACCTTTTGTGCGTTAGTCCACTCTCGACCTTCCAGTTTACCCAAATCTTGAGCAGGTAAACCTCCAGTAGCTTTGTTCCAAGCTTCTATTAGTGCTGGGCTTTGAGCATCCCTAAGTTTTCTACCAATAAGTTTACCTTTGTTGTCAAAGAAAGAACGTGGCAAGTTAATGCCTAATTCGTTAAGAGCTTGTTCCTTGGATCTACCAGCTGCCATTCGCTCTGCTACAGCGTCAGATACTTCCTGAGGAGCGTTAAACTCTGGTGGAATTAGATTAGCTGCTTGGTATTGGCGCATAACATTAATCTGCCCCTGAGGATCAGTAGTTGTATATGTGCCTTCACTGAGTACCTGTTTAATTTCACGAGACTGTTGTCTACGTACAGGCATTGGACGTGGAGCCATAATTAGCTCCCAACTACGTTAGACTCACCACGCATACGACGCTTACGCTCTTCCTCTTCCTTTGCCAGCATACGCTCTTTACCAGAGCCAGGACGTTGACGAGGCTTGCTATCCTTATTAGCAGAAGGAGGATAAGGCTTATTATTGGAGTCCATGTAGGTACCTGAAGTTTTTGCTTTACTGTAGTCCTTAGACTGTTGAGACTTTTTACCTGTGTCAATATCAGTACGGAAATTTTCAGGCTTAACTGCCTTAACCCGTGTACCAATAGGGTTACTTTTAATATCTTCAGATGTTACCTTTTGACCCTTTTGACGCATTTGAGATGCTTCAATCATTCGATTGATTTCATCACGCATCTCTTTAAGTGTTTTCTTTTTGTCCATGATTAACGAATGTGTGCTAAGATTAGTGTTTCCCTATTGGTAGGACCGAATGTGTCCCTCATCCATTGTAACCAATTTCTACTGCCTTTATCCTGATTACATTGCCTACAGCTGGGTACCAGATTTGATGTAAGGTCTTCGCCACCAAGACACTTAGGGCGAACGTGATCAAGTGTAAGTTCATGTAATTCATAAGTTTCTCCGCAATAAACACATTGACAGTTAAAGTATTCTTTAATTGCACGACGGTGTAGCCTTTTTGCTTCAGAGCTTGTCATCGTTATTAGGTTATGGAGGTAGTGATCAGGACTAGGCAGTAGTGGAGTCATATTACCGGATCAATGGATCAGCCATACTTCTTACCCTTACGTGGGCGTGTACGGTTAGCCTTAGGAGACTCTAACTTACCTTTATTAGGACCTGTATGGGAAGCATCCATACCATCCCCGTTACCATAAGTACCAAGCTTACGGTTTAACTTATTGGCATTAGTACGGATCTTGAGACCTTCCTTAGTCTTATTGTACTTAGCCTGTTGCTCAAGGCGCTTAGCCTTTGCCTCAGGATTAGCCTTATAGTATTTAGATGTGCGACTTGCCATACAACCTCTTTTGGATAAGTTCAGGGTCTACCTTAGGCATGATGGTAGCTAGTTTGTCAAGGGGGTTACCCTGATACGCGCAACCCGAAATGTCATTTTTAGATAGCCAATCTGTGCAGGCTTTTAAATCTGCAGTACTAGCCTCACCAGATTTAATGCGGCGAAGAAACTCTTCGGTAACTAGGTTATGTAATTCGTTAAAAGCATCTTCCGTAGCTTTCTGTTTAGGTGCCATAGTGTCCGTTAGTAAGTAAATAAGTCAAGGCTTTAGATAGTATTGTTGGGCTATCTTTTAAGTAACCAAGTCCACGGTTGCAGTTATTGCAAAGTAACCCACGAACTTCATTCGTTTCATGGTTATGATCTACTCTAAAACGTTCTCCGGGACCTCCAGGGGTATCTGTACCACAAATAGAGCAAAGGCCATTCTGCTGTTCGTAGAGTAAATCGTAATCCTTTAAAGTAATACCGTACTGAGTTCGGTACTTCCAAGTTCTTGCTCTTTGAGAATCACGAGCTTGCTGGTTTCTGCATTCCTTACAAGTGTTACGTTTACTCTCAAATTTGTCCAACTCTTTTTCTATCCCGCATTTAATGCAGGTTTTCTTAGCCATTTCTCAATACAATCTGGTCCAGCTTGTTCTCGATTCTGATCATGTGATCCTCCATCTTTTGTAAGGCGTTAGCTAGCTCTTGGCGAGGGACGTACTTCTCAGCAAACCTCAACTCAATGGAATCAATACGTTTGTCTAATTGATCCATACGTGTGTTCGATTTACTATTAATAGCTGCAATACCGCCACCTATCCCAATCACCAGAGAAGCAACACCTGTGATAACCGCTTCAATCATTTCTTTTGGTTGATGATGTTAATCAGTTTAGTGCTATAGTTGGGATCAGTGGCGTACCCCTCCTTGACTAAAAGTTTGCAACACTCCTCTACAGAGGTTGCTCTATTTACACCTTTATATGTCTTGTAGTCCTTGTACCAACGCTGTGTCAAATAGGAGACACACGACTGAAGATCCGGGAAGTTAATGAACCCAGCAGTAATCGTGATCCACTTACCATCGATGAACTCTTTAGTCTCATGGTCAGTACCAGAGCCCTTAAGTCCAAAGTAGTTATGTGTACCAGAGGTATGCTTACCCCATCCACTTTCTAATGCCCACTGTGCTGCTACTACTTGTGGGAACTTAGCACCTGCTACCTTAGCAGCAGTAATAACTCCCTCCCAAGTGTTAGCAACGGTAGCTACAGGTTGCGGGGTGTTGACAGGCCTGAAGGTCATGAACCAACCAGTACCACTACCCTCTACTTCCCAACGCTTAAGCCAGTTCTTCCAAGAGTAACGGACACTACTACCACCACTACCAATAGTGACATAGCCTCCGTTAACGTTATCCATCTCACCGTATGGGTCATGGAAGACACCACGTTCACTCTCATCACCAATCAATAACATCCAATGCCCACCACCCCTAGGAGCAGTAGCAGGACCTTTATGTAGGATACCAGTAGCAACTGGATAGCCAGCCTTTAGTTCATTGATCAAAGCTTGCTTAGTACCCTTTTGGTAGAAGGTAGCTAAGATACCGTACTGCTGACAAGCCTTGATGTGTGATGTATATTCAGTTGTATCTCCATACTTCAATACAGTACGGAGGTAATCATCATCGGCGTTACTACCCTTTAATGCATCAGGACGGAGATACTTGATGGCCATAGCACATGTTGAGCTAAAGCACATCCGATCCCCGTGACCTGTTGCACTATCTGTCTGGGGGTAGTACTGCTTAACTTGCAGCAGTACCATTACTACTTACCTCGGAAGGTACGACGAATCTTACGTACAGTGTCATCCTCAGTACGTGTCTTACTAAAGTAAGCAGCAGCCATAGAGATGGCTTGAGTAACGCTATTAGCCTTACGCTTCTTAGTTACACCAAGATACTCAGATGCAATAAAAAGAACAAAGAAAGCAAGTGTCTCATAGGACACCTTAATACCAAGAATAGTGATCATGGTTAGTTAAAGGTAAGGGTGTCATTACCAAAGCCACCAACAATAGAGGTAGCGGTAAAGTAAGAACCACTTGTTACACCGTCGAAGCTAATGGTGTCATCAGCTTGGGTAATGGGTTCGTCTTTTGTTGGCCAACCGCTGTAGTCAGCACTGGTTACATAAGCTGCCAACTCATCAGTAGTAGTGGTAGCTCGGATCTTTCCTTCCTTTGTACCGGAGATGTCCCGTACAGCAAGGCGGTAGAAAAGAACGTCAGCAGGAGTTGGAGTGCCTGTCTCAGCTTGACGGGTGATGTACCAGTCACTACCGGCCAACAGTGTGCCAGCGGTAGCTTTAGTCTGACCGACCCACTGCTCTACGAGTTGAGCGTGGTCCTTAGGTAGGTCTGGTCCCCAATAGAACCTTTGGTCATACCAAGGCTCATCTTCGGTCTCGGTAATACCAAGTGCTGCCCGCTCCTCAGGACTGGATAATCTCAGCCAGTTTGCTGGAAACTGAGTTCCATCTTCAGTTGTAAATGCCCGATCTGGTGAAAGGGGCTGGTTGTTAAGGATAAACATAATTAGTCTTGTTCACTAGTGGGGCGGCTTAGCGTGCGCGGGCGTATTGGAAGGGTGATTCGGCCATTGCCATGTAAATCATGGTGTTTCCACTGCCGTTGGTGTCACCATCTGTGCCTCTGCACTTGAAACCGTTAGACAAGAAATCAATCTTGTTTGCAGTTGTTGTCTGTTCGGCGTTTGAGCTGTTTGGATTGAGAAGAAGATTTGCCTCGTTATACGGGTTGCGAGAAGAATCAATAATTCGCCAGTTGGACCCAGCGAGCGAAGCATTTTTAATCAGCAGAAACTTCGGGCGGAATCCCGTATACACAAAGGGACCATCGCTCGACGCATTACCAATGAAACTGGAAATAGAAACGTACCCGGCTACTGGGGCGAAACAGTAGGCGACGTAGGTGGCACTATTGGCGTTTGTGTTGTTAATGGTAGTGACGCCTTGCGTGCAGGTGAACGTGGTATTACTTGCGGCTCCAATCCCGCCCCAGTTGAATTGACTAGACACCGAGCCTGCGGCCATTGCGTAGGAAAGAAAAAGCCCTGTTCCTGCCGAGAGAGACGAGTGATACACCGGCCACTCGTATGCGGCCGACCGCGATTTGACAATAACCATTCCAGGTGAAACACCTAGTCCATGTCCAACTGTTGCGCCATTCGTACCATTCCCCGTATAAGTAACAATCGAGAACCCCGCACTTGCATTAGCCCTCACCTGACTAGTGATGGAGCCTTGTGTGTTCGTGACGGTGGAGCTGCCGGCGTCCCAGGTCCAGGCGACGTAGGTTTTGTTGGTTTCATTGACGTAGTAATCGTCAGTGGCGCCGTTTGTGACTCGGAACCCAGCCGAGTCAAACTGATCCAAATATCCGTAAGTATTGTTTGTGGTTTCCACAGCGGTGCTGTTTGAGCGCAGATCCTTAGATGTGCCACGCACACTGTCAAACAATGTGTGATCGTAAGGAAACCCATCAGGCATCAACTGACGACCTTTTATCCAGACCAGATCTGGACTGAAATTAAGACCAGTAAGGCTGCGCGGGTTGCTGCCATTGCCCGTCCACAGCAACACGTCCATCACGTCACTAGGCTTCGTGACTACTGGGGCAGGTAACGAACTGGTATTGAGCGCCTTGAAGCCGCTGGGGGCGGTGTAGGCGAAGGGGCGTTGGCCGAAGTTGGCAACGTAGGTTGCGTTAAACGACATCACGAACGGGAAGTATTGGACACCCGCCGTGGTGCCGATGGCCCCTTGAGATACGTTATTTTTATAGAAAGTTACTTGATTTGAGTCAGCATCAAAGGCAACGCCAATAACAGTGCCACTGGAGTATGAGGCGCCGTATGTGGTTCTGCTGGCATCTACACCTTTGCTGCCATCTTCAAAATAAATAACTTGAGATGCAGCATTCTGGACGTTGAGCGGCACAGCGGAACTACCAATACCGACCGCCCCTTGAACGCTGCCTCCAGGTGTGATTTCGTAGTACCACTTGCCAGACGAAGGGAAAGCTATGGTGCCACGGACATTCCTGGCGGTGCTATTGGTGTTAGTGAGTTCAAGATTGCCATTTGAAATGGTAAGACTTGAGTTGGCATCCAGAGGATTCCAGGTGCAGTAATTCCCCCGCACCTGCCCCCCACTTCCCGTATCAACCTCGCTGCCGTTGGTGGGTACATCGACGAGGCTGTCGTTGCCTGCACCAGCGGTGACGGATAGGTTGTTGGGCGTCCAGTTGTTGCCGTTGCCGGAGCTGTCTTTACCCAGCGTGGTGGCAGTGGCGGCAGAGTTATCGCTGAAGTCGAGCTTGAAACCGTTGGTGCCATAGGAGCCGGTATAGGCAATCGGTTGCCAGATGCCGTTGGCGTCGAACTCACCGAAGCTGGTGGGGTCTAGGGCTTGGGAATTTACAAAGTAAATATCAGCAAGGTACTGATTGCTGTACTGGTTATTAAACCCTACGTCTGCGCCAATATAATGAGCGTTTGTTGAGTTAACAATAGAATCTGAAGAGCCTGGGTCGCCAGTGGTGTCAAAAGTTGTTACCTCTACACCGTTAACATATAGCCTGATTCGATTGGCAGTTGTCCCGTTCGCGCTGTCCCAAGCAAGAACAATGTGATACCAGGCAGAGAGATCTCTGTATACAGCAGTTGTGATTCTGCGTCCCGCGTATGCGCCCCCTACATAGTTAAAGAACTGAATCGCATTTGCCGCAGTAAACTGCAGGACGGTGCCATTATTACCATCTTGAACAGCGGCGAAAATAGTCTGAGAACTGTCCAACCTACTCCTCTTCACCCACCCCGCCCAGGTCCACGTCTTGCGGTTGCCGGCTGATGCTGGCGTCCGGGACAAGTAGGCACTGTCGCTACTGTTGAATCTGAGTGAACGTGAGATGCTGTACCCACCACCACCTTCCTGCCCCAGCAGAAGGCTGTTGTTCAAGGCGCTCATTTCACGTCACCAATAAAGCGGACCGCAATGCGAGTCGTTGACTCAACGTGATAGGCCAATAAATCCACAGCATTGGCCGTTGTGGTGAGCGTCGGTGCTGTGCCCCCTGGGAACTTGAAGACACTGTTGTAGGCGAGTGTCCTGGAGCCGGTGCCGTCCTGGACCACACGGATCACACCACTCTGACCAGCAACAACATTCGTCGGGGCACCAAGGGTGCGGTTACCGCCGAGGGTGACCTGGAACTGATTGCCAAGGCTCAGGTCAGTGGCGATGGTTGCTGCATCGGTGAGCGTGACGTAGGCGCCGCGTTGAGCAGCAGTGAAGGTCTGTGCAACGTCGGTCTTGGCCGTGTCAGCGTCATAAGCTTGAACAGTACTACCAATGGCACTAGAGGTAAGTATATTAGCATTATAAGCTTGTACACTTACACCAATATCACCAGCATCAAGTACAGCATTAGCACCGACTGACAAGGACACTGGTACATTAACAGCACCAGCAGGGTCTACAGTAAGGCGTGCAGTACCACCAGTAACAAGTGCTAGTTCATCAGCACCAGTATGAGCAATACCAGTGTTTACATCACCATCAAAGGAGTAAACAGGAGCTGCAGTAGAGGTGCTATCATCAGCTTTAAGTTGACCAGTAAGGGTACCACCAGTAGTCTTAAGGTACCGACTATCAGAGTCAGTAGCGTAGTAACGTACCCACACCCAAGTAGAAGTAGCACTACTATAGTAGATCTCAACAGTAAGTCCACTGTCCCCTATGAAGCCCCCAGGAAGCCCACTAAGGGGTGTAAAGGATTGAATACCTGTAGAGTCAAGGATACGGATAGCATCACCGTTTACAGGCGATCCTGGGATGGCTGCAACGTTAGCTACCACTGTATAGGCAAGAGCCTCTGCAGCAGCATTAAGAGCCGCTGTAGCGTTAGTGTTAGCTGTGTTAGCGGTAGACACTGCACTAGCTGCTGCAGCACTAGCAGCATTAGCTGTAGACACAGCTGAGTTAGCCGTAGACACAGCACTATTAGCTGTGCTAGTAGCTGCATTAGCCGTTGATACAGCACTAGCAGCTGTTGCCTGAGCTGCAGTCGAGTTACTAAGGGCTGTGTTAGCCGTTGTAGTAGCGGCATTAGCTGCAGCAGTAGCAGTAGCTGAGTTATTACTAGACTCCTGTGTTACATAGAGACCTTGAATAAAGTTATTATTAAGGTCTTGTGCACGAATAGCAGAACCAGAGTAGAAGGTAGCAGCTAGATCGCTATCATCAGTCTGACGATAGATGATAATAGCAGCACCATTAGCTGGTGTATTACCAGCAGTGAATAGTACCTGTCCACCAGTCTTAGTGCTGTAGTTAAGACTTTGTAGGTTATAGTGAGTACCAGCTGTTTTAAGGACACCTGCAACAGTAACCTTAATATCAGTAGGCTCTAGCCATTTAAAAGTAAAAGAAAAGGGTCCTAAGTTGGACCCATCACCAGTGAATGTATTTTGTGTAGTAGCCATCTCTAAGGTTAGCGATACATTTGAGTTAGTCGTTCAATCTCTGCTTTACGACGATCAGCAGCCCGTGCAGCATCATCAATACGACCTTGTTTCATGAGGTTCTTATTGGTCAGTGACTCTTGGATAGAGCGCCACATCGGTTCATTTTCTTGTTGCATACGCAACTCAGCTGCCTTCTGAGCTTGAGACATGATGTCATTCATCACTGAATAGACTTCACTTTGAGCTGCTTGTATCTCCTCAGATGGACGACCTTGTACACGCATTGCACGGATACGATCCAACTGATCGTTATACTTCTTGTTCTTACTTAGCTTATCGAACTCCTTCCACAGTTGTTGCTCACCGATGTACTTATACAGTACTTCACGTTCCTGTGGGGTGTATTCATGGTTACCAGAGCTATCCTTACGAATCATCTGAATACCATCCCAGCCACTATCAATCAACCACTGTCTCCAAGGCTCAGTGCCCTCACTGATCTTAACTGGGTTAACAGCATTAAGAGCGCGAAGGACTGGGTTATCAATATCATTGAGGGGCTTACCCGTGTAGATATCAATCTGTTCAGGTAGTTGACTGGAGAAGCCAGGTACCTTATTGGTAACATAACCAACTAGGTCCTTATAGATATCCTTTTGGGAACTAGTGACAGCGTTAGAGACAACACCAAGAGCACCAGATAGAGGGATAGCAGCCCTTACTTCATTAGCAAGGAAGCGAGAGATAGCAGTTTCATCACCGTTAGCAACAGCAACAACAGGCTCAAGACCAGCAGTCCAGGACTTATTGACAAAGGTAGCAGAAAGAGTCCAAGCTAACTTATCAGTAAATGACTCAGTAAGGGTAGAGCCAATGTCACGTGAGTAGAAGGCAAGGTCACCAACAAGAGTCAAGATAGTATCAAGTGGTTCATAACCTGCGTAGCTCACCCACTTACCACCAATGTTAATGGTTTTAGGTTGCCAACCGAAGTTATCACGAAGCTTCTTACGTTCACCTGCATTAACAGGACCGTTACCACGGATGTTACCAGCCAAGGCATGTCCAAGCATAGAGGAAGACAGCAGTGCACCAAAGGCTACACGACCACGGTATTCAGCCTCAAGACCCTTGAAGATAGCCATACCATTAGGTACACCATCATACGCAATACCGTGCTCCATGAGAGCTTCTTTGATCTTGTCGATGTCATCACCAGCCCACAGTACTTTTGAGTACCTGTTCATACCAGGTAGAGTGGCGATAGGAGTATAAGACATTGCCATCTTAACACCATTAACACCAGTCTTAGGGAACATGAAGAATGGCTTGAGGATAGGAAGCTTGTTAACACCACGAGTCAACCACGCAGCAGTCTCATCATCCAAGTTCAGTGCCATCTCTCCAGCAGCATTCTTAGCAGCAGCATCAGTCAAGTTACCAAGAGCATCGAAGGACTCATCATAAGCCATCTTCTCAGCCTTAGCTAGTTGTTGGGCTAGTTCAGCTCCTTTATAACCAATACTAGATACTTCATCCCATGCCCTAGCACGAGCCATCTGAGAGGCTACAGTAGTCTGTACAAAGGAGTCAGCACTAATCATAGCATTAGTACCGTACTTAAACCACCGCCAGTTACCAAGGTCATACATGAACCTAGCAAAGCGATACTGAGCAAGACGACCCCAGTTACCATCCTTTTCCCATACCTGTTCCATATCGGCTAAGGTATCCCAAAGGTTAGGGTTATAGTCAGTAACAAGGTCTTCACGTGCTAGTTCACGGAAGTCAGTAGTAGCATCATTACCCCACTTACCGTTATTCCAGGTACGCTTAAAGGTATCCCAGGAGTCATTCAATGCACGCTTATTAACTTGCCAGAATGAACCGTAGACATGGGTAGCCTTACGGAGATCATCAACAGTGTTACGACCCATCAAGGCACCAATACCAGTACCAAGGAAGGCGTTATTAGCACGTAGGGTAAGTGCAACAGTGTTACCAGTAATAGCTTTGAGAGCTGAGATACCAGACAACATGTTGTTGTAACGTACTGCCCACACACCTTGTGCAAAGGCATTCAGACCTTCATCACCACTCTTAAGAAGACCAACTGGGCTAAGTTGCTTAGCACTCCACTTCATCAACTTGTCAAGGGAATCTACATCACCCCTAGTTAATGCAAAGGCATCAATCAAAGGTTGAGCAGCATCAGGACGATCCCTAGCAATAGTACGAATCATATCCCGATAGCCTTGGGCTTGGACGTTCTTCTCTTGTACCTTAAGGTCAAACTGTTCAGTAATCTGTCTAATAGCAGTCTCCTTATCAGGTGACTCCTTAAGGAACTTCTGCCAACGATCTTGGTTCTTAAGTGCCCAACCAGCGATGTACTTATTAAGTGCATACTCTTCCATAAGGAAGGCAAGGCGATCACCAAGCATCTCAGTAGTACGGCCAAGGTCAGCACTCTCAGGGAATGCCTTATAGCCCTCAGCAATATCTGCTACTTCACGTCCTACAGTATCCATAGCACGAGCTGATGTTTCAGTAACGATTTGACCGATGTACTTATCAGTCAGTTCACGCATAGCATAGCCAATGGCTTCTGCTTGAACATCGTTGACATACTTAATAGAACGACCATCAAGAAGGGTTTTTACATCACGGTTGTTAAGGAATAGGTTCTTAAGATCAGATACCTTATCAGTACCAATGATGTCGTTATAGATCTTCCAGGCACCATCACTCATTTGAGCTTTGGTGTACCTGAAGCCGTCAACGATAGCATCAAAGTTACCAGTAGCACGAGTGCCTTCAGCTAGGTCTTCAATAAGGTTACGGGATACAGCATTACCTTTACTGAGGTCATAGTAAGCACGTTCAGAAAGGATAGGAGCAGGAGAACCACTAGTGTTACCCATCTTGATAGCAGTAGTGTCTGCCATGTTACGGGCAATATTGCCAGGAGGGATGCTAAGAGCAGCAGTAGAACCCTCAGGGAACATAGAAGGAGTGATCATAGGATCAGTACCTGTAGCCCCACTAGGATCGTCCATAAGGCGCCCTTTACCTACCTCATCGATCTGACTATCACGGCTTACCTGTTGACGCTCTACAAACGATTCTAGAGGGCTCTCAGTGAGGTCTGTAGCTCCAGTGTTAGCATACTGTTGGGTGAGCTTACCTGCCTCGCTATCAAGACCTTTGATTTGTGCTTCAAGGTCACCAATACGGATGCTTTGTTCGATGAGTTGTGCTTCATCAATAGGAGCAACAGAAGATACCTGTGCCAGCTCTTCCTGTAGAGACATGCGTTGTGTATCAATCTCAGACAACCGAGTAGCAGTAGCAGCATCAGCATTAATAAGAACCTCGGAAGACATGAACTCCTTAGCTGCACTATCATTGGGTTTAAACCAATCCATTACTCCACGACCTGCAGCAGCAGAGTAACCAATGATATCACCAATAATACTAATACCAGCTGATTCATAAATAGTCTTTTGACGACGTACTTCAGGAGAGTCAGTGTCCTTAGTAACTAGTGCATCAGGAACAGGCAACCAAGGTGCAGCTTCTTTAACAATCGTTGCTACTGTCTCACCCTCAGATTGGTCACTGATAGCGTTAACAGCAACATCACCAGCAACGTTAATACCAAGGGCAGAGAGACCACGAGCAACAGGACCACCAGCCATACCGGCAGTAGCTACACGTGATGCAGCACCAACACCAATACTAGGAACAAGGACAGAAGATACTTCCCTTACCTTTTGAAAGCCAGGGTTCTTGAACTTTGTCTGAGCATCCCAGGTATCATCAATCCACTCAGCACCAGGGATACGGCCAATTAGATCAGCACCAAAGTCAATGATACCCATACCAACTGACCCAAGACCCTCAAGGGTACGTTGGGCGTAAACACCAAGGTCTTCACTAAGGTTAGCATTAGGATCACCACTACCATAGATAAAGCCACTACCAGGGTTAAGTGGTTTCTGTGGTTGTTGACCACCACCAGTAAGCTGTTGGGTAGCTTGTTGTTGAGGAGACTTAACAGGTTGTACATTACCAGCTGCTTTATTCTCAGCTGGTGTAGCCTCCTTATACATCGTCTCAGGAGCTGTCTGAGGACTATAAGCTGGAGCTGCCTGTTGCAAAGCTTGCTCTTCAGCAAGGGCTTCGGCTTCTAGACGCTTCAGTTCTTCTTCATCTACATAAGGGGTTTGTGTCATAGGGTTCTACCATGTAAGAAACTGAAACGCCGTCCATCCGGCAGTTGAATAACCAATTTATCTCCGTGTTGTGTACGAGATTTAGATACAATACGTGCTCCATTCTGAAGGAACACCTTAGATCCTTTAGCTGTGCCGTAGTCAATACCATGAGAACCACGGGCTACATGACCAGCAAAGGTATCAGTGATAGGAATACGACTCAAAGGAACACGTCCAAATTGAGGGTCATCAACAACGACAAAGTTATCAAGAGCTTTAGCTGAGAACTCCCTAGCAAACTCATTAACTGATGTGTTAGGGTTGTCTTGTTGTTTAACATCTAGGTGGGGGCCAGTAGAAGTAGGTCCAATGTTGTCTGTAATGTAAGCAAGAGTGGGACGCATAAATGCTTGGTTACGTGCAGGAGGCGCAGGATTATATACTTGATCAACATTGACACCCATCTGTTGCATTACACGAATGATCTTACTAGGATAAGCAGCTTCACCACCAGCATAGCCACCAGCAGCAATAGCTTCAATAGCTTGACGTGGTGTCTTAGCACCAGCCAAACCAGGAGCATACCTAGGATCAGTCATGAGGTTCATAAAGTCTTTAGCAGACTCTAGAGGAGAAGCATAGTCACGCCAGTATGATCCATTCTTCTGTGTGCCTTGACCAGGGCGTGCCTTAATGTTAAAGACATTGTTCTTACCACTGGTGTACTTGCCCCAACCAGACTCCAATGCCCACATAGCAGCCATCACCTGAGGGAACTTAAACCCAGCTGCACTACCAAGTGCCTGTACATCAGCATACCCACTGTTACCTGTACGTACTGTAGCAGGTGCATTACCACTACCAATAATAGTAGTGTTAAGGCGATCCTGAGTAGTAGGTTGAGCAAAGATACTACGCAACACTGGATCATTAATTTGACTCAGTTGATCCCTAAAGCCAGGCTTCACTTGTTGTGTAAGGCCAGCTGCTTTAAGTTGAGCATTCAGGATCTGGGTAGGTGTCATGCCAGGCAATGCCCTAGACAAATCAGTATAGACCTGAGGGATAGAGATTGGCTTACCACTGGAAATGCGGTTATCGATATCCTTAAGGAGAGCAGGGCTAGCAAGTACTTCTGTGTTAATTACATTGTTGTTAGCACGTACCTTTTTGATAACCTCAGAGGAGTTAATAACATTAATGGTAGCAGGTGCACCAGGATGCTTACCAGGTGTAAATGCAGCATAGAAGGCTTGTGTTTGACCTGTCTTAGCAGCAGAAGATGCAATGACAGCAAAGGCTCCCTTCTTAGTTTCAATGGCTGTAAGAACATCCAGGCGTGCTTTATTAGCAGCAACACCAGGTTCCATCGTCTTAGCGTATTGCTTGAACTTCTGGTTGTACAACTTAAGGGCATAGTCAGATGCACCACGCAAGCTATAGTGAGCAGCACGGTTAGTACTATCACCAATCAAGTTCTGCTTAAGTGCATCACTAAGTTCAGCTTTAATGGTCTCTTGTTTGATACCAGAATCAGATCGTTGTTGATCTAACTGTTGTGCACGTGTACGCCATGTCTCACGTACTTCAACAGGAACACCAGGTTGATCTACATCACCAGCAGTAAGGGTACCTTGCTCATATTGATCACGGAACTGCTTAGTCCAGAAGTCAGCATTTTGTTGTTCAGTAGTGAAGGCAAGGTGAGCCTGAAGACGATCAGTGGAGATGCCTTTAGTCTTAGCCTCTTTGATGATAGCAGTAAGAGTCTCTTCATTAGGGTTGTTGTTACTCACCCAATCAAGTAGCTGATCTTCTTTACGTTTGTTCTCGCGACGCTCTTGTGCATCGATGATTTGAAACTCAGCTTCCTTATCCTTTTGTCGATTAGTAAGGAGTTCATCATACTCAGCCTTAAACCGATCCTTCATACTACCTTGATCGGTCATAGCATTAGACCAGATCTGCTCTACTTGTTGATCAGAGAAGAGAGTAGTATCAGAGGTAAGTTTAATGAGTTCATCCCTAGCACCCCTACGACCGAGTGGAGTAGCTCCATCCTCACCATAGGTGGTAGCCATCATGTTGAAGGCTTCCATGAAGGACTCACCAGTAGGATTCTCTACCAGCAGTCGCTTAGCTTGAGACCGAATATCATCCGACTTATTACGGATATCAGACTTCCTAGCTGACTCTACAAGCCCACTATATGCTTGATTAGCACGCTGTAGGGGCTCCATGATGGCCATTGGTTTGATATCCAGTAGGCCATTCTCCTTAAGGAACTCACCAAGCAATCCAGCCGAAGCAGCAAGCCTCTGCTCAGCAGAACTAAGACCACGTTCATCTAGTTTACTTTGAGCCCATGCAGGATAGCCACTAAGGGCTTGCCTTGCATAAGCTTCCATCATACCTACATGGAGAGCCTTATTGCTAGAAGCTAGGTTACTAACAAGGTATGGGTTAGCATTACGTTGTTGTAGGCCACCAACAATTTGGTTAGTAGCCTCACCAGATGTTTTAAGGAGAGACTTAGCTGTAAGGTGATTCCTAAGTTCCTCCTGTGAGATCTGACCAGAAGCTACAAGGTAAGCACCTTGAACCTTATCAGCTTCATCCTTTTGCTTTTTATATTCAGTGACAGTTTCAGCAATAGTGGTGCTAAACTTAGCAAGGCTATCAAACACTGCTTTAGCGTTTTCACCTTTCTGTAGCTCACTTTTGATCAGTATCTCTGCATTACGACTAATAGCCTTTTGACGGCCCTCAGCAAGCTTTGTTTCCCACTGATAGTTCTGATCACGATCTCTAGCTTCGATGCTGAGCTTACGTTCAAGTCCAGCACCATACTCGTCTCTAACCTGTTTAATCTCCCTACGGTTATCCTCCATACCACGTATGATACGGTTATCTCGTTCTTGCATTCTAGCAAGACCTTCCGTAGGTGCTTTAATAGGATCGAAACCTATACTCCGGGCGTACCCTCTGTAACTTACTTGATCCATTTTTAGTAATTACTTATTTACCAGCAGCATAAATACTACCAGCACTACTTATCAGACCACCAGCTGCTCCCATCCATGCAGCCGCAGAAGACGCCTTAGCACCTTTAATTGGCTTAGGACCGAAGTCAAACTTCTTAGGCTTACGTGGTTCAAGGTACTCAGCACGTGGTGTAGTGAGAGGCTTAGGTGGTGCAGGAAGACGATCTGGCTTAAGCATACGACTAGCTTCTGCTGCAATATCAGCACCAAACTTATCGTTAGCAATCTTACGCAGAGCAGCCCCTGTATCAGCCTTAGCACTCAACAGTGATTCAGCAAGGATAGCTTGGTTCCTACCAAGAGCAGCAAACTCAGCTTGTTCAGCCTTATCTGCACTTCTACCTTGTTGCCCTTTAACAGCAGCAACACCTTCAGACTGGAGTGCCTTAATAACAATATCTTGGTTCTGGAATGCCATCTCTTTCATCGCATCCTCTAACTTACGATACTCAGCTTCATTGGCAGCAGCTTGTGCCATCTGGTTGAAGGTAAGCTGTTGACCGTAGATCTGTTCAGACTTAGCATATTGCTTCATCTGAGATGCATACTCAGCAGCTTGGATCTTTAACTTAAAGTCCCAATCCTGAAGGTTAGTAGCATCCTTATAAGCACCAAGTGTTTCCTCATTCTTTTGATTGAGACGCCACTGCTTATTACTATGTCTATAGTCAGACTTGATACGACGTTTGTCGTACCTCCATGACTGCATATCGTATTTGTACTGTCTTTCTATAGCAGCATTCTGTGCATCAGCTTCAGCTTGGCCACCAAAGCCACTAATGATAGAGCCAATACCAGCAATGCCTAAACTAATTAGATCCATTACTAACTCCTCCTATAGAAGCCAGGTGAGTATTGTCCTTCCCACTGCATAGACACAAGACTAACAGGGAACGGAGTATTTGAAGTTACTTTCATTGTATAGTTATCTGGTCTCTGATAGATAGGAACTTTATAAACATAAGCATCACGGAATGGTGAGGTGTTAGCTGGATAGAAATCAGCAATCTGTGCACCACCAATACTAGACCACTCAGGCCTACTACGATCCCTAATACTGAAATAGACATCACCACCAAGTCCTGTATAGAATGCCATACGAGATGTGGTAGTAACAGCAGTGAAGTCAACACCTTGCTGACCCATAGAGTAGTAGTACCTAGGAAGTGTAATCTCCATGTTATACTCATAACCAACATAGATGTAGTTACCAGTCACATCACCAGGGATGGTAAAGTAAGTACCACCACCATCAGATGCTAATACTGCTACATTGGTATAACCAGATTGTGTACCAGGGCTACCTGCTTTCAGTAGACCTACCACAAACCTAATGGTCTTAGTAGTGTTAAAATATGTAGGTAGATAAACTTTAGTTAGTGATGTAGTGTTACTGTAGCTAGGTGCTGTAGGTGGTGTAGGGGATACCATAGCAGCATCAGTTACTTCACACCATGAGTCAAGATAAGGATCAACAGTATTACCAAGGCTATTGAGAAGACCACCAGTACTAGGTGCAAGTACTAGCTTATGTTGAGTTACTGTATAACCCTCAGTGCCACTAGTAAGTACATAAAGAACATCACTTTGAACAGCTGTATGGATAACATTAGATGGCAGTAGCCACTTCACCCATGCAGCCATAGGACGTTCGTCTCCTTGCTCGAAGAACTTGTATAGGTACAAAGTATTAGAAGCCCTAGCAGAAGCTGCCCACAGGCCATTCTGGGCACTTCCTACGGAGTCTGTGATGCTTTGTGGCATCCACTCAGGAACGATCTTAGTAGTCTCAGTAACAGTAGGTGTCTCCCTTTGACCTCTAGTGAAGATCTCAAATACCCTAGACCAGCTCTGGTTACGGCTAGCATATAGCACAGTAGAGCCAAGGTCAATAGGTTTTAGATACCTATCACATTCGTAGTTAGCAATAGTACTGATAGTGCAGTTAGCTGGTGTCCATGCACCATTCTCTGCCTCCATCAAGAACTGCTGGCTATCACTAAACAACAGTAGACCCTGTGTAATAGGTACCACTGAGCGGATAGTAGCTGGTTTAATGCTAGCACAGCTAAGGTCAATAGGATCGGAAGCAGTTAATGTAGTAGCTGATTTATGATAGAAGTTATAGTAGTCTCCAGCTTGGGACATAGAGACATTATCCTCAGTCAGGAATCCAAGCCTATTGTTAAATAGGAAAATATCCTGGATAGTATTATCAACAAAGGTAGGGTGTGCGTTAGAGTCATTGTCTCCAACCAACCTAGGCTCCCATAGTAGAGGAAGGCTGTTAATGGTCTCTGAGCCGTCCAGGAAGGTGGCTCTAAAGGTAAGAGGACTAAGACTAGTGCGGATCAATGCAACAGGCATTGTAGCCTCATTTAGGCCAGTGCTGACGTTAGGTGCAATAGTCTCTTCCCAGTAACCCTTACCACTTACACCATCATCAGCAATGAACTTCAAGTAGAAGTCATCTTGACCAGCTGAGGTGTTATTGATTTTAACAACTTGGTTATGCTTAGCCTGTTCAGGTAGACGTGCAAAGGTATCAACTGAATCCTGGAAGGCTCGGATGTACTTACCATCAGGACCACCAAAGGCAGACACATTAGTATCAGAACTAAAGGTAAGGTAGATGGTATTATCGATGATAGTCTTGGTAGCAAAGCCACTGGTGATAGCAGCAGAGATACCAGCCATAACTGTACTGATGATTAGGTTACCAGAACCAGAACTAGGTGATGTATAAGTAAACGTAGATGCACCAATGGTTACTGAATAAGTATTAGCGTGATCAACAGTAGTAACAATAAGTGTTGCTTGACGCTTAGCATTCCAGCTAGGAGCTGCTTTAGCAGTTACTATTTTCTCACTATTGACAATATAAGTGAAGTCATTAATAGTAAGGGTCTTAATGCTACGGTAATCTGTAGCAGTCAGATAGCTTTCAATAGATGCTTGCTTACCAGCTGGGTAAGTGACAGTAGCAGCAAGACCAGTTAGGATATTCCATACCTTAGTTACACCAGCAGAAGATACAGTAGCAATGTACTTCTCCTGGTTATCACGGAACATACTGAACCATGCTGTATTATCAGAGGTACTAGCAGTAAGACTAGCCAACTTACCAAGGAACTTACCACCTGGACGCTTTAGCATACCAAGAGTAATATCCGGGTAGCAGTTAAGGGCATCCTTGACTTGACCCAACAGCATCTTCTCATCAGCTTGTTGGGAAACACCACCAATGAAGTTAGGTATACGTTGAGATACTGAAGTCATCGTGCAAGAGCCTTGAATGGTTTATAGCTACTATAGAATCCATCACCTTGCTTGAAGCCAAACATGGTGTAGTCACCCTCATTGCACTCATACTCAAGACAGTTGGACCTACGCCATGTCTCAAATGATGCTAGGGCTTGGGTAAGATTGACATCACCAACAAGACGAATAGCACAACGTGTAGCAGCTCGTGATGTGATGTAATCTTTAAATACTTGGGGGAGATCAATGAAATCATAATACCAGACCACATCTACATCGTAGGTCTTAGTGGTATCCCATACATCAGTATGTCCGATCTTATCATATAACCTACTATTCCTAATAACGGTATCGTAGTTGCTATTAGCTACGTTATCGCTAAGATCAATTTGCAGCATACTACCAGTCAGTGATAGATAGCCATTAGTATCAGGAGTAAGTGGATACTCAACCTCTCGGTTAAATGTCCATCCCTCTGCCTGTACCTCCCGAGAGACTTGCATTAAGGTCTCATAAGCAATTGCAACTTCCGGGTTGATTACAGCTTCGACAGTAGACCCATCTTCATACGTGATGGTCTGTGCCTCGATGGTGGTAACAGGCGCCTGACCAATAGACGCCAGAATTTCATTAACAGCTTGTAGCTCAGCCTGAGCGTTATTGGTATACGGCATAACAATGACGTTATAAAGAAATTAAAAAAAAGGGACCCTCGAAAGGATCCCCATTAGAACTAATTAAGCAGCAGTACGGCTGGCATCAAGTGCCGGAGAATCCGACTCAACACCAGAGTAAGAAGTACGAAGACACTGGGTCTCCGAGAACACGCCAGAGGCGGTAGCACCACCGTGAGTGCGGGATACCGAGCGACGAACAGCATGGTTGTCAGAGACAGCCAGGTTGCCGTTATCAGCATAGGTAGAAGCGTATGCGCCAGTTACGGTGCGGGTAGCGAAATTAACGTTACCAGCCACACCATTACCACCAGCAGCAGTAGAAAGATTAGCCATTAGATAGTACCTCAGTTGGTATAAGAAACAGTGTCAACACGGAAGGTGGCAGCAGTAGTACCAGCAACCGACAGCACATCACCAACGCGATAGCCATCACCACCAGCGGCTACAGTCTGACCAGTTACTACACCATCAGCGACAGTAGTAGTAAGGGTACAGCCGCTGCCGTTGATGTTGTCATCAGTGGTAGCCTTAGTACCAGCCACTTGGCCAGTACCACCACCAAGGCGGGTTACGGTAACAACCGTACCACCTTCACGACCAGGCTCAATAGGAGGACGCATGTAAGCAGTTTCACTGGTAGTGACACCTACACCGTCAACAAGTGCGAATCCCATTAGCTGTCTCCTTTATCAGGAGCGAGCCGACTGCAGCTCAATAGCAGCAGCGGGGTTCAGGGTACCGCAGCCCATGGCCAGACGACCCACGATCAGGTCACCTTGATACATCACGGAGACATCACCAGAGGTGGTCTGCACAGAAGGAGCGATAGCTTCCACAACACCAGCGGCATCCTTGTAGTAGATCAGACCACAGTGGGTGCTGAAGTTACCGGAGTAATCGTTGTTCTCACCGTTAACGGAAGACACGTTACCAGCCAGGAAGGGCAGGTTGTTGGAACGCTTGATAGAGATACCAGCGATCTCATACAGACCCTCACCAGACTGCAGGTTACCATTAGTGTTACCATAGTCACGGTTGAGGATGTTGCTATCAACCTGAGACACAAGTGCGTAGTACTGACGAGGAGACAGCACAGCAGTGCGGCCTTGCTTAGGCAGATTCTTCTCATCGAGAATAGAAGCAGCCTCGAAGAAGGCATCAACCAGTGCTTGAGCATCATACTCTTTGTTAGCACCAAGTTGAATCACAGAACCGCCGGGCTCAGGACCAGGAGCGGCAGTGATAGGATGAGCTTCACGAGCAGCCTTAGCGATCTGACGGAAGATCTTCTTATCATATGCCTCGGCCAAAGCGTAGCCGATTTTTTTAGCGATCTCGCTCCTCAGCGAGTAGTGAGCAAGGGTCTCATCGAGATCATACACGAATGCAGAGCTGATGAGAAGGTCATCACAGACGATGGTCTTCTCGGCCACCGGGGGATCACCACTACCCAGGATGGGTTCACCAGGCTGGTGGTAGGAAGCTTCCATACGACCAGTGAAGATGAACTGCATAGCCTTACCATTCTTGAGGGTACGGCTTTGAACAGTTCCTTTAGCGATCGTCGCGCCTTCATAGGCTTTGAACATCTCGCCGGAGAACAGTTTCAGATAGGTTGCGTACTTGGTATCATAAGCAGTACCAAGAGCAAGAGGGGTCGAACTAGTATTATTAATCCGACCTACAGGAGTTACAAGAGTGTTAGCCACAATAGTTAAGAGAGAGTTGTTTGCGTTGTCTCTCTAGGATCCTAGAAAATTTTATAGTCATTTTTTTGTTGTCGTCTCTCCGACTGTCATGGCAAAGGGTATCGGTCGTAACCGGCCTAAGCCAAAGAAAAGGAGGTCCTACTCTGAGGTGCCTCCAGTCCAATTAAGTCCAGGCAGCAAGCGTACCAGCTTGTACCTTAGTACCTTTAGGGCTCATCTCAGTAAGCGTTTGATTAGCTTCACCGTATGCAGTTGCAAAGGCAGCAGAGCCTGCAGTAGGTGTTACATATTGAACAGCTGCCACTGAGGACAGCTTAGGATCAAAAGGAGTAGCGCGTGCCATAATTAACCAATGATAGGTGCAGTGTGTGTAGCAAGATCAAGGGGGAAGTTGTGAGCATTACGCTCGTGCATTACCTCAAAACCAAGACCAGCTCGGTTAAGGATATCAGCCCAGGTATTGATCACTTGCCCTTGAGAGTCGATAAGGCTTTGGTTAAAGTTGAAACCATTAAGATTGAAAGCCATGGTCGAAACGCCCAGAGCAGCAAACCAAATACCAACAACAGGCCAAGCAGCAAGGAAGAAGTGAAGGCTACGGCTATTATTGAAAGATGCATATTGGAAGATCAAACGTCCAAAATAACCATGAGCAGCTACAATGTTGTAGGTCTCTTCCTCTTGCCCAAACTTGTAACCATAGTTCTGAGACACCTCTTCAGTCGTTTCACGAACAAGTGAGGAGGTAACCAGGGAACCGTGCATCGCACTGAATAGCGACCCACCGAACACGCCAGCCACACCAAGCATGTGGAAGGGGTGCATAAGGATATTATGCTCGGCTTGGAAAACAAGCATGTAGTTGAAGGTCCCCGAAATACCCAGAGGCATAGCATCGGAGAACGAACCTTGACCAAACGGATATACGAGGAAGACTGCTGTAGCGGCTGCGACAGGGGCAGAGTATGCGACAAAGATCCAGGGCCTCATTCCTAGTCGATAGCTAAGTTCCCACTCTCGTCCCATGTAAGCATAGATGCCAATGAGGAAGTGGAATACTGTGAGTTGGAAAGGACCGCCGTTGTAGAGCCATTCATCAAGTGAATTAGCTTCCCAAATTGGGTAGAGGTGTAGTCCGATGGCATTGCTGCTCGGAACGACGGCTCCCGATATGATGTTGTTTCCATACATTAAACTCCCAGCTACGGGCTCTCGGATGCCATCAATATCGACAGGGGGAGCCGCGATGAATGCGATGATAAAACATGTAGCAGCGGCCACCAGAGTAGGAATCATAAGGACTCCAAAGTGGCCAATATAAAGACGATTGTCTGTGCTGGTTACCCAGCTCAAGTAAGAGTCCCAGATATTAGTCCGGGACTTAGAGGCTACTAGAGTAGTAGTCATGTGTAGTTAGTTAAGACGTGTTACATTAACTCGTCCAACTCCAGAGGCAGTGAGACCGATAGCATCAGCCGCACCTTTACTGAGATCAAGGCTCCTACCATGAATGTAGGGTCCACGATCATTGACCGTCACCACGGCACACCTCTTAAAGCACACCTTTAAACGTGTACCAAAGGGGAGTGTCTTGTGCGCTGCAGTAAGGCCGTTTTGATTGTATCGTGATCCACTCGCAGTAAGGTTCCCATTGAAGCCGGGACCATACCAAGAGCTAATCACTGACAGAGTAGTTAGAAGAGGAATCATAATAAGATAGCAAGGAACATTTATATTTCCATCTACTCATTAAAGAGGCCCAGCACTACTCGCTAGGGGCTAAGCCTCTATCGATCAATAATCCTTCTTCTTGGAAGGCATTTTAACAGGCTTACCAGTTTTAGCGGCTGCCTTCTTAGCTGCTGCTTTACCAGCAGGAGTATAAGGATACTCTTTGTTTCCGACTTTAGGCATGATAGTTACTTCTTTTTAGCAGTTTTAGCTGACTTCCTGAATTGAGCAGCAGTAGGAGCACCAGGTGAACCAGGCTTCCTCATCTTCTCATCAGAACCAGCTTTAATACGCATACGCTTAGCGTGAATGTTAGCGTACAAACCAGGCTTAGCCATTTAACATTTCCATTTACGGAGGGCTAGTGCTTTGCGAGTAGGTCTACCCTTCTCGTCTTTCATTGGCCCCTTCACGCCACCCATACGGGCACAGAAGGAACGCTTACGTGGCCCTCCTTCAGGCTGTGGAGCCTTGAGGTTAGAGCCAGTAGCCTTGTTATATTTGGCACGACCAGCAGCTGTGAGGCCGCCAGTACGTGACTTGTGTACACCAATCTTTAGGCTGACGTTACTTTTTCTTTCCGCCATTACCTTTGTGTCCTTTGCTTCCGCAAGCCATTAGAATACTCCAGGGATAATTTGACCAGTTACGATATAAGCACCAATAGCAGCCACGAAGCCAAGCATAGCAAGGCGACCGTTGAGGAGTTCAGCACGTTCGTTATGAGGCACAGTGTAGGATTCGTCAGTGTACATGGTGGGTTCTTTAGCGAAGATGTTAGTGTCGTTCATCAAAAATTAATGTTAGAGCGTTCCAGTTTATCGGCTACATCAGCACGATAGGCTGGATCCTTATCGTAACGTGGGTCACTCATAGCTGCCACTAGTTCAGCTTGTGAACGGAAGCCATCACCAGTATTACGTGGTGCACTGCCAGTAAGCATCTCACCATCATACCCTACAGCATCTTGGTAACGTGCATTAAGAGCCTGAGCAGCAAAGAACATAGCAAGAGGATCACCACGATCCATCACTGCATCATACATTGCTACTTCTTGTTCAGATAGGTTCTGACCAGCCCATTGAATCATGCTCTGGTATTCATCAGAGCCACCAACTGCTTGTTGGATCTGTTCAATGTCAGCCTCTGTAGCTTGAGGAGTGCTTTGCTGTTGAGCCTGTTGATTAGTAAGGAACATGTTAGCTACATCAACAGGGTCCATACCCTCCACCTTACCAACAACTTCAGGGTCCCATTCACCAGTACGGTAGGACTCCATGATTGTTTCATACAGGTCACCACCTTCCTCGGTAGGTGCCTCCTCCTCTTCCTGCGGTGCTTCCTCTACCTCAGGTTCTTCCTTACCACTGAGGCGCTTCTGTAGCTCAAGGTAGCCACGCTCTAGCTCCTCTGCTGATCGGTACTTACCAGCCAGCAGTTCATTCTCTTGCTCAGCTAGACGTTCACCAACTTCCAGAGAATCAAGTTCTTCAGCAGAGAGTTCACCCTCTACTTGCTCATACGGATTAAGTGTAATTTCGTTTGCCATTTGCTGTGATAACGGTTAGATTTCCAAGACCTACTGTCTTGACAAAATCGGGGGAACGACCGATGGTGGGTTCACCAATCTTAGTACGCTTCATGTAAGGCGTATCTTCAGTATTGGTTTGATCATCAACTGTGTCAACCGAAGGGACTTCCTCCGGGGATGTTGCTTTCTTGTTCGATCTCTGGGATCTCGTTGGTGTTTGTTTGTTCATTTGATCCGTTCAATAGTTGTGGATTCTTTGTTGGATCCATCAGTGGAGCTTTAGCCATGTTAGGAGCTTGCTTCAGTAGCTCCATCTCTTGTGCTTGTTGCTGTGCTTGACCTTGTTCCTGTTGGACTTGAGCCATGGACTTAACAAGGTTGAGTACATCGATACCTTGAGCAGCAGCAAGACGCTTCACTGCTTCATCTAGGTTAAGGTATGTACCAGCAGCTTCGGGTCCAAGTGTCTGAGCAATGGTAGTGAAGAACTGAGTCAGTGATTCCCTATCCTGTCCTCTACCAAGTGCATTGATACCAGCAACAATGGTAGGACGTACAAGATCCTTAGGAATACGTGGGATCTCTTGGTTCTTCTGTAGTACAGAGAGCTTACGGTTCAGGTAAGGCACAAGGAACTCAACAGTAAGGAGGGAGAATAGTCCACCTAGTTGTTGCTCTAGTTCCATCTGTGTCATACGTACCTCTTCAGCTGTGGTACGCTCACTATTCCTTACGTTAAGGATTAGGAATGCTTCACTAAGGCGACGCTCTAATACACTAGCCATCTCCATAGCAGTCTTGAAGTCTGCTGTCTTACCAACTTGTACAACAGAGATGTCATCAGGACGCCCCTGAATGATGGCTCCGTTGCCCGCAGCCGAGAGCGTCTGAGGCTTAGTAGTACTAGAGGGGGAGACAGTAAAGACCACCTTAGCGGCGACTGCAGAGCCCTCTACGAGTGCTTGCATGAGAGCCTCTAGTGAGCGGAGATCACCAAGGAACTCCTCTACTCTACCACGACCGAATGACTCTCCATCAACCACATTAAACCTGAGTACCAACCAAGGGTTAGCATCCAATGGTGCCTTACCTTGAGAGCCAGGGATGATCTTATCGAATACTTCTTGGTGCCAGACAAGACGGTTGTTGTCTCGTTTGACATGTGTGTAAACATCTACATCTTCCTCATTATCAGCTCCATCTTCTCCAGGAGAGTTGACAGGAGTAACTGTATTGAGGATAGGTGCAAGTAGTTTACGACTGATGCGTTCACGTGTAACGATCTCTAGGATCTCACCGTTACCATCTCGATCTACGACATACCTGTTCAATGGATATAGCTTAAGTCCCTTAGGACCCATGTAGATCAGAGCATTACCGCCTACTACCAGATGCTTAAGAGCTTGGTGTACGGTAACGCGATCACTAGATGCTGCTATAATTTCCATGACAGACCTCTCCATCTTAGCGAAAGAGATATCAAGGTCTGATCGTGCCTCTGCTGGTAGATCTACACCGATCTTTGAATCATCGATCTGTAGCTTAAAGAAGCTGGTTTGGGGAGGCAGTAGAGCTAACATCAATTTAGATGCTAGCGTCACCACTCCCTTAGCACCAACGCTTTGCCATGGTGTAGTCAACCTAAGGTTTGTTGAACGTCCTACATCGTCATCCTGTTGGATGAGAGTAGGGAGTGTCAACTGAGAGCACTGTACAGCTGTGTCGAGAAACGTGGAACGATACTTACTTAGATAATCGTATCTTGTTTTAGCTGACATTACATACCGCCTCTAAAGGATCCAGTTGGGTTTACTCGTTGTGAGCCTAGACCTTGAGCACGTGCACCAGCTCCTCTACGGCTGCTACCTTTACGCCTGAAACCAGTGGCCCAGTTGGAAAGGTCAGCACCGATACCTAACATTTCAGGAGCTTGTGTGTCTATTGTAGTAGGAGCCACTTCCTCAACTGTTGGTTCAACATCAGTATTATTACCACCAGTATTATTACCACCAGGAGGCCTGTTGCCACCTGTTTCTAGGTCAATCGGGTTGAGTATCTTTGTCTTAGGAAGCTCGAACTGCTTACCAACACCAGATACAGTCAACCTACCACTAGGCATGGCGCTCATACCTCGTGGAATAAGTGAACCCATGCTGCCGGTAGTACCAAACTCAGTAGCCCTACGCTGCAGTTCAGTTCCAAGACGACCAGTTCCCATTGCAGGACCCATGATCGAACTGAGGTAAGTATTGTAACCAGTGGGTGACTGCTTACTTGCTTCACGGATGAGCATATTGCTAGCAGCAGCACCAAGGTTGATGCCAGTCTTATCATTAGACTTTAGGTTTTTATTAACCTGGTCTAGTTTTTGGATAATTTGACTGCTAGACTTGCCAGTTGTATCCGCAATAAAGTTCAGTTCTTTCTTAGTAATACCATCTGCACCTGCAGCCCTAATACCTTGACCAAGGGTCGTCCTAGGTTCTTCCCTACGTTGTGGCATTGGTGTGGGCTTAGGTGCTTCTCTACGTTGCTCTTGTTTCTTAGCCATTGTTCTCTTCGTTGAGTTGGTGTTGAATCCACTCGACCACAGAACGTTGGCCAGAGCGGTACATGATTAATGAGTGTGGATCATCCGGGTGGGGATTAAGTGGTGGGAAGTTCTCTTCTAGTTGTTGGAGGAGAGAAGTAAACTGGAGACCATGGGTCTCAAGCATACTGAGGTAGGTTGGGGTTTGCATGTTCAAAGAAGGCAGGCATACGTGCTCGCTTTGTATCAGAAAGCTCTGGAGCCTTCCCTTCATACATCAAGCGATCACTGGCATCCAGCCAAAATTTTTTGTCCAGATATTTGTTGGTGGACGCTTTCAAAGGTGACATAACCCAGTTAATAGTAGCCTTACGCAGCTTGTCAAGGGAAGGGCTGATCTCCAACCCTAGCTCCTTACACACAAGGCTGTTAGCAGCTACGTGAACCTGTTCGTCACGACTGATGTCGGCGCTTACGGTTCTGAGACCAGCGTCACCATTAAAGCGGAAGAAAGGGAGTAGTACGAAGAAAATTGCACGCTCGGCAACAAGTGCCTTGAGGACCGTGTGATCAGGATGCGCTTCCCAAGCATCCCTAAGGCGCTTTGCTTCGGCTTCAGCAGTTTCGTCAACACCCAAAGCATTGGCGATGTAACCGAGAGCCAAGTCGTGGTTTTCCTCGTCTTTGACATTAGATTTAAGCAGGTCTGCCGATAGAGCTGGAATTTCACTAAGGGCATCTTGAATGAAGCTACCAACGGGGAGTTCCATGTGTCGCATAGCGAGCGCACGGTAGATGGTTTCTTCAGAGCCTGCACAAAGTTCACCTGCTGTGGTCTGGACTGGTGTCCAGGTACGTTTACGATTTTGTAGTTTTTGATAAGGGTTCATTCGCCGCAATTACAATCAGGAGCTTGGGGCTGACTAGCGCCAGCCGGGTCATTAAGAATAGACTCCAGGTAATCATCGACTTCAGCTTCATCCAGTGCTGCATATGCGCTGGATTTATCCTGAACGTCTCCCATCACTTGGAGTGAGTAGTAAAGAGATGTTTGGGGGCTATCCAGCCACTCCTCAATGAACTCCTCATCATACGTGATCACATCAGACCACGAGTTGAATGAGTACCCATGAAGAAGACCCGTCTTATCGAGCATACGAACAATCTCGTCCGCAACTCGCTTATAGTTCTCCCAGCCAACTTCAGACGCGATCTCAACAGGACCATAGTCGAAGCTCTGGACGCCGAAGGTACCGCTATCACGGTCTACTTGGCGGGCAATAGGAGGAGCAATCTCAGGACAGGTAGTGTACCCATCCAAGTCTTTATAGCGGTAGCTACAGGACGCTGTAGGTGCAATAGCAAACGCTCGATCCATCTTGTTGATACGGGCGGTATGTGCTGCTGCAGTTACACCAGCGTTGATCTCAGCTGCAAGAATATGGGCAGGGGTCTGTGCCATCTGTCCATCATTGATATCCTTGAGAGCCTTACCAAAGGTCTCATAGGTTACGTTGTAGCGTCGGAGAAGGTTGGCAAGTCCCAGCAATCCGAGACCGACTTGGCGATCAGTCTCTGAAGGGAGGTACTCTCCACTTTCTCCAACATTTGTTTTGCCGTGAAGGTTGCACAGTTCGGACATTCCGTGAACAAACGCACCTTGAATGTCATTGAGTTCACATCCGCCGAGGTTGACATGTTGAAGTAGACATGTTCCCCGGCTTGGGAGGTAGACCTCCAAGCATACGTTACCTCGGATTCGATTTCCATTACGATCTACCTTTGTTTTGTTGAGCCAGATGTCACCCTTTTTGATTCCTTCAAGGAGGGCGTCCTTAACTTCTTGGGTAGCAAGTTCCCACCAACGCTTGTTAATGTTAACGCAACGCTTAACCCAAGGAAGCTCAGCCCGAGAAGCAGTAATAAACTCAAGCACATCAGGATGACTGAGATCAAGGTGCAGTACAACAGCTCCATTCTTATAGACACCTCCACGTCGAAGGATCTCGTTTAGTGTTGAGTAGATCTTGGCAAAAGATACGGGGCCTGATGCAACCAAGCCTTTATCATTCTCCTCTCCTCGTGCCCGGAGTTTAGATAGATGGACTGCAACTCCCGCTCCATAGCGTAGAGCGTGGCTAACAAATCGCCAAGATGCTTCGATTCCATTAGGACCCTCCATGGTGTCCTCTACAACAAATACTGTACACGACACAGGCAGTCGTGAGGTAGGATCATCGATCCAAGATTGAACACGCCCAGTACGGGCAATAAGGTCAGTGGACATATTAGACAAGATCACTAAGGTTTGGTGGTTGATAGTTAGGACCCTTGAGGACTTTACCATCCTCTCGGTACACAGGTTCTCCGTCCTCCCCAAGCTTACTCATATTGCTTTGGTGGACACGGTTGAGGGCTTCATCAAGGTCCCAACCAAGGTTCTCTGCGTATTGATAGCAGACATAAACAAGATCAGCCAACTCCTTAAGGGTATCGGTAGCATTAACTACGAATCCTTTGATGAGTTGGTTGTCAGCATCAAGGAACTCTTTAAATTCCTCAACGATCAAAGTCCGCTGCATAGTCCGTGAAGCTGGACTCGTATTGTTCTTGACCCGGAAACTTTTCCGGAACTCCTTTGATTGGATACTGAGAAACGACTTGGCTTTCAAGCTCATTTTGAAGATAGTGGATTGCTTTTTTGAGATCTTCTACTTTGCTGTCTTTATAACCAGCACGGCAGATGTATTTGATTGCATTACCAAGATGAAAGTTCAGTCCTTGGTCTCGGATGAAATCCCAAACTTGAATTGACCCTCGCTTGTAGTAGGAGGGTCCTGTGAGGTTACTGTTGGCCATTTCTTAACTAGGTTGGATACTGTATTACAGAGAGTAAAGTTTTGGCGTTGTAGAGCCATGAAGATAGTAATTACATCTTCTAACTTTGTCTCTGGATTATGCAGTGCATTCTCAATCTGTTTGAGTTTGAACTGCTGCTCCATTGTCAGCTCCACTACTGGTGCTGGGAGACCAAAGTCTTGGTTCTTGATTGGTGAAATCATAGTCATCACATTGTAGAATCTTAGCGAGGCGTGCATTCATGAGAGCTACATCTTCTCCAAGATCCTTCTCAGCAAATGCTTTAACTACTGTGTCCCAAGTGTAGCCTTCCTTCTCAAAGAGAGCAACAGCACGTTTAATACCAATACCAGGTACACCAGCATAGCCATCAGTCTGGTCACCAGCTAGTGTTTGAATGAGGTGCCACCTACGGCCTTCCTCAGGCTCTACAGTAACCACTCCATCTGTGAGGTCATAGAGGTCCCCAGGGATCTGTCGCATGTCCTTGTCGGGGCTGCAAATGATGTGTCCTGGCTCTTTAGTGGCGTAGATACCGAGGGCATCATCAGCCTCTAGTGTAGGCATCACAACAACGTTGTATTCCTCCTTGAGTTTATTGATGACCCTTTTGTAGCCACACGGCTTCTTTCGATTTCGATGTCCTTTATACGCTGGATCAATAGATTTACGAAAGTTGACGCTATCACTAAAAAACAAAATAGAGTCATCGAAACATCCAAGGTTTGTTGCGATGTTATAGAGTTCCCGTTCAACGTACTCATAGGCTTCATTGAAGTTGGAGGTGACGACGATAAGGTCTTCTCCAAAGTCAATTTCTGTTTCAGCTCCGGCACAGCATTTATAGACAATGAAGTCAGCATCAATAAGTAGACTCACTTACCTTGACCTCGACGAAGCTTACGTCCGTGAGAGGGCAGTGATCGAGTACCGTTACCTTGTCGTGTACGTTTATATTTGGCACGGGACTTAAACTCTACACGTCCCAGTGCAGTCTTTGATTTAACAGCCATAATTAGTGAACATCTGCCCAGGTGGATCCGATCTTACCCTCGGCAGCGATAGGGATACGGAGATTATAGTATTCGCCAGCTAATGCAGCGCACATCTCTAGGTGTTCCTTAAGATCCTCTGCATAAGTTGGTAGGCATTCCCACTGTAATTCGTCGTGGATAAATGCTAGTTGATGAGTGTGACTGAGATAGTCGTTGTCAATAGTAGGAAAGTTCTGATTAGCGATAGCCATCCAACGCTTAGCTACAACACCGGCTCCTGACTGGAGGAGGTAGTTGAGTGCCTTGTGTGGACTATCTACAGGTATCTTACGTGTGTCTATGGACCTGATAAAGCCTCGCTCACCTGCTTGACGAACAGCGGTAAGAAGACTATCCAAGCCGTCAATGGCAGCAACATAAGCACTTCGTATCTCAGCCCCTTTTTCTTTAGCCTTGTTCGGGGAAAGGCTTTGGTCATAACTAAGTCCTATCTTTTGATCGCCTGCCCCATATAGAAAGGCATACGTTACAGTCTTTACTAGTCGGCGTGATATGCCTATCTTGTCAGCGTTCTCTTGGTGTATGTCACCGTTGAGAAGAACATCTCCGTACCTGCCTCCATCATATCGGGCAAGGTAGTGTGCGAGCATTCTAAGTTCAATGCCTGCGAGATCAGCGCCAACCATGACATGCCCAGGGCTAGCACAAAATAGCTTTCTAAAGTTAAGATCACTTGGTACCTGCCCGAGGTTTGGATTACGGTGAGCACATCTATGTGTGTTAGTAGCAACCGAACAGTGGTGGTGAATACGGTTACCCTTGACTAGTTTAAGCCAAGCATTCTGTCCCTCAGACAACATACCTAGTTGCTTAGTAAGCTCTAGGCAGCGGAAGAACTGTAGTGCCTCCTCTGTACCAATATCTTTGAGAACAGTTTCATCAATGGCAGTCTTGCCACTTGCTGTCTCTTTATCGGGTATCCAACCATGATGGTTCTTCATGACCCATGCAATGTGATCACGACTACCAGGGTTGAACTCCTTTAGCTTAGTGAGAGGAGCACCTGCGACGTATCCCGTTGTGCGGTTAACTCGTTTAGGAGTGAACTCTCTGTCTTTAATGAGAGGGTACCTGTTGCGTAGTAGCTGAGTAAGTCCTTCAAGCTCTCCTCGGAGAGTCGATTCAAGTTCCCATGCAGCTCTTTCATCAAAGTACCACCCATGTATCTCCTGCTCTGTGAGGATTGTTGCGACATCATGTTCTAGTTGGATGAAGTCAGGTATGGATGGAAATGTTGCCATAACTTCTGTGTTACTTTTACGTCTTGTATGCAGTAGTCCTGCATTTCTTGTGACCAGTGTTTCCAGTCAGTGTCTTTACCAAATTCTCCTTTGTACACGCCTAGCCTGTAGCCGTATGACTCTAGTGAGTGACGACCTAGAAGCTTAGGTGGCATGTTACCCCACTTACGCTTCTGATCAGTCTTCAACATGTCAGCATGATAGATACGGCTGAGAACCAAAGTATCCACAACCCTAGCGTTGGGGCTAAACCAAGGGTAGAGTTTACGGAGAACAGGAATATCATAACCGACAATGTTATGGCCAATAAGACAACAGGCATCTTCGAGTAGTTGAACGCCTTTTGTAATTGGTTGCTCACTCCCCTCATCATTGAAGACAAGAGTCTGCTCAGTGTCAAGATCATAGATGCCGATACAGTGGATCTTGGTAGCATCATTGTATAGACCGTCTGTTTCTAAGTCAAAGATTAGGTTCACTTACCTGTCCACTTGTAGGTCTTATCAACGAACTGTGCTCGCTTGATTGCCTCAGGTGTAGGGGGATTAGGTGCCTTCAATGTAAGACCAGTAGGGAAGTGCAGGTAACGCTCACCATTAGAAGTCGGTGGAAGGGTCGAAGTCATTAGCTTCAGTCTCAGTAAATTTACAAGTATCTAGGTCATAGGTCAGCTGACAAGCTACACCTACTTCCCCACTATAACGGTTTTTGAGGACTCGCACAGTCGTTGAAGAGCCTCCTCGATCCGCTTGCTGGTTCCGTTCAAGCGCAATAACTCCATCTGACAATTGAGCAATAGCTGCCGAACCTCGAAGCTGTCCAAGGGTGACTCGGGCACCTTCTTCGTGGTTTGTGTCATTGGATGTGCGTCGTAGGTGGGAGACAAGGAACATAGCGATACCAGTACGCTCTACAAGAGAACGTAGCTTGGTCATAGTAACATCAATCATCCGCCTCTCATCACCCTCCAATCCAGACATAAGGATCGAGAGGTGGTCAAGGAAGATGACCTTAGTATCTAACCCGCAAGCAAGGTATTCAATTCGGTTATAGATAACGTCTGGGTCGAAAGAACCGAAGCCATCAAAAAGAAACAGGTTCCACTTAGCAAGACTGTGAGTATAAGCTTCAGTGAGGGCATCTCTGTCATGATTACCAAGGTGTAGTGATTTACCTACAGCAGCGGACATCAGTCCCAAGGCGGTTCTACGGTTACTTTCTTCAAGTGCCAAGTACCCAACCCGTTCTCCGTTGTTAAGAAGGTGAGTTGCGAGTTCACGGCAGAATGAGGATTTACCAATGCCAGAGCCTGCAGTAATCGTAACAAGCTCTCCGTACCTGATTCCGTGAAGCTTTGCCTGTAATCCTTGGAATGGGTAGTCATGATCAGATGGTGGGTTTGGTGTTGTTACTATCTCTAGTAGGCTTTTGCCATCGACGATTCCATCTGGACGGTAAGGCTTCGCGTCCCAAATAGCTCGACGAATCGCTTCAGTGTCATTGACCTGGAGAGCGTCTGACGCATCCTTGTATTCCTCAAGTCTTGCGATCTTTGTCTTGCCAGGTGGTAGGACCCCTGCTGCGTCCTCCGACGCCTTACGGCCCGCCTCGTCATTGTCGAAGAACAGGACAATCTCCTCATAACCCTGGAGCCATTGGAGAGCCCGTTGAATCGACTTCCTTGCCGCTGCGGCACCGCTAGGTAGAGATACCATCGGCCACCCCGGCATAGCCTCACTACATGAAGCTGCATCGAGTTCCCCCTCAGTGATAACGACTCGTTTTCCAGTGGCGGGAAACAAATGTTGTCCAAAGAGTGTTCCAGGTGTTTCTCCTTCATAGGTGAATAGCTTGCTCTTTGTCTTTACCTTACATCCTTTAACGACTCCAGCATCGTCGAAATAATAGAAGCGTAAAACGTCTCCGTCTTTGTAGATCCGGTATTGTTGACAAACCTTTTCTGAGATGTTCCGCTTTTGCAGCCGCTCGGCTGAACCTCGGAGTTGGACATTGGTGGACATTGTGTGATTGTGAACATCGCCATCACCTTTGGTGTAGGCGTTACATGAAAAGCAAAAAGTGTGGCCATCTGTGTACAGGCTAGCTGCATCAGATGACCCACATGTATCACACGGTAAGTGCCTGACGAACTCGCTTTCGGATGTCTGCATAAGTTCGTGCTTGCTCATCGTGATACTCGAACCATGAGTCTAGTGCTTGATAGAAACCTTGAATGATGTTTTCTGTGGTTGCTGGGTTTGTGCTATCAACATCAGCAAGGTAGTCACTGAAGCCATCAGCGAAGAACTCAACAGTACCGTACATAGTGGGGCGCATTACTTTTGGTGGTAAGTTTGGATCAGTTGCTCATACCCCTCAAGGGCATCATCAAAAGCTTCGATGATGTCATTAGGTGAGCTTGTCTTATCGAAGGCTTCAATCAAGGCGCTAACGACTTGACTGATTTCTTTTACGTCAGCCATGAAATAGGAATCGAGTGGAAGGAACACCAAGGGAAGCCATGTTTATCAGCCCACTTGGCATAGGTAGTCTTAGATCCTTTATAGATCTTGTTATAAGGTGTTTGGAATACGAAACGAATATCAAGGTCAGGATGTGCTGCCTTAACTGCTTTCATCTTACGCCGATCCTCATCGGTAAGTTGTCCCTTGGTCTCTAGGTAGATACCTGATGGGAGGAGGAAGTCGGGCGTGTAGTTGCATTGCAGTACGTAAGGTACCTTGGTTGATTCGTATTCGTATTTAACACCCAGGTTGGTGAGAAGATCAGCGACCTTCTCTTCAAGTCCTGAGCGGAATGCCATCAGAAATCGTCATCCTCGACGACATCATCACTAGCCTCAGTAACAGTAGCAGGTACTGAGCCAGCCTTGAAGCCAGTAGTCTGACCGAACAGTGCAGCTACCTCAGTGTTACCAAGCTCGCTACGGTCGACACCAGCACCACCTCCAAGCTCTACAACTTGTACACCTACAAGCTTAAGACTAGTGCCATAGGTGACACCATCCTTGAGGATGTAAGGTTTCTGTTTGAAGGCAAGCTTAACCTTACTGCCACTATAGACAGGCAGGTCAGCATTAGTGATAGGTGTGCCCTCACTGTCTACAACAGGAGGACGGTTCTCTTCATTCCAGGAGAACTTAGTCTTGTACTTACCCTCAGTAACTTCTTCCCAAGGCTCAGGCTTCAGGACGCTACGCTTAGGATTCTTCAGTTTCCCTTCTGCCCACTTGAGGGTTTCTTTACGATCCTCCTCCAATGCTTCGATAAGCTGGGAGTCCAGGATAGCAGACAGTGAATAGCCAAACTTAGATGGTTTCAGTACAGCTTGGTAACCTTCGAGGACAACAGGCTGTTGAGTAACGTGGATTGGTTGTGACATTAATGGTAGGTTGATAAATAGTTAATAGCAGATTGGAGAGTAGAGATATTATCCCCTAACAATCCAATAGCTACATTACATGGGTGGCAGAGTAATCCTCTTACCTCCCCAGTTTGGTGACAATGATCTACAACTAAAGGTTGGTCACCTCTACGTGAGGAGGTGGATCCACAAATTTTACAAGCGTCACTTTGACTAATTAACAGTGAGTCGTAATCTTCCTGTGAAATTTGGTATCTACGTTTGATAGACCACTCTCTGTTCTTAGCCTTTTGATCGGCGGTTGCATTACGTTCCTTGTAATACAAAGATACGCAAGCTTTACAAGTAGGGCGGTACCCATCCTTGTAAGCAGATCCCACATAAAACTCAGTGAATGGTTTAACCTCAAGGCATTTGTTACATACTTTCATGACTAGCTGAGTTAGAAAAAGCGTGCCTCCTATCTATGGAGGAGACGCTAACTCAGCAGAAGAAATACGTACTCTCAATAACGGTCTCTGGTTCTAGATCACCAATGATCGGTGGTTCAGACTCTGCACCAATGTACTTGGCAAAGTCTCGTAGGTAATCATGCTCTGCAAAGAGGTGCATGTATGTCTCTCTGACAATAGTAGACAGGGAGGACATATCCGTTGCACGGCAAAGCACAGAATCATG
>Ga0255086_1000057_pt1 | contig 37161 bp, 55 predicted proteins | sample Colum_Cont_RepC__FD_188438 | JGI IMG/M metagenome (GOLD analysis project Ga0255086, IMG submission 188438) | Freshwater microbial communities from Columbia River, Oregon, United States - Colum_Cont_RepC_8d | ecosystem: Environmental > Aquatic > Freshwater > River | place: USA: Oregon | collected... | reverse complement strand
GTAAGCCTTCCCATCACCAGCAAACGAGTGATCAGGGTTGCAACAAATAGGAGATTCGCAAGATGGCTTGCGGATTGCAAACCATCCAGACGGAAGCATCTTTCCAGTTTTCAGGATCAGCGCAGCGCGACGCCCCTTCATCTTCGTCCGCTCCCCTGTAACAGGGTGCGGGATATGCACGTTGGGGAATCCTTGCGTAGTGCTCAACCTCCACAACCAGCAACCGCTCAACTCATCAACAATGCATCTCTTCTTCAAGTCATCCAATGACCTGATACCACCCAAGTACGTTCCTTGTTTATGGCTCATACCAAATCCCCTCAATGCCAAGGCCGGTGAGGCCATGAGTCGAAATTCACAACCCGATCACCGGGCATGCCTTTGAATTGCTGCGAGTCACGGTCAAAGAAAAGGCCAATGCGCCCTTCCCACTCACCGTTGCGCTGCTTGTCGCAAATCAAAAGGCAATCTGGTTCGTCCATCGCGGGAGTCTTTCCGACTTGCGCTTCACGCTCCTTTTTCTTGTTGCGCCAAACGCTGATGAAGTTGTCCACCTGATCGGAAATTGACCCCGATCCCTTGGCGTCAAACTTCCCGGGCTGCTGTTCTTCGCTGGACAGCTTCTTGATGTGGTGGACAAGGTGGATGTGGATGTTGCAATCGCGGGCCAAGGCGCATAGCTCGTCAACAAACTCTTTCTGACCGTTGTAGTCGTCCTCGCCTTTGACGCACTTCATGAGGCTGTCGATGAAGATGTGAGTGATTCCCAACTCTTTGGCGCAGTAGCGAGCAACACCTAAAACGGTGTCGGCATCGACGGTGCCTTGTTGGTCGTACAGCCACAACTTGCGATTCGTCCAATCCCCGAACTGACGATAAACTTCCTTTGCCGACGCGATCATGTCCGGCGTGTCGTACTCACTTGTAGGCGGTGCGCCATGCCATTGCCTAGCCATCCGTTCAAGCGTTTTGCGCGGCTTCATCTCGAAAGATGCAATGCAAACCTTCTCGCCTTGGCCCATCAACGACAGCGATACCTGACCAGTAACAAGGGATTTGCCGTGCCCATTGATACCGGCCCACAGCGTCACCTCGCCTGGACGAAGCGCAAATTCCCTGTGTGTCTTGTCCCACGGCAGGTAGGCGCAAGGGTCTTTCTTGGCGTTAAAGATCGAATCAATCAACTCGCCAACGTACTCCGACGCGGAACGAACCTTTTGCTTGGCTTCGGTCTCGCGGATGTATGCGGCGAAGTCGATGTCGTCACGTTGAATCACTGAGGCCATGTTGTTTTCACCCCTTCAGATGTTGTCGTGGTCATCTTCACAAGCCAGTCACGTTCACGCTTTGACAAGTCAAAGAACGAGGCAATGACCTTGACTGCGCCAGCCTTCAAGCAGGCATCAGCAACGGCTTGCGTTGTCTCGTCATCAGGCCCATTGACGTAAACGTTCAGGCCCATCAAGAAACGAAGGTCAAGCCTTGACGCGCAACTGATATCACGAGCATCAAGATGGATGTCCATGTCGTTTTTGATTTGCGGGCTTATGAGGCTTTTTGCGAAGCTACCCATAGGCAGGCATTCAACCCACACTGATCGCGGCTTGTAGCCACGTTTACGCATGTTTATGAGGTATTCGTGTCCAAGCATCATATAACTCCTGCAAATGGATTCTTGATTGGATCGGATGAATCGCTCGCCCCATCCCATCGAGCCCCACGCAAATACACAACCGGCGCGGGGATAAACTCGCCAAAGTTCTTTGCCCAATCGTTTGTTGTTGTCATGTATTTGACGTGATTGACGATCACATCAGCAGACTTCTCAAGATGTCTTGATGTCCACACCTTCAGGCACTCAGCTTTCCCGCCTTTTCGATTACTTACCGGCCAAGTAGACCAAAACTCAGAGAAGCCGATAGGCACAGCGTCTTTGTTATCAGTCTTTGTTAAGTCAGTCTTTGTTAAGGGGCCTGATTTACCGGAAGCTGGTTTTCCAGTCGCTGGTTCACCGACGTACGGTTTTTCAGGCCCTGGTGCGTTGTCAGATTCAATGCCATCATCAAAGACATGCCACTCTGATGCGATTCGACCATCATCGCCATTTGACTTGACTAAACGTACATAACCGCAATCGGACAACTCTTTTAAAGTAGTCCGCATTTGATCTCTGCCGCAACTGAACTCTCGAGCAAGAGTTTCGCTGTTTGTGCGCCAATTGTCAGGACGGGAAAGAAGCCTCACAAGCAACCCAAGAGCACGCATAGATAGGCGTGAATCGAGCAAAACTGAATTAGAAAGCACGGTAAAAGTCCCATGCTTTCGAGGGGATCGAACGATAGCCATGAAACCTCAGTCAAAGGTGGTCCAAGCGGTGTGCGGGGCCAGAGCGTGGACTAAACGCCTTTTCGGTAATGAGCCTAGGCCCCCCGCGTTACCAGCATTGCGCCGGATGCTTGATTTTACCTCAAACTCTCAACAAAAAGAGTTGGAGCGTTCCAGCTTCTTGCGCCTATCTGCGCGCTCCTGGCTGGTTTCCTTCTTGCCCAAATAGATGTGTGAGTCCACATGCGGGTCAACCTTGGTCACTCGCTTGGATGTGGACTTGATCTCTTTGGGGGTTATGACTGGCGTGTAAGCTTTGGAGAACGCGTTCATGGTTTTATCCTTCTGCAAATATGGAGACATTGCTTTTTACGATGATTTAATATCCTCCGCGAACAGATTCCAAGCTTTTCGTCTGCGTGCCATCAAATCTGTATATTTCTGATATGCACTTGTCTTCGTTGGGCTAAAACCCATGTATTTGCACCAATAATCATTGCGCAAGAGGGTCTTGCATACCCGCCTCCAGCTTGGGGCCTTCTGGTTGTTTTCTAGCTTCAGATCGGCCTCATCAGGAATTCCATCTGGATAGCCTCGTTTCATCCACCAGTTCAGGTAAACAGCGATCTTGTTTTTGTAGTGCTGCGCTGTCTTTGGTGGCGTGCTTTTTAGCAAGCTCATCGCAAATGACTTCCAAGTGTGGCCGGCAGGAAGGGTGATTGTGTGATTCCCCATAACATTGCCGCGCTCATTGCTGTACAGCTTGCCTGTATTCGCTCCATTTACCCGCAAGACAAGGCGAGCCCAAACAGAAGGCTCAACAACCTGATAAAGCCACAAACCTTTGCGAGATTCATCACCAAACGGCTCACAAATTCGCATTTGATGGATCGTCATGCCCGCCTGCCACATACGGTCATACAGTTTGTTGTAATCCTTTCTTGTTTTGCCGTGATATACCCAAATATCTTCTGTCCTCCAATCGTAGATCGGGTAGACATTCCAGACATTTTCAACAACATTTGTTGTGTATGGCTTACCGTCATACATTGGCTTTTCTCTTGCCAATGTCCTGAATCGATTTAGGCTTTCTTGTGCGCGAATACCTACAAAACACGCGCATTTTTCACCTTGCGCATACCACTGACCAAATGTAGGAACAAACTCCTCAAACATAATGCCTTCGTACCAAAAAGGCATCGTTTCTTTATTTGTGATGCTGATTGGCTCAGGCTGGCGAACCCATAGATTCTTTTTGGATTCATCCCATGCCGTCCATTCAGGCTCATACATCGAAACGGCATTCCACGTCTTTATTGGAAGCGCAATCCAATATGGCTCAACGCAATCAGCGTATTCATTAAAAATGCGTCGAGCAAAATCAATTGTCAGAGAAAATTGCGCCTCCCAATCGAGGAAAAACAATCCGATTTTCCTTCCGCGCTTTCTAGCCTCTTCGCAAACAAGATGCACCATTACGCCGCTATCTTTTCCAGCGCTAAAACTGCAATAGATCCGGTCAAACTCATCAAACGTCCATGAAATGCGCTGACGGGCCGCAGTTAGAACATCAAGTCCTAAGCTTTTCTTTGGCATGTTTATCTCTCCAGTATTCAATGGCCTCTGTTGCTTTTGCATTGGCCTTGATTTGTTGATCTTCTGTCAGGTGGCCCCACGCCTCTCTAACAATGTCTTCAGGACAACCGAGCGCCATAGCTACTGCTGCATGGCCTATCCATGCTCGTTTATCTCCACTTTTTGTGAGTGCGTGCTCGCATGAATGCTTCCAAACATCAGCAACGCGCCTCATCCATTCTCCGTATAGCTCTGGATTTCCAGTAAAGTCAATCGCTATCTGAATCCATGCTTTCCGATTACTGACATTACCCCACATGTTTGCCTTGACTTCCTCAAGAAGCCACCATGGGTGCCAAATCTCACCTGGATGTGGATCTAACTCATTGATTGATGTCGTCATCCCCTTCTACCTCGCGCAAAGTATCAGCCTCCCAAGCCTCGGAAAACTCATGATCTGCAAAAACTCCAGCCAGACCTGTTACTTGAGTCAATCGCAAAACCTCATCAGGCTCCATGCCTAATTCTTTTGCGATCTTCTCGTCGGACCAGAACCGGCGCTTCAACTCCAAAACGATTTCAGCCATTGAGTCAACGCGGTGCTCTCCGCGAGCGCGGTTATGCCGAATCGTTGCGGCCATTCGATCTGATTTGTCTGTTTGGCTTGAGCGAATCTGAACCAATGGCAGATAGCCATGAATGCGCGACTGAATGTCTTGGCATTCCTTTCCAACCCGGTGTCGGTGAAAACCGTCGATCACCTCAAAATTGCCATCGTGCTGCATGGACACAATCGGCTGCGTGTATCCGTCGGCAGCAATTGACAACCGAAGCAACTCCATTTCAGGTGGGGCAACACTGTTTGGGTTGTAGTCGTTTGCATGAACTAGCGGGGCTTTTACCCAACGAACAAAATCAACTGGTTCGGTATTGAATGGAGAGACGCCATGCAACTCTTCTCGCAACTCGTTGATCAGCGATACGCGCTCATCAATTTCCAGTTCTTGCATTGACTTGATCCAAGCCAGAACATCTTCCTTGTTGATGCAAAGAGGCAGCATCATTTGCCCGTCATTTTCTGTAGATTGATCCATATGCCCTCATAACTCTTGGCGGAATTGCCTGATAAGCCAGTTTTCAAGACGCTTAAGCGGAATCCTGACTTCACCACCTGAGCGGTGCGTCAGAACAAGCTCATTGCCTTCAATCCTGGCGCTGATCTTTTGGGTGTTGATGATGTTCATGGCTGCACTTTGCATCTGATCGTTTTTCCGGTCAATTTGAATTGTTCAATCGCTTTTTGCTTGCGATAGAAAAAACCAATTAGACGGATTTGCTGTGGTGCGGGATGATTCATCCCATCGCAGCAAATTCTGCACAGATGGAGATAGGAATGGGAAACAGTGACAAGCTCAACTTTGTTGACCTGCTGATTGCCTCGGTTCGCAACACAGCGGGCCATGAATGGCGCTTGGATCAAATCAAGTCAGTACTCGACCACGTTGGTCGTCTTGTTGATGAGATTGCCAACATGCAAGCAAACCAGAACATCGAAGGACTTGATGTATTGGGTGATTTGGTTGACCAAGCAGCCATGCGCTGCGACCTTTGCATCGAGACAGAAATCACCGAGCAAGACCGTCTAGGCGCTTTGGCTGACTTTGCTGTCGATGAGCGCAAGAACGCTGCACTGGAGGTTTGACATGGACCGCCAAGACCGAATCGTCATTGCAGCCGGGGCCTTTGCTCTGGTGTTCCTGACCGCTGGATTTATCAAGGAGAGCGAGATGCGCATCCACCTCACATTTGCAGGCCAAGACGGCCAAGCCCATCACGTTACCGGCGAATGGTCCAGCCCAAAGCAGGCCATTGAATGGGCAAAAGAGAAGTTCAAAGCATTGACGGGTTTTGCTCATGTCGTGCTGTGACTCACTCCCTTACGGATGCAATCAGGGCCGTTTGTGCCCACGGAGAACAACCATGAACGAACGCACAGCCTTTGCAGCGATGGACGAGCAAGCGGAATGGGCTCAGAAGAACAACCCGCGCCGCGTACTGCCGATCAAGCGCATGAACGACCTTGACCGCGAGTTTGCGCCGGGGGTGATTACTCGATACAAGCGCGAACGCAAGAACCCGCGTCTTGGCTTGTTGATCTGCTTGATTGGTGCTCTGACGGTCATCGGGCTCATTGGTTGGGCCATGTCATGAGCAAGACGAAATCCTGGCTCTGGGATGAATTAGAGCGCCAAGAGCAAGAACCCTTTTCGGAATATGTGGAGCACTTCAATGAAAAACGTATCAGCAGCAATGGTCAAGGCACAGAAGGCATTCGGGCCAGCACTCAAAAGCAGCACAAACCCCCACTTCAAGAGCCGTTACGCGGATCTGTCGGCTTGCGTTGAAGCTGTCATTGATGCTTTGAACGACAACGGCATTGCCTTGATTCAACGAAACATCGAAACGGAATCGGGTGTGTGCGTTGAAACCGTGTTCATTCACGAATCAGGCGAATCTCTGTCATCCGGCCCATTGCATGTTCCTGCTGCAAAGCAAGACCCTCAAGGCTACGGATCGGCCCTGACTTATGCCCGCCGCTATTCGCTGATGGCTGCATGTGGGATTGCGCCTGAAGACGATGACGGCAATGCAGCGACAAGCGCAAAGAACGCACAGCGACCAGCACAACGGCCAGATCCAGCGCAAGAGGTTATCAACGGCGTGAAGTCTGGTGATGCAGGCGGTGCCGCCGCTTATCTGGCTGGCCTGTCTGAATCTGCCATGAACGCGATTTGGGCAAAGCTGCCAGCCGATGTTCAAGACAAATTGACCGCAGCGTGGCCTGCATGAGTCTGCGACCGCTTCCTGACATAGACAACAGCGAAGCAATGCAAAAGCTAGGAAGGGCTAGCGCATTACGCAATGCCCGCCTAGATGCACTGCATGAGATGCGCGACGCAGTTGTCAGGCTGCAAAACGGTGTCTCGTTTGACTCTGTCGAAATCCAAACGATTCGGGAATGCCTGGATCGATTGGAGCAGATCGATTCACTAGGCAAATAACCAATCCAAGGAATTTCACCATGTTCGCACTCATCAAGACAAATGGCGCAAGCCACATTGCTATTCATATCCCGCACGCTGGTGCAGAAAAAACGTTGCCAGCGTTGGCCGCGATGCTTGAGCAAAACGCCACCTTCATGAACATCGGCTACGACGAATGTACGGTTGTGAATCCTGAAATGGAGATTCGTCTAGGCGACACGATCAAGCAAGAAGGAAGCGACAAAGGCGACATTGTCGTTTCCGAATCTGGCGCAGTTATCAATGCCGAATGGGTCAAGGCCTCACCTGAAGTATTTCTTGACAACACAAAGGCCATGAAGAAGCGCGACGACGAAGCAAGCAGGCTTCGCAATGAAGTTTCGTTTCTGAAGCAGCAGCTTGACGATCTGAAATCTCAGTTGTCGGCATTGACTGCTGAATCTGACGCCTAACCCGTTCCGACCCGCCCGCCTTAGCAGTAGAGGGCACCGTTAGTAGGTGGCGGGTGGGTCAACTATTTGGAGAGATGAGATGACACAGACAGCACGCAAGTTTCCATTCCCGGTCCAAAAGCATCCGGCCATCGAGGTTGATCCATCATTGTTGGCCGTTGAACATGGCGTTGAGCCACCTGTGTGGCGCAGCAACGTTGAGTCCAAGTATGACGCAGTGTTCAAGCAACTCAAGCCGGGATCTTGCGTCAAGTGCGAGCCGTCAGAGGTTGTAAAGATCGCCGGAGCCTTGCGAAAGAACCTGACCCAAAAGAAGTTCAAGGCCCTGATTGGCTGCAAGGTGATGAGCCGTGAGCGTTGTGACGATGGTCATGGCCGCGTGTGGGCTATTGCAAAGGAACAAGCATGACCACAGAACAAAAGCTGCGCGAGGCTTTGCAAGCTGCTATTTGGCGTCTGGAAGACGTTATTGAAGCCGAAGATGGACAGGCTGTTAAAGAGGCTAAGAAAGCACTTCCCTTTTTGCGGTCAACCCTCTCCCTGCCCACCCAGGCCGAGCCGGTAGAGAGTGGGGAGGTGGTGATAGATGGCAACACCTCTGATGGGTATCACACATTCAACGAGTTGTATGAGTTCCGCAAGGCATACAACGCCGCGCTCTTCAACGAATGGGCGTCGAGCGGAAAATGCAATGTTCACAAGTCATGGCGACACCATGACGGTGAACTGTGCTTTGGGGGCGGGTGGTTCATTGTTGTAGCTGTTCTTCCGGACGGTCAGATCAGCAACCATTACGAAGCGAAGGACTGGGATTTATTCGCAGTACCTGAGTCTGAGCGAGCATTGTTTGAGTTTGATGGACACACAGGCCCAGACGTTATTTCTAGACTCAAGGCATACACCCCACCCGCCAGCCAGGAGCAGGCCGAGCCCGCAGCGCAGGAGCCGTTCGGTTACTTCCGCGCCGAGCCATTTGGCTGGACAGACTGCGCGAAAACAGACGAGGGGGCTATCCCTCTATACGACCGCCCAACCGAGGTAGATCACCTAAAGAATGAGCTTCGCCAATCGGATGACATGCTGAAAGCCGTGGCAGACCTTTGCCAGAAATACGAGAGGTGGCTGGGTTTCCTCCACAAGCCAAACAAAGACGCAGAAGGATTTGAGTGGGGTATCGCCCGCGTCAAGTTTGAGGACGGCAAAACAATCGCGCTTTGGACAAATCAAGACCACAGCGATCTTGATGTGGAAATCGAACGTCAAAAAGCAAACGCACCCGAAGGTGCGCTTGTGGGGCCTGTTGGCGCAGGCGTTGATTTCGCTTTGAAAGGAGTGCCGAAAACCACTCAATCCAATGCGGATTCTACCTGCGCTGACGAATTTGCACTAGACCCAAAGAGCAGCATTTGGATTTGCAACAAATGCGGAGCCGTTGAGCGTAAGCGATACACCACCCCACAGCCCGCCCCTGCCAGCGCTGAGTTGCCTGAGTTGGCTAGCGCAGTGGTCAACGATGCCTGCTGGGAGTTTGCCAAGGCCATGCCCCACCAATTACCGGGGCCGATCTGGAACGACTTAAAGCCTGCAATCTATGCTGCGCTGATGCACTACCACCGAGCAGCCCTATCCGCCCAGGCTGTGCCTGATGAGCGGGACAAGGTGCGGGACGCGCTGATGGAAGACCTAAGCATGGCCCAGGCGACTCTGTCGGCGTCGATGGGTTACCCAACATTGAAAGGAAATGGCGGCCAACTTCCCGCAGCGCAGATCATGCGACTGGCCGCTGATTGGTTCAATCGAAGGGCGTCATCTGCCCCCCATAGCGAGGAGGGCGCAGCGTGAAGTGCCACTACTGCGACAAGACAACCGACCTGCGGCCATACGGTCCTCGTGGCTCAATGGTGTGCTTTGGATGCGCCATGAGCACGCCGGAACGTAAGGCCGAAGCATCCCGCAACTTTGGTGCCCAGCTTGAGGCATCTGGACCAGTGGCGTGCATCGACGGCACACAGGTTGGGCCATACCCCGTAAAGCATGCAGCCCGCGCCGCTGCGAAGGGGGAGTGATGCCAGACATCTACATGATCCTCGGCATGATCTTTTACTTACCGTGGCAGCTTGACCTTGAATTCTGCCTACGTGCAAACCTTTCCGAATGGGACCAAACACCATGACCCCAGACCAGATCAAAAAATGGGCAGATGAGGCTGGGTTCGGTGGCGGACACGCTGAAGCAGCCGCAACGCTTTTTACCCGCTTCACCCAACTCGTTGCCAGCCACAAGCAAGAGCAGTGCGCGAAGGTGTGCCGCGAAGTTAGAGCGGCAAGCGGCGGGGACCAATACGACATGTTCGGGAACGACTTGGCCGAGCAGTGTGAAACGGCCATCAAAGCCTTGGAGGATTGATATGGAAACAAAAGACCTACTCGCATTGATGCGCCTTTTGTCTGCACTGGAATCGTGGGGCTTTCAACAAGCAGCCGATTCCCGGACTATCTGCATGACGACCTGTGCCGGATGGTGCAGAAACTTGAAGACGAGATTTTGAAAGGCAAGCCATGACCCACCAAACCAACGCGCAGCGGCTGGCTGATCTGCTGGAGCTTGATCCCTCTCAGTGGGGAGGCGTAGCGAAAGTTGCATGGCCCGCCGCATCAGAACTCCGCCGCCTCTCAGCCATCGAGCAGGAGCGCGACCAGTTGCGTGATCGGGTCTTGGCACTCACTGAAGCGGCGGACGTCCAATTGAGAGAAAACCTTGCTTTGCGCGATGAACTCGCAGCACTGAAGGGCGGGCAGGCTGGCGGGGAGGTGGTTGCGTGGTTATCCAAAAACAAGACAAGCGGAACACTTGAATTATCAGAACCAAACGAGAAATCCAGCAACCCTACGTATTGGACTGATGCGTTCCCGGTCTACACCGCCACCACCAAGCCGGTGCCGATGACGGAAACCGAGCGTGCAGACATGATCTGTGCAGTCGCTCAAATCTGCACAGGCAAAAGCATGCGTACCGTGGCAGCGACAGCAATTGAATGGACTGAGCGACGCTACGGAATCGTGGAGAAAGGGGTGAAGGGATGAGCGAACAGAACAACATCGCAGCAACGGTCTTTGTCTTTGAGCATCGCAAGACCGGCGACATTTCAGCCCACTACCTCAACACTGCGAAATCCGCAGAGGCTAACCCTGACTTAAAACACGTTGCAAGCCTTGAGCCGCGCCTCTGGATTCAATCGCACTGGAAAACCGTTGAGGCAGCAAATAGAGAGGTGCAGGAATGAGCAAAGAACAAAGCATGGCCTTTGGATTGGCCGTCATTGAGCACATGGGCCCAGCCGCACTTGCGGGAGACAGGATGAGCCTACTTGACGCTTTTGAGCTTGGATGGAAAGCGAAGGGCGCGCACGTTCGCACATTGGTGACAACTGATCACGAGACAAAAGCGCAATTCATTGAACGCGTTTTTGCCGCACTGGAGGATTGACCCATGACCTCACGCAGAGCCCGAGAACGCCAGAACGCCCGACCTTGGGAGCAAGAGCCACAAGACGAACGACACGCCGGGGACTTTCCAGAGTACGACGAGCCTGAGCGTTGCCCCAATACCGACGATTTGTTTGGAGATGATGATGCAAGCAAAACTGATGAAGCTGCGACAGTGGGCAGACTCCACCTTGGGTGATCTCGCTCCAAAAAACGATGTGACGTTGCGGCGTTGGGCGCGTGATGGGAAGATCATCCCGCAGCCCCGCAAGATTGGGCGAGATTACGCCGTTCGATCTGATGCGCGGTATATCAACCCCAACGACCCCGCCACGCTTGCCGAGATGATCTGATGGCATCAAGACCGCGCAAACCGGCCCGCAAGGGCTGGCCCCCTCACCTTTACAGCCGCGAGCGTGAAACTGGGGTTTTCTACTTCTGGCAGCACCCGGCAACCGGGAAGCGTTACAGCTTGGGCGCAGACTTCAACCGCGCCAGGATTCAGGCCATCGAGGCGAACGTTAAGTTGTCTGGAATGGCCGCTGCTGTGCGCCTGGTAGACCGAATCAGCACAGAAGGATTGCGCACCGTTTCAGAATTCATTCCCGATTACCTTGAAGCCGTGAAGGATCGAGGGGCAAAGGCCAACACGATCAAGACACTGCAAAGCAACTTGAGGCGCATCGATTCCGGTCTTGGGTCTATGGTCATGTGCCGCGTCACCGTGAAGGATATGCACGACCTAGTGACAGGCCCAATCAGTGAGAAAGGAAATGATCGCCAGGCGGGCCAAACTCGGTCAGTCATGATCGACATTTGGAAAGAGGCGGCAAAGCGTGGGATTGTGAACAGCAACCCCGCCGAAACCTTAGGCGTCAAGTCGGCAAAAGTGAAGCGGGAGCGGTGGACGCTTGAAACGTTCATGCAGGTCTACGAGTCAGCACAAACCATGCCTGATAAGTGGGTCGCACGTTGCATGAAGCTGGCTCTTGTATCAGCGCAGCCGAGAGAATGCCTCGTTTCGTGGGAGTTTTCTGACGTGCGCGATGGGTTCCTGTGGAATGAGCGCGGCAAAACTGGCGCAAGGATCAAACTGCCCGTTTCCTTGACGCTTCCCGGCGTCGGATGGAATCTAGGCGACACCATCAAGGAGTGCAGAGACTCTGTTTTGTCTCGCCACATGCTGCACCACAACGTCAGGAGGACACTCGCAAACCCTGGAGACCCGATTGCACTCAATGGCGCATCAAAGGGCATCCAGCGTGCGCGTGATCTGTCCGGTTTGTCTTGGCCTGAAGGGCGCTTGCCGCCAACCCTGCACGAAATCAGATCCTTAGCCCTGAGGATCTACGGAGACGCTTGCGGGCGGGATTTTTCGCAGACATTGGCAGGCCACAAGCAGGGCACCACTACCGACATTTACATGGACTCGCGAGGGGCGGAATGGATCGAAGTCCGGGCCTAGTTTTGTTCCCGGATTTGATCCCGATTTGTACCCGCGTGAACTTTCGCCTTTATCTATTGGGTCTGCCTGCGTTCATGGCATGTTGCCCATGCAGACAAAGAGTACAGAAAATTCAGCCTTAGAAATCAAAGACTTAGGCTTGAAAATGCTGTGAAAAAACCCACTGTTTTTAGGCACAATTGAGCACAATGCAAGACGTTATGAATCAACAGCTTACAGCATCGTTTTGTACCAACGAATCCACCCACCCAAAGGACTGACATGCAAGAGCACATCAAGAGACTGGCGGTAGAGGCTGGGCTGATTTATCCAGACTCAAAAGATGGACGAATGATCACTGAATACGGTGACTATGCTGAAGAAATCACAAAGCTAGTGCAGGCCGTGGCGCGTGAGTGCGCGAAGCTGGCAGACGATAGCGACTATGGGCCGGTGCCGCATTGCATTGGAGATCAGATCCGCGCCCGCTTCGGGCTGGAGGGGTGAGGATGGATATGCAGGACGGTCAATGCGTTGATGTTCGCTTGCATGGCGATGAGCAGTGGTATGCGGGCGAAGTGACTAAGGCCCGCAAAATGTGGGTTGCTGTCGCCGCTTGCAGCGCGTTTCCAGATGGCTACATTGCCGATGAAAACTCAATCGCAGAAGTGCGCCTTGCCACGCCTCCCGGCGATGGTTAAAATGCAGGCACCCGGCGAATGTCGGGGCTTTCACGCATGCTCATTAGATTTGAGACGGTACAACTCAAGTCAAGGTGGCGACCGGACTGAACCTCCACCGCCAGCAACGCGACCAGAGTGATTCTGGTGGACCTAGTGAGCAGTCGTGAGAGTCAAGCGCAAGTCGCAGGATTGGGGGTTCCCGGTCGCTCTCAGCCTTCACGCATGCTGATTGCGCTGTAGCCATAGACGCTACCGGGTTTAGAGGGCCAACCAGTCAGCAACCGTGAGGGTAACTGCGTCCCGCCGAAGACTCATACTTGGGCAACGGCATTCAAGCGGAGCCCTCACCTATTCCGCTATTCCCAGCGCAGCGGCCCGACACTTGTTGTACTGGCCCGCAACGTCCACCAGCTTGCGCACAGTCGCACCAAATGACGGATCAGTCATTGGGGCTAGAGGTGGGCAATTCGCCACGATCAGCGGATTGGATGGCGGCATTGATGTCGCGCATGACGCCAGAATCGTTGACGCAATCACGATAGACAGGCTTTTCGACAGTCTCATGGGTGACCCTTTGGACAATGGTTTGCTGCTTGACGTCAATCTGTGCGATGGCTTTGGCCGCAGCGTCTAGGGCTTTGTCTTGAGCCTCGCTGGTTGCGATGATTGACCGATCCCACTCGGATTGCTTGAGCCGGTTTCCGACGAATCCACCAGCACCAGCTACCAAGCACAAGGCAAGGATGATGGCTAGGATTTCTCTCATGCACCCACCTCGATGGTGATGGGCTCGCCTCGCTTCTTGGCTGCACACAGTTTGCCCATGAGCATGGCAAAGGCTGCGCGGCTCTCCAAAATCACGTTTTTGCCCTTACCCTGCCCTACCAGAATGCAGCCTTCGGTATCGCTCGCCGTGTTGCCTGGATGAATCCGAATGCCGATGAAGTTCTGAACCCCGATCAGCAAAGGCAAGTCACGCTTGAATCGTGGGCTGTAGGTAATGTCAACCTGATAAGTGCCAGCAGGGATAGCCGTCTCGCCATACACCTTGACGCCATCAGCCCTTACTACGTCCTCAAGCGTCCAGCATTCGTGAGCGCCATCGACCAGTAGCTCACCGATAGTGCAGACGGCCCCACATTCAGTGCGCTTGAGTTCGAGTTTCATGGATGAACCTCAGCCTTGGATTCGTCCGGCTCTTTCGGTTGCTGAGAGATAACTCGGCCAATCACACCAAGAGCGAACACCGCGCCGGTCAGGTAGCCCATTGCCGACGGGCTGATCGTGTCTTTCAGTTGCGGGTAGAAGGTCGCATAAGCCGAAGCCATCGCGCCACCCAACACATTGGCCTGCACGCTCAGAAACTTCCAAGCGGTGCGCCATTCGTCAATTAGCTTCATGCCTTCTCCTTGTCCCGAATGATCCGATCACGGATCAACAGGTAAATCTGCAAAGCCGTATAAAGGCCGGTCAAAGCCAAAACCACCTGTTGTAAGGTGATCGAGCCGATCACATAACCAAGCCAAGCCAACGCCATTTTCAAAACTGCCATCTCTGGGTGTGTGGTTGGTGTATCTGCGTCCATCTGATGCACTGTCATTACGATCCGTAGACGGCCAAGAAAAGAACCCGCGCCTCTGCCGCTCGACGCGCGGGAGTTCTAGTAAATCGCCCTGATTGGGGTGTTAGCCAATGCGCCAGTTGGTGCCATCGCTGTAGACCGGCACTTTGTTGGCCCCTCCTCCTGCAACGATGCTGTTGAATGTCGTTGCGTTGGCATCTGACACAAATGCTTTTTGGTACGCTGTTGCCGCGCTTGGAAGGCTGGCAACTGTGAAGACTGGAAGCACCAATTGACCAGAACTGCCAACCCTCATGACAACAGACCAAGATCCACCGGCTGGCTTGCGCAAGATCGAAACGCTGTCAGATGTGCCGGGGTATGTTGCATTGTCATAACCGCCAACATCGATAGCCCAAGAAGGCAAAGCCACGTTTCCTTGCGAACCGTCTTCTTTCGTGTTGCTTTGAAAAAGGAGCCCGTTATACGTGTTGCTCACGCCGCAGTTAGAACTGATCGTTGCAGCCTTTGCAGCGTTGCCCGCTGTTTGGAATGCGACAGGCCCATACATCGCAGATCGAACGGTAGAGACTAGTTCTTGCAGCTCTAATCTCTGAAGCCCACCAACCTTCCGGCCTTCAATATGCAAGGGCCGGACAGTGAATAGACACTTTGATTCATCCAGCGGATTGCGAACGATATGCGTGTTCTGCGCTGCATTGTCATACCAGCGGGTAGACGCTTCGACCAGACCCTCAAAGTAGTTGTCCTCGTTCGTGCCAGCTTGCGTCGGAGGGGTTGCTAGTATCTTACGTGCCGTTGGCGTTGCGTTCGGGCTTGTGCCGTAGGTGATGCCTTCGTCGTGGATGTAGTCGTAGTTTTCCGCGCCTGAATCGTACTGAGCACCAGTGTTGCTGTTGCCACCGCCGCAGCGTCCATTGAACGTGTTTCGAGTGGTTGCAACGCTGCTGCCAAGCGCCGCTTCTTTGAGCCAGCGGTGACGCGTGTTGTTGTATCCGTAATAGTGGATCGTGTTGTACCAGCAGCCTGAGTCACGGCCCAATACAGTCGGGCCTTGTTGCATAACCAGGCCTTCAGTGCAGCCCTGCGTAGCGACTTCGATGTGGTTGTAGCACTGGAACACGCAAGTCGTCGTTTGAGTCATCGACGCGGGGACCATTGCCACGCCCCACGCGTTGGCTTTCCCGTTGCCATCGATAACAGGGAATCCGATCAGATGCGATTTGCTATCGCACCAGCGCAGCACGATCATGCTGTCCGCACCGGCCTTGAGTTTGAGAGACGGACTAGACAAGATACGAATTCGGCCTGGTGTGCCTCCGCCATCAATGTCATCTGCCGTGAACGGAACGATCAGCCCGTTGTATTTGCCTGTCGTCAGGTTGGAGCTATCAGACGAGGCTACCGCACCGATCAGGTGAACCCCAGACACGCGCCAATCAACATCAACTTGAGCGCCAGACGATTGGGCCTGAGCTTGCGCAACAGCAATGGACATCTGGAACGCTGCCCGCATGTCGGTTGTGCCTGGAGTTGTGTTCGTGCCGTAGCGGTATGGGTGGCATGGTGGATAGAATCCGTTGACGATGTCCGCCCCGGCTGTTGTTTCAGCCGCCGTCTTGACGTAGGAAACTAGCGTGTTTCCCTTGCCGCTATCCGTTGATACAAGATCGGCGCGAATTGCGGCGCTTATCGCTTCAGAAGCATCATCACCAGGATCAGCCCGACGCGTCCAAACAGTTGCGCCCGTCGATGTTTTGAGCGCAATGTCGTAGCTACCCGATGCCAGATACAACGGGGCGGGCAATTCGCCGCGAGCATTCAACGCGATGTACTGACCGCCAACACCATCACTGGTATATGTGTGCGGGATGGTTCCCGCTTTGTCGGTGTACGCCGTTTTGTGGGTTGTCGTCCCGTAGGTGTAGGTGTAAAGTCGGCCACCTACCATTGGCACGCCAAGGTCCGTGAATTCTTGCAGGCTAAATACGCCTGTCAGGCTTGCTGTCATTTCTGTCTCCAGCGCCATCTCGGCGTTAAGAGTTGTTGAATTTTAAGGTCTATCCCGCCTCAACGGGGATTAGGGGGCTGCATGAGTTACTTGCAATTCAAGATATGGAAGGCTGTTGTCCTGCTTGTCCTGGCTTTTGGATGGGGCCTATGGCGAGGTCTTACCGGTCAGCCGTTATCACGGGGCCAACACGATAACCAAACTGAGCAATAGGAGATGGATCATTAGCTATCGCAGCCAGCGGGTTCTTTCCTAATGACGCAGATCTTGACGCCACACCAGATAGCCTACCCGCTCCATAGGCTAACTGGCCTACAAGGCGCGGGCTTTGAAGTGGCAGAGCAGCTAATGTCAGAGGATTACTTGCCGCACTGAGCGCTGTCGCCCCCGCCCCAATTTGCCCAGACAAACTACGCGGAGTCCATGAATTGAGCGCCTGGCCTGATAGCGCTGGCATCAACTCGACGCCGCCTTGACCTTCCAGCGTCTTCGCCAAAGACAATCGATTTCCGTAGTTTGTTTGAACGTTGTTGCGCATCAAAGATTGCAGCTTTCGCATTGCCGTATCTTTTGACGCACGATCACCAAGCGACAACGCACGCTCAATTTCAGAGATTTGATCTGATGCCGTTTGGTAGCCCTTCATTACCTTGGCATAGGTTGGAGCTTGGGATTCAATCTCTGATTTTGTGGCGTTGTAAACCTTGTTTGCGGCTAGACGGGCTTGCTTTTCATTGAATGGGATTGACTCAATGACGCCTCCCAGCTTTTGTTTCAAGGCATCCAAACCTTCCGGCGTGTGAAACTGAGCAGGGTCAAGGGATTTCCACTCATCAACAATTGCCCGCATTTTTTCAACCGCAGCATTTGCTGACTCGTTCTTTACCTGGCCTTTGTATGTGGCAACTGCACCAGCATCATCAATCGCTTTGCTAATGCCATCTAAGCTTAGTACGGATTTATCCCCTTTGATTGGGATCATCCCGCTTCGATACTCAGCAGCTTTGGCTGCGTTCATTGCCTGCAATCCAGATTTCGCCTCATCAAGAACATCAGTCAGTTGAACATCGCCTTTGAGGTTGTTCAAAAATGATTGGTTCCCCGATTGCCCAGCCTTGAACGCTTGGCTGATTGGTTCAGCACCAACACCAGTTGAAAGGCCCAATGCGTTCTTCGTTGCTGTGCGAACGCCTTTACCAATTGTGGAGCCAACTTTCCCTACCGTTGCTAATGCTGGCGGAAGCACCGCACCAACAATTGCGCCATCGCTTGCCTGAGAAGGCTCAACCAATCCAGCGGATGCACCGCCGGTAATTGCACCGCCTGCCGCACGAGTAATAAGGTTCTTTGTTACTTCCTTGCCCCCTTGAGCAACTGCCCCGCCTGTTGACATTCCTGACGATGCAATAGCATTCAAAACCGGCTCAACTGCCGACGGAATAGCCCTCCCGCCAACTGCCGCAGTCATTCGCACACCGTTAGCCAATGCGCCACCAACTCCAGCCGTTCCAGCTACCTCTCCGGCGAGTTTCCCACCCTTGTATAGCAATGATTCCGGATCAGCGCCCAGACTGCGCAACCCTTCATCCATCTGCTGTCTGCGTTCTTCGTTTCGGCTTAATGGCTTCTTTCCTGTGACTAGGCTTGTTACTCCAGCATTTCGATCACCGTAGTACAGATCTTGGGCCTTATCGATCGGATACAGCAATGTTGCACCGATTGAGCCAGCTCCACGAATGCCACCAGCAACTAGATTGCCAACGCCCTGCTTAATGTCGTCAACTACGCTTGACTTCTTTTGTTCAACCGGCTTCGCTGAAGACAGGTCAAATCCCGCTGATGCTGGCTTTGCGCTTGATAAGTCAAATGCCATCACTTCACCTCTTCAAATTGTTTGCCGTCAGGGCTTACATAGGCCTTGTTGCCGTTTGCATCTTCGTGCAAAGTCCACCCCTTGTTATTTGACTTGGGGACTGTTTTGCTTGTGGCTTTTGGGGTTGCTGGCTGCGGCACCTTTGGCGTCTTGTACCCTTGATCTTTGCTGTATGTATCAAGATAGGCTTGCTGCTCTTGCTCATAGATCTGCTTGAAGCGAGTTAGCTTCTTGCGGGCAGTCTCCCTGTCGTCTGTCGGCAGTGGAATGAACGGCAAAAGGCGCGGCGTTTCAGAGGCCGTAACTGCTGCGCCACTCCGGTCATGCAAGATCAGAGAACCGATGTCTGTAATCATTGCCCGCGTATCAACGCCGCCAGGATCAGCACGATTCAAAAGTGCTTGAGGGGCATACGCCTTCCATCCTGTTGCGTTTGAGTCTCCCTTTAGTGCGCCAACGTCATTTCCATCAAGCAAGTCAATAGCCTGCTGGACCTTGTTGATGCCTTGAGCGTTACTCATAATCGCAGCGCTTGCTGCTGTTGGCAGGTCTTTCAACTTTGGAGCCAGTGGCGTTCCATCTGGCGCAGTTATGGGTGTTGATTTACCAGTCCTTGGGTCAACCAAAACCATACCCTGATCAGCCTGAACAATCTGCCCCTTTGGCTGGCTCTTGTCATAAGCAAGGCGGTCACGAGCCACAGACAATTGCCCGGCTGCATTAGCTTCTACCGCTTTGTTGTGACGGCCAGTTTCATTTTGGGCAGCAAGCAGACGCTGGTTCTCTGCGAACTTTTCCAGACCAATGCCAGACTTGAGGATCAGTTTTTCAAGCCCCCCCGGCTGCTTCATGGCATCTGCAATATTTGCCCTTGCCTGATCTGCCGTGATACCGCGAGACTGAAGCAGTGGGCCAATTACATGGTCAGCATGGTTGCCTTCGTGCCATGCAATGTACTGCTCTGGCGTTTGAACTTGCGACAGCAATGCGTAGGACTGCTTCAGCCGATCATCAATCAGCTTTGATTTCTTCTCGGAGACCTCTGCGCCTACCCTTTGCTTTTCGAGGCCCTGCTTTTCAAGCGCATCAGCCTGTTGCATCAGTGAGGATCGGCCAGAGTTGCGCAAGGATGCAACGCGCTGATCTAGCGTCGTGTCGCTGCCCCATGTTGCTGCAAGGCGCTGCAATGCGTTGCGATCTTCTGTATCCGATGCGATCTTTTGGCGAGCTTGATCTGCTGTCAATGCCGACAACTCGTTTTGCCTGCGCTGGCCTTGCAAAGCAAGCTGATTGCCTTCTGCTTTGTCAAGGTCAGCAGCGTAGTCAGTCACCGAGCGAACTGGCTGCAAATACTGCTGGAATAGGTTTGCGTTTGCCATAGTGCCTCAGTTAAACATGATGTCTTCGTTTGTGAAGGCGTTGCCGTACTGGTCAGCGCCAAATGGATTAGATGACGGTGTACTAGCCCACTTCGACGCAACCGCGCCCAACTGGTTGACAGTGTTACCCCAGATGTTGCCTTTAGCCATGCGGGCCGCGCCTGTTGCATCGCCCTGAGAACTCAGAGCACCGCTGATAGCATTGGCCGAACTCTGACCAGCCGCAGCACTACCTCCTGTTGCCGTCTGACCTAATCCAGCCAATGATGCAAGGCGATTCAAACGGTCTTGTCTGCGTTGGTATGCAGCGCCGTAACCAGTCGATGCATAGTTTGTCGCATACTCAGCAGCCGACTTCAATGCCGCGCCAGATACTCGCCCACCAGATGCCGCCGCCTTACGATCAAGACCAAGCTGACCTTGCTTCAGACCAAACTGATAACCAGGGTCTGCCATGACATCAGCAGATGTAACAGGCGCATTGATGTCAGTCTCGAGCTGACCCAGAGCACGAACGCCAGATTCACGGAATGGCTTATAGTCCTCGCGGGTTAGGTCAAACTGGCGGCGCTGTTCTCCAACGCTAGCCGCAGTGCCTTCTCTCTGCGCGTCTGCGGCATCTCCTGCTGCATTTGATTGCAGAACTCCGCCAATTACGGCAGAACCAACTATTGCGCCCGCTGCCCAAAATGTCATGGCAGTACCTCCATTTTGTTTTGACTAGCCAATCTGTCAATGACAGAATTTCCAACCGAATACATGCTTGAGTTGTCTTCCTCTACAAGCTGAGACTCAGCAGATTCAACGGTATCTGCATCGGTCGCATGGAATGTCCGACAAAGCACCGGCGTCAATGCAAGGACGGCCCTTTTTGTTCCTGGGTTGCATTTGATAAGCACAGGACCAGTCATCTGTTCAGCTTTCCCGCCATCGTTTGTGACCTGCACCGTACCGCTAACGATCTCGTAGAAGTGCGCTTTTTTGTGGACCTTGCCAATAACTAGAACCCCAGCATCTCGCCAAACCTCTCGGCAATAAATGCCACCATGAAAGTGGTGCGTAGTAACTGGCTCGTACTGAGGCAGTTTTGCCAATTCGGATTGCAGACTGTCAATTGGATCGTGCATGTTTATGCGCGCAACATCAGTCTTCATGCGTTCACCCCCTCAGCCCCAGAAACGATCAGCGTCAGCCCTGGTCCAATAGCCTGCAAGGTGCCACCGCCTTCAATGGCTTGATTCACAGCCTCTGGGCATGTGTAGGACTCGTTCACATCGATCAAGCGAGGAGGACGGATCAGATAAGCAGCCGATGCTGTAGCGCCATCAGGCACCAAATACAGGGACACAGAAACCGCCGCACCAGTAGAGTTGGCAACCGTCAGGCTTTTCAAAATCGCGTACTTGTTAGCCGGGCATGTGTAGTAAGTTGCAACCGATCCAGTCAGGATCGATCCGGGGACTAGCCGTTTGATGCTTAGTGCCATGCTTATTCCCAGGTTGCGTCAATGCCGACCAGGCCACGGAAGATTTCCGTAGCCGTGGCGGTGCCAATTGGCATCTTCAAAATCACATGGAAGTAGTTGCCAGCGTTGATGGGCAATGGCTGCGCGAACTTGACATTCAGACTTGCTGCCTGAGCGCCAGCCGCAGCACCAACTGCGAATGACTGAACACCAACCGGAACAACGCGCCGAGCCTTTGCCGCTGCTGCGTCTGCCGTTGCAAGGGACACGGCTGATGAGTCATACCCGACAGCCCATTGCAATACAGTTGCCGTAGTGGCTACAGCAGCAACCGTGTTGAACGTGTCAATCGTGACACCGTGGACCAGTAGCGTGCGCCCTTGGTTTGTCGCAGTCTGCGCAGGGACTTGGAAGGCAAACAGGGCGTAGTCTGTTTCAGCCCCAGCTACCGCAGCAAACTGGAACTGACCGCCTAGCGTTGTGTACCCTGCTGCCGTGTTGCTAAGGGTTGCAGATGCAGGTGCAGCCGAGTTTGCATAGTTAGCCAGTGATCCGGTAGACCCACCGACTACGCCTTGCGAGCCAACATCACCACCCAATGCCGCAAGGAAAGGCCGTGTGTAGCCATAGTTGCCGCCGTAGTACGCGCCAACAGATCGGTACAAGTAGACCAACTGAGCCGAAGCTGTTGCCGATGAGTTGTACAGGCGTGCGCAGAACGGGCCAGATTCAGAAGTGACAGGGCTTGGGGATGTGTCGCCCAGCGAGATGATCCCCACAACGACATCATCGATTTGGAAGATGACCGACGTTTTACCGATCAGAATCACATAGTCATGGGCCACCCCTAGGGTGGGGGTTGGGATGACTGCGGTTGTGTTCTCTGACCCAGAGATCGAGATAATCACGCCGCGCAATGTGCCGTCTGCTGCGTACCGGAAGAACGCGCCACCAGTTGGGGACGTCACACCAGAGGCCGTGAACATGCCCAATTCAGTGATCGCGCCAGCAATAAGGTTAGGCATCATTGCCCGCCAGCCGATGATTCGATCTGCGCCGCGAGGGGTTTCAGCAGTACGCCAAGAAACCAAACGAGCAACCGCACCAGAGGCCAACGAACTACCAGCGTTCAGCACAACCGCATTGTTGGAAACGCTGGTTGTCATGGTCGTCAAAACCTGCGACCACTTAGAAGGGCTGATGGCCGAAGCCGAAAAGCCTTCTTCCCAGTCAATCGACGCCTGACCAGTACCCAATAGACCCTGAGTAGATGCGCTGATCGGGATAGTCACCGAGCGATTGGCATCAATTACCCCAGCCAATGCCACATAGCCAGCCTGGCTGGAGCTTGTCGGGTTGGTTACCTTGAGGTTGTGGTTAGAGTCAACCGCTGCACCGCCTGCAATGGCCGAGCCGTCTTCTACGTATGCCATTAAGCCACCATGTAGTTAATCTTGCGTTTGCCGGAAACGTGCCCGGTAAAGCGTGCGTAAAGAGTCATAGACCCTGCTGCTGGTTTTGCTGAGAAATCAGCCGAATCCCATTCCCAGTCATCAAGGCCGCGACCTGTTGCCGCATTTCCTGAAGCTGAAACAATCACCTTTGAGGCTGGGCTGATAGCCTGGTCTGTTACGGTCACGCGGAATGACTTGCGAGGGGTTGAACCAAGGTCAATCTCGGCTTCTGTGATCGATGCGCCAGTGTTTTTGAGCAACTCCGAAACCTGCGCCATTGCCGCCGAGGTGTCCGAGATGTGAAACAGTCGTTCCAAGTCGTTCAGACGCTTGGACAATTCCGCCGCCTCAGACTCGCGCACATCGAATTGCAAATTGTTGTCAAGCTCATTGTTGGTCGGAGCCGAAACACCGCCAATTCGCTGATACATGCCGATCAGTGCACGCATCCATTCGATGTCAATCGAAACAGGCAACCGCTGACCCGGCAGGTTTACCCAACCCAATGGGATGCGGGCTTGTGGCAATGTCAGTGCATTGGTCATAGCGTGTCCACCGTTGCCGAATGGATTGCAAATGGCACATCATCTGAGCATCGGATGCGGAACACCCGATTGAATGCTGTACCAAGACCAAGCCAGCGAACGCGCTGCATAAACCGACCAACTGCACCAAGCGAGCGAAGCAAAGGCGGTCCAAATGTCGCCCCACCATCGTTGCTGATCTCTAGCGTGACATTGCCACCGCTGCCCGTCTTCATTTGCAACTCAACGCCACAATATGTGATCGGCTCTGCGCTTGGATGAGTCATGTGAGGCCATGTACGCTCACGAACCAATGGACGACCGTTTAGGTTATTGGCGTCAACATCAAGGCGCACCAACTTGCCTGCGCTCGTGCCTGCGTAGTGGTTGCCGTTGAGCGATGTCACGAACCCAGACTGAAGCGGGGCCCACCCATCGGCCCACTCTGCCCGCTCGTGCCATTGCTGAGATGCAGCGTCGAAAACCCAAGTGCTGGACATGCCTGGCGCAGTGACTCCAACGAACTCGGCCCCATCTATCTGGTAAGTCCACATCGATGCGCCAGCTAGGTCACTAGACGCCCGCAAAGCCTCCTCAACGGCCTTTGTGCTGACGCGCTGGGGCTGATTACCTGACGCCATGTAAACAAGGCCCTCGCCCCTGTCGGTCTTGCCGATCCAGAACAAGGTGTCAGCAGCACGAATGACAGCGCGAGGGCCTACGATCCCAACGTCGATGGTGTATGACGAATAACGAACGAATGGGAAAGCCAGATCCCCAGAGTCAATCCAGATTTCGGTAGACAGGTCGCCAAAGAGCCACAACTGACGATGGCTTACATGATGTGTGACGATGTCATCAGGGCTTGAATCTGCGCTGCTGAAGTCAAGCGCATCCAATGATGTACCGTCATCAATTGCGGATAGGTAGAACTGATCGGTGTCAGGATCAACAAAGACGAAATACCCGTCCAGCTCATGCACATCACGCGATCCGCGCCACCCTTCAGATGTAATGGGCGTCAGCGTGTTTGTGTCAAGCGCAAAGATGTATAGCGACCCGCCATCAACAATCGCCATCTGGGTTTTGTTGTGCGCCATTCCGACATAGCCAGATGCACTGCCAATCGTCCCGCGTGATGTAGATGAGCCTGATTCTGTGACCTCGTACAAGGTAGACCCAGCGACAACAAACCACCGGCCATTCACGACACGAGATCCGCGAATTTCCGCGCCTAGGTCTGCAATCTGGACTTCACCAGGCGTTGCGGCCAGCATCCAGTTATCACCGTCCAACCGCATCGGATAGCAATTTACAGCCGTTTGAACCGCAGCCTTGCGGTCAGCCAAGTGATAGCTTGGCCCGACGCATTTGACGTATGGAGATCCCGCCATCAGAACAACCGCGCCGGGTACACCGCACGCGCTCCGCTGTAGCTGGGGACGTCAATGATTGCAGGCTCGTACTTATCAACAGCGCCCAAAGCCTTTGATTCAGCATTCAGTAGAATTTGGGGAACCTGCCCAAGGATGTTAGGAGCAATGCGAACAGCCAGAGCCGCGCCAAGTGCATTAGCCCAACCGTCCGGCAATGTGTAGTCTGTCGTTTGATCTGCGAACTCGGCAACAGTGCTGCGCGTTTGCAGCGTGACTGTTTGGCCTGTTGGAGATGGAAGCAGGTAGATCGTTGCAAACCCATCATGGGCATAAACAGACGGTCTTCCGGTTGTGAATGGGCGGTACTTCTCGTTGTATTGCTGGACCGTGATCGGCTCTAATGGCAGGTTGTCACATGCTGCGCTGATGATCTGCGATCCAGGCGAGATAGAAGCCCATGAACCAGCACCCAACGTAATGTTCCCTGTCTGCGCGGCGCTCGTCAGAACGTCACGGAACAGGCTCAATGACATCGCGCTCAACTCATCAACCAACATATTGAGGCGACGCAAGCCAAAGGCGGCATCGTCTGCGCCCAGCACTTCGCCGGGGCTCAATCTGTTGCAACGCTCGTATGCGTCTGTGATGATGTCAAGTGCGCGTGTCACATCAATCCTTTGGCAGCAAAGCAGCCAGCTTTTCAACACCTAAACGCTTGTCGTACTCAATGCCAGCGGCATCAAGCAAAGCCATCACAGACTCTTTTGTCTGGACCGCATCCGACACATATCCAGGTTCATAGCCAATCGCAGTCAATGCGATGTGTTCGGCCTTGTCATTGGCAACAGCGAACCCAATACTGGGGGCCGTCAATTGCATGTTCAGTGGATACATTCAAATCACCTGAAAATTGGGTGGAGCACGTTATGCGCCCCACCCAAAGCCAGCCATAGGAGCGGATGGCTGGCAACCCGTCATCAGTTGGTGCGACGCACGCCGAAGTTAGGCAAGGTCACCGCAGCACCCCACAAGATGTCAAAGCGGCTCACGAACTTGTTGTTCGTGATGTCAAAGCCGCGAACGAATCGCAGAGACACACCACCCTCATCGGCCAAGGATGCTTGATAGGCCATGTCCATACCGCCAGGCAATTCCTGCTTAGGAGACACGAAGGTCACAGCATCACGATGCCAAACCAAGTTGTTGGTGTAGGTCGTGTTGGCAGCGCCCGAGGTGATGGTGATAGCTGCGTTGTCAGCAGGGCGGGCAGTCACGTTCTGATATGCACCACCAGCGATGATCGCGGGGCTGATCACAACAGTGGCGTTACCGCCAGCGTCAGACGACACGTTTGCAGTCACCAGGAACGATTGCAGGACACCAGTGCTGGCCTTTGTCTCTGGGTTGACAGAGAACACGCCAGCGATGGTGAATGTGTCGCCTTGGTTCAAGCGTGCAGCAGCCGCAGCAGTCCATCCATCAGTGACCAGCGAAGTAGTCGCAGCGTATGGGTTATCGGTCGCGCCAGAGTTAATCAAACCTTGGTTTGCACCGTTGATCAGAGGCGTGCCGCCCAATGGGCCAACCGTGTGGCTTGGTACGTTCTGGCTCATAACCAGATCCAAGCCCGCGCCGGTTTTGATGACGCCGGTTTTGTACTGCTCGCCCAACACTTCCTTGTTGTTGAACAGGCCAGACAGGCCAGCAACGATAGAAGCGTTAGCGCCAGGCTCGATTGCAGCCATGCGCATACCATCACGAGGAACGCTCATGCGATCCAGAGGCACGCCAGCGTTCAGCAGGTCAGCAAAGGTCGATGGAGGCGTGCCGGGTGTGCCGACCATCTGATGGAAACCGTTCTTCATCAGCGTGCCGATGCGGTAATCCAGCAGAGCAGCCAACTTCAAACCGGCTGGCTTGAGGTATCGCTCTTTGAACGCCTTATCCACGCTGCCATTGCTGCCAACGGAGGATGTCAACTCAGTCGAGCCAACTGCAAAATCCAGACCCAGCAGAGGCTGCAAAGCCACATCAACCGAGCGTTCAGTGATGTCCTGAACGTTGGCGGTTTCGCCATCGCGGTGTGTAAACTGAACAGGTGCGCGAGCCTTGACTGTAGATCCGGGCTTGACGTCGCCAGTCCATGCCTCTTTGTAGTCGGTGTTGACGTTGCCCAAAAACGCAGAAGCGTTGTGAGCGATGCGAAGAACCTCATTCGTGATGACGGTCGAGGTAACCAGTGCGTTTGCCATTTTGTGTCCTTCAGCGCCATCGCGGCGTTAGAAAGTGATGAATTTGCGGGTCAGGCTAGACCCTTGCGTTCTTGCTCGTTACGCCACGCGATCCATGCTTTTGTGTCGCTTGGGCTTGGCCCTTTCGGGGCTCCGCCTTGGCCGCGCACGCTTTCGAGCGGTGGAGGTTGTTTTGACGGCTGCGGCTTACCTTTCTTCGCAAGTTCTTTGAGCTTGTCTTCAAGGCGGGCGATTGCTTTGCCTGCCTGAATAGCGCTCATGCGTGCGATGCGTTCGGCTTCGTCAGCGTTGTCTGGGTCCGCGAGATATTCAATAACCTTGGCGGGTTCGTCGGATTCAAAGACAGCTTCAATTGCAGGCTTGGGCCGACCACTGCTGTCTGACAACCCGCCAAACGCGTCATCAAGATCTGATGAAAGTTCGTCGAATCGCTCTTGTCCCCACGTCTTTGCAAGCGACTGGATCACACCCTGGCGTCGCTCAACTTCCGCCGCTTGATCCTTCAGTGTCGGTGCGAGCTTTTGGGCTTCGGCTTTGATCAACTGATCGATCTGTGCGCGTGTGAGCGATAGAGGTTCGCTATCGTCATGCGTTGCCTGATTGTCAGGCTTAATTCGGTTGCTTGTCAAGGATGCAAGCTGCTCTTGTAGCTGCTGCATTTGTGCGCGTGTTTCTGCAAGCTGGCGAGTGCGTCGGTCGATGCCTCGTTGCATGCGGATTCGTTCGCGTTCTTCAGGCGTTTTTTCTGGCTTGGTCTTGTCCTCGTCGCCTTCTGGCTTGTCAGAAGCGCCAGATTCATCCACAGATGAATCATCATTGGCTTGCGCAAGCTGGTCAGCATTAGGCTGGCCGCTTGCCTCTGGGGAATCATTCCCCGATGCTGGCAGTGCGGTTTCTTCAGTACTCATTCAAAACTCCCGGCGGCGCATCACTGCGGACACCAAAGCGATCAGCTATTTGACCGGCTGACCATCGGTTTAAGCATCTTTTCAGCCATCGCCCGAGCCCTCTCCGACTCCTGCCTGATCCGCTCTCGCATTTGCTGCGGCAAAGGCATTGGGCGAAATACCCCCAATTGTTCAAATCGGAGGTATTTTTTTCGCACGGGTTACTTGCTGTTGTGCCGGACATGCTTACTCAGATGCCGACACCTTCGTCACTCTGATCGTCAATCGGATGTTGCCGGTCGCATCGAACGTGCCGCCAACGGCGGTCAGGATGACGGCACGATCAGCGCCGGTTGACGCGACGCTCTCGATCATCGACTGCTTACCACCCGTCACACCGTCTGACGCGCCAAGGAGCGCAGGAGTGCCGGACACACCCACCTGATAAGACGTCACGCCGCCTGTCGTGCCAAGGGCAGTCTTAACCACGCTCGCCGCCTCAACCACTGACCAGTTAGCAGGAATCGTTATACCTGCCGCAACGGTTGCACCGGCAACCATAGCGACATCGGCATGGATAGTCCTGTACTCACGCTTGAACCCACCGCGAACCTCAGCTTCATAGGCGTTAGATTTATCCACGAAACGACCAATGACGCTCGACGAGCCTGGGTTATTCAGGATGATCCGAGCCTTTAGCGCGTCGAAGTTTGAGGCAGTTGCGCGCCAGCCGTACACCGTCGCGGTGTAATCCGTATTGATGGCCCTGTTGCTGCCGTCATACAACATGACCCCCCTGTACTGCTGTGTGGCAGTGTGCGCAGCCAAATACAACGCCAGATCAATCTTCACACCATCGGCGGTAAGGTAGAAGCCTGGGTGAGCCGTCCCTGTAAAGTCAGGTAGGCGCATCCGGATATTTGTAATCTGCACATTCTTGCTTGTAGCATCGTACCCATACCCTTTGAGCGGGATGTATGTCGGAGATGGATTCAGGTCTGTTAAATCCCAATCGTCGAGGACGAGATTTTTTTGATATGTCTCAATTCGGAATCCGAATGTTGACTGTGATGAGTCATACGTTCCGCGCAGACGGCGGATGCTCACACCATCGTTGTTATTGATCTCCCCGAAGCCACCTGGACGATGAGTTTCGTAATCGTCAACCGTAACCACACCAGACTTTGTTATTTTGAGCGAGTTGGCATTGCGCACGGTAGTCAATGCACCAACCTTCACGCCGAAATCACGCACGCGACGGATGTTTACGCGGTTCGGGTAAAAGTATGTCCCAGCCTCCGCAGACGAAGGCTCGGTTAAATAAAACATGTGCCCGCCCGCATACCACTCGGCTGACCCGCCTAGGTTCCCACCGCCATCATCTTGCAGATCACCGTATCTGAACCCTTGAACGTCCTCAAAGTCTGAGTCAGATAATGAACCATGGATGGAGTGATACGCGCCATCAATCGCAAGACGAGACACTCGAATTCTGGTTGGTTGGGCTACCGAGTTAGTATCTCTGACAGTTCCCGCACCAATGGACTTATTGCTTTTCCACTCAACCCCGAAAGTGATCGCGCACGGCATGAAGCGGGAAGGGAGCGTCCCTTCAGCCACATACAGGCGTGGGCCAATGATTTCAACGTCAGATGTTTCGCCAAGCACCTTCAGCACTGGTGCAGTTCCCGCCGTTCCGGACTCGCCGTTGAGTGGATCTCGACTTGAGAACGTAACGCCGCAGTTCGCTACAAGCCAATTTTTTAGCGTGATTTTGAAAAAGTTATCCGAAACCGTCCACCCGGGGAACACTGCGGGCATCTGACCTGTGTATTGCACCATCAAGTCGTGCAGCTTGATGTCGCTTTGGTTCACGATCAGAAGCGCAGGAACAAAGCTCTGATTTACGATCAGGCGACCTGCACCTCGGAATTTCAGCCTCAGCCCTGTCTTGAGGAATACGGGCTTTGTCCAGTCGGCCTGAATGTTAATGAAGCATGGTTTATCAACAACCAGCCATTTACCGGAAGCAATGGCGCTATCCATCGCACTGATAAAGTTCGAGCGCTGATCTGTTGAGCCACTTAGGTCCGAGAGAAACCGGCTTAATGCAATCTCATCTGGGTTGACGATAGCATCGCTCGCGTCGTCTAGCACCGTCTGGCCGGTTGGGTTCGTCTCAGCAGTAATCGGGATTCCGCCTGACCAGCCATCCAACTCAACCGATGCGTTACCGACTTGCATGGAGACGGTAATGGACTGCAACTCACGCAGTGGCCCAAACTTTCGGCGCGTGCCATTAGGGTCAATCGCCTGTGTTCGACCGTCTTGGTCAATAACGCTGCCTGCTGCGCCGCCTGGCGCAATAACAACGAACGAAGACCCATCAACTTGGGCCGTAAATGTCTTGGTGGTTCCAGCCGTCACAGCAGTCATTGCTGCTCTCCTTCGCCAGCAAATGGCATTTCATTTGGTTGCTCCGATGGCGCTTCGGATTGCTCAAGCTCTGGGGCTTCGCCCATGCTGTTGCGCTCCTGTTCGCCTTCCTGCTGCTCAAACTGCGGTGTTTCTGCCTGCTCATGCGCCATCGAGTCATCTGGCGTAACCGGATCACCGGGAAGCGGATCGGGCTGCATCAGCATTTGATTGATCAAGTCGCGGGTAATCGCCTCGATCTGATCCACGTTCGCGCCTGTGACCTTCAGACGGTCCGTTTCAGCTTGATAGGCCTTGATGTCCAGTTCCCGCTCCTTGGCGGCTGCTGATCGCTTGGCTTCTGCTGCTGCGCTCATGGCTTCATCAGCGTCGTCTTGAGCCTCACGAGCGTGCTGGATGGCCTCCTGCAAAGCGTCCTGGCATTGCTTCAATTGCTGCGCAAGTGCCGCTGGATCTGGGCCTTTGTCGCCACCCTCTGGCGTCAGGATTGCCTTGACAGCAGGAGGGGCCATCGATGCCATCGCTTGGGCGAACTTATCAGAGCCTGGGAAGTCCAGCGTTTGAGCCCAGAACGGCGCAACGACAGGAGCCAACTCTTTGTTGCCCCGCATGATCTCGGCAAATGCTGCATTAGTCTGTGTGCGCTGCGTGCTGTAGCTGGCACCTGTCACAACCCGAACACCGTACTTACCAACTCGCGGGTTGATCGTGACGCCATCAGGTGTACGGCTAAACGCTTTGGCCTGCTCTGGATCTACGCTGATCTGCCCAGCAGAACCGTCAACGCCCATGATTGGCATTTGGCGGCGCGTATCAGCCAGCCGCGCATCCATATCCATGACGATCCGGCCCAAGTGAGCCAAAGACGCGGATAGGTGCGATGGGAAATGCGCGTTGCTTGCCTCGCCTTGCTGCTTGCGGCTTTCAATGGCTACGCCGCTGGTTTCATTCGATGGCGCGCCAAGGTTGGCTTGATAGATGCCCACAGACGCTTGAATGTCACGCAGCGCAGCTTCAGCACCAGCCATGTGATCAATCAATGACGAGCCGGTCTTGATCAGCGTAGGCGACGAAACAGCGCCCATCTCATCCATATCGTTGTATGGCAAGAAAGCGCGACGCTGAACTTGAGCACGGTCCCAGATCGTTTCAACGCCAGCCAAAGCCCGCTTCGATGCCATCAACTGCGCACCAGGCATGAGCAATTCGCTCTTGTGATAGTTGTAGGCTTGCTGGGCGGCTCTGGCGCGGCGAGGGATGCCGCAATACTTCATGCGGCCATCTACAAACGAGACATAGCCGTAAACAGGCACGATGCCGATAAAGTCGGCGGGATACTCTCCATCCTCAAGCACGTCACAGCCTGACATGCGCCGCCACTTGACGACAGCCTTTTTGTCCTTGTACGTGCGGTCATACGGCAATTGAACGCCAGCCGCTTGACACGCCGCCCAGTATTCTTCCTCTGTACCGGCAACTTCTTGCCCTGCTTCGTCAATGTAAACAATGACATTGCGCGTCACCTCATCGCGATACCACTGCTCGGCAATCAATACAGACTTGCGCGAGTCGTTGCGGTGCGATTGCTCAGGATCGCCAAAATCGGCCAACTCTTTGCCAGGCCATTTGCGCTCAAACTCTCGCGGGCTGAACGAAGTCAGCAAATAGCCGAACGTGGCATCACTACCATCTGTTTCGGTTGACCACGGATCAAACACGACCTTTAGGGGGTCTGGCTCTGAACTGATCCGAGGGGCTTGATAGCCTAATGCGCGGTCGATGTACTCAGGGCGAGCAATCAGATAACCAACGCCAGTACGAGCCGCGCTAGTCAAAGCCCGAGCGTAATGCTGGCTTGCGCGTGATGCGTACTCAATTTGCCGAAATCGTCCGTCCAGTTGTTCGGCTGCTTGCTTCTCAGCACCGCCAGTTTCCGGGATTGCATGGAGGCTTGGCGGCTGCTGCTCAATCTGGCCTGATACGTTCGACACGTATTGACCTGTCTGGTCAAGCACAAGGCAAGGTCGCTTTCCGCCTGGGTCTTGCTCACGCTGGCGCTTCACATCCTCGTCCCATTGCTGGGGGTCGGATGGGTCAGAAAAGCGCAGATCCTCATCGATCTGGGAACGCTGATCCCGCGAAGCGTCAAGCGCCTCCTGATAGAGACGCTGCGCCTCTTTGAGTGCGTCAGTCATAGGTTTACGGCGTCTCTCGACGTTAGTAAATGGTCGCGCAGTCTAAACTTGCGCTATTTGGGCGCAGCTTATCAGATAGAAAGCATCAGCGCAATACTGGCGTTTTATACATGCCTAGTCCTTCAGCCGCTGTTCTAGATATGCGATCAGGTCAGGAATGCTCATATCAAGCCGCCTTGAACCACCAAATCCAGTAGCTGAGTCGATCTCACTGATGTCATCCCAAAAGGTGTGCTGAGGCCCTACAGGACCGGCAATAAAGGCCATTAGTCGCCGCATCTCGCGGAGCCGTGCAAACTGCCATGGGTTGGGTTGTTCGTTTTTCATAAGCTAAGCCCTTGGGCTGCTGATTGGGTGAAGTCGTACTGATTGCCAACCTTTGCCGCTCGTCTTGCACCCTCGCATGCGTACCTGATCGCATCAATGACGTGGTTGTCCTTGTCTTTCAGCTTTGGCAGGATCAAACCAGTCAGGGAGTCAACCTCGTAGCTGTACGCTGTTAGCTCTTGGATGGTGTGGACGCAACGAGGATGGACAACGATGTCAAATGAGCGCAGGAACTCGATCCCTTCCTCAAGACTCCTTGCACCTTTGATTGCGGCCAGCATCTTTGGGAATCCGTGTCGCTGCATGTAGCTGATGGTTTCCGGCCTGGCTGAGTCTGCAATCGTCGGCCATTTCTCCGCGTCTGGGATAGATCGGAACAGGTCCGGCAAGAAGTCAACCTCACACCCAACTCTGTACGCTTCGTGGCTGATGTACAGCGTGCGGCCAACGATAGAGCACTGAACCAACACGGACGGGTCAATGCTGAACCCCCAGTCAGCGCCCTGACGCAATATCCATGATGGATCGTTGTCGAACTCATCGACGCGCCAATTCTTGAATACTCGTGCCTCGCTGTTCTGGCGATACTTCCCGCACCAGACGTGAGCGTATTTGTCTGGGTCGCGCTTCTTGTCGTACTCCATTTCTTGTCGCAACTCGTCCGGGAACTCTGGGTTGTCCCAATAGTTCACCTCGACAACCGCAGCGCCAGGTGGCAGCACATCACCACGCAGCAGCGTGTCGATTGGGTCGCTAGCCTTGTCGGGATTCCAGCTAAACCAAAGTTGGCTACCCGGTTTACGGATAGTTGGTCGAAGAAGGGTCAAGCTCTTGTCGCTGGCTGCTTGCGACTCTTCAAACCATGCGCGATCAAAGCCTTCCAGAGACTTGATCGAGTCCGCTGTGTGGTTCTGCATTCCCTCGAAGATGGTCACGCCGCCATGCTTTGACGTGATCCGTCGGTCTTGAATCTCGAAGTAATACCCGGCGTTGTATCGCTGAATTTTCCCCTCTAGCAGCTTCTTGACGGAGAACTCAAGGGATTTCAAGGTTTCGCGCAGACACACGAAATCCATTTTCCCCTCGATGTTCTCGCGCAGCCACCTCTCGCCAAAGTAGTGCGACTTACCAGACCCACGGCCACCGTGAGCGCCAATGTAGCGATGCTCGCCCTCTAGCGGAAGGTACGCTTCAGGCACACGAATCCGTAGTTCGTTCACTTTTCAGCCTTCACCACTTCAACGATGATTTTCTGGAAGATGTGCTCCCCGTTTTCTCCTGGACCCTTGACTGTCATTGGCAGCGTTTTGCCAACCAGCGTCAGGAACGCCGAAGCAGTGCGGGGATCTGATGCGCGTTCTGCGAGGTAATCGACCCCGCCAGCGTTATCAAGGGCTTGTAGGATCATGTCCTTTAGCTCCTTGGTTACTTTGTTAGGGACACCCTTTCGGCTGCCTCCTTTCGGCATCTTCTTTGTGACACTTTTCGTCACTTTGACGTTTTCGCTCATCCTTGTTCCTTCTCTAGCTGGTCTGCCAATTGCTTGAACTGCGCTTCAATGCGTTGGTAGTCTTCTCTTGTCAATCTCTGTGACGGCTTGAATGATTCAAGCGCATCAACTCGCTCAGGTCCGATTCGCTCGACTAGGTTTATCCGGTACTCGGCGGCATTTCCTGATTTGTGGTGGTTGCATGTGATGCACTGTGCGTTGATGTTGTCTAGGTCATATCGCAACTCAGGGTGAGCCTTTGTTGTGAACCAATGGCCCGCCTGAAAATCTGGCCGCCAAGGCGTTTGGCAGGATATGCAGGGTCGACCACGATCACGAAGCCGCACGTATCGGTTGACCTGGCGTTGTGCCCGATCTGCCCAATATGTCTTTGGCTTGAGTTCCTGCAATCGCTCACGGTCTGCTTTCTTTTGCGCTCTGATCTTCTTTGTCTCTGCTTGCTCTGTCTTCGCCCTTGCGAGCAACTGAGCGCAAGCAGGAGAGCAAACGCATTGCATGGGCCTCGCAGGAGAAAACACGACTCCACAGCCTTTGGCTTTGCACTTCTTTGGCTTTGGTTGCTTTGGTGTCATTCAGGCAAGCCCCCCTGCAAATACTTCTGCGGCAGTTTCTTGAGCGAGTCAACCTTTGTGAGGTAGGACATACCAAGAAACGGCCATTGAATTGGGGCTACCTTGACGTGCCCTTTGTCTGCTGACTCAAGGGCTATCACTTCGATGTTTCCGTGCTGGTATTTGCGGCCTTGTCGGATCATGCGGCCTCCATTTGCGTGACGAGATCCGAGTAATCGGCCCACTGGCTAGCCATTGCGCTGGCGATTCCTTCATAGGTTCTGCTGCGCTCCTTCCATCGATCAGGTCCAGGGCTCATTCGGTGAACTCGCGGCTCACGACCGCTAACCACCTTTGTTGGCACCAACGGAGGAAGGCCCTTAAGCCAAAGGCAAGTTGCTTTTGTTTCTCCGTGCCCAAATTGCCAAGGCTGAATTATTTGATCGGGCTCACGCCACACGCTCGACATGATGCAAATCGGGTTTTCTATGGCAATCCGTGGGATAGGTGCGCGAGCTAGTTCAAGGAAAAATTCGATTGCCTCTTTTTGCTCTCCGCTTGCGACCTTCTCAGGGAACCAGCGAGAACCAGACACAGCAAGATGCGTGCATGGAGGGTGCGCAACCATCAGATCCCACCCCCCCCCAATATGGTCAAGGCAGCTTCCTTTTAGGTGAAACACTGAGTCATCCTCAGCATCAAGAAGATCGCAAGACCATGCGTCATGACCTAAAGAGCGAAAAGCATTTCGGACGCGACCGGAGTATTCGCAGGCAATCAGCACTCTCATGCCACCTCCGCATATTCAGGAGCCGAGAACCGAACGCCCTTTTCAGCACCAAACGCCTCAATCAGTTCCATCAGTTCACCCATTTCTCGGATGCTCATTTTTGATGTGCGCTGGCCTAGGATGACAAATCCTCCATCCAGACCGGGCACAGCCTTTTGCTTCTTAAGGGATGCGCTGAAGACGTCCTTCCATTCGTCTGGTGTCAGCTTTTGGCCGTACCAATCGACTTGCTTGGAGACGTCAGACAACATTGCCCACATGCGGGCGTTTTGCTCAACGCTGCGTGTCTTCTCTTTGAGTTCGACGCACATTGGCTGGCCTGCCATCAGATGAGCCTTGGCTTGAGTCCAAAGCGCCATCAATGCGGAGTGGCCTTGCTGGGGGTTGTGAAGTGTCACGATCATCACCGCCCCCTCTTAGACCAGTACACGCACACAGCGAGCATTTGCAGGGCTCCAACGATCCAGCCGGAAGCAAATAGGATTTGGGTTGTCGTTGGGATCATGCTTTCTGCTCCTTCCACCACCAAGCCGCGAACTCGTCTTTGAGCCACTGAGCCACGAACTTGCCTTCTTTGACCTGCACACGCTCGATGTAGTCGCGCCTTTGCTGCGTATCTCTGATGCCCTTGAGGTTTTCCAAATGGCTGGCAAGGGTGTCGTTTGCTGTTCCTTCTGTTTTCATGGAGCCTCCACAACAATCGCGCCGGTCTTGCAACGCAGCGCCTGAACAATCCGAACGTGCGTCTTTTCCTGGCATTGCAGGTATTCGGCCATCGTGACGACCGTCAGCACCTCACACCACAGATCAACCAAGCCGCGCAGGTCTGCCAGCTCATGCGAATACAGCGAAGTGGAGCCTGTCGCCTTTTGGCGATTCAGAAGACGCTCAATCACGTTTTGAATCCCTCTGGCGTAATCGGTAGCGTTTTCCATCACCTTTGGCATGGTCGAAAACGTGTCGATCATGTTGATGACGTCAAAGATCGCTTGCCAGTCAGGCTTAGAGGCGCAACCCTTTGCAGCGTTATCCACTGCAAGTTTTACGGGTGCGGCAAAGTTGGCTTGATCGTCTTCAGTCAGGAGGCATTGCCCCATGACGGCTACTTTCCAAGACACAGGGTTGACGTGCTTTGGCTTGTACTTCTTACGGGGTTTAGTCATGCTGCCCCCATGCTGAAAATGGACGCGCCTCGTATCGTTTGGCGATACCGCAAACCACGCTTGATGTCATTGACTGTCGTCTTGCTGACGCCATACTCCGCAGCAATTGCAATAGTTGATCGATCATCTTGGCGAATTTCACTTGCCTGCTGGTTTGTCAACTTACGGGTTTTCTGGCTTGCGATCTTGCGATTTGCTGCAATTCGCTTAGGCGAGTTCTTGAAGATTTCTTGCTCTCGGATTGACTGCCCGTAAGCCTTCCCATCACCAGCAAACGAGTGATCAGGGTTGCAACAAATAGGAGATTCGCAAGATGGCTTGCGGATTGCAAACCATCCAGACGGAAGCATCTTTCCAGTTTTCAGGATCAGCGCAGCG
>Ga0255086_1000056_pt1 | contig 37186 bp, 25 predicted proteins | sample Colum_Cont_RepC__FD_188438 | JGI IMG/M metagenome (GOLD analysis project Ga0255086, IMG submission 188438) | Freshwater microbial communities from Columbia River, Oregon, United States - Colum_Cont_RepC_8d | ecosystem: Environmental > Aquatic > Freshwater > River | place: USA: Oregon | collected... | reverse complement strand
TCAGTGGCGAGCTGCGGGAGGTCACCTCCTACGCGCAATTTGCGCTGGGGTTCTGCCATCAGGTGGCATACATCTCGGTGATCATCGTCGGCGTTTACGTCATCCACGCCGGCAACCTCACCACCGGCGGGCTAATTGCCTGCTCGATATTGGCGGGCCGCAGCCTCGGCAGCATCGGGCAGATCACCCAGTTGCTGTTGCAATGGCACCACGCGCGTTATGCGTTGAAGGTGCTCAACGAGATTCTCGCCATGCCCAGCGACGAAGACGAAACCCGGCAGGCCAATACTCGCGTGGCACCGCTGCGCTATGCCGTCTCCAACCTGCGCTATGCCTACGACTCGGCCAAGAACCCGCAGCTGGAAATTGCCAAGCTGCACATTGAGGCCGCATCGCGCATCGCCATCATCGGCCACAACGGCAGCGGCAAAAGCACGCTGCTCAAGCTCTTGGCGGGTATTGCCACACCCAACGAGGGGCAGGTCACGCTTGCCGGACTCGATTTGCAGCGTGCACGCCCTAGCTGGATCCGCGAAACCGTGGCCTATCTGCCGCAGGATGTGCGTTTGTTCTCTGGCACGCTGCGCGAAAACCTCACCATCGGCATTTCGGTGCCAGACGAAGCGGCCATCCTCGCCGCCATGGAAAAAACCGGACTCTCCCGCACGCTGGGCCGCCACCCCGAAGGCCTCAACCTACGCATTCACGAAGGCGGTGCAGGGCTATCCGGCGGGCAGCGGCAGCTGGTGGGTATCACCCGCATGATCCTGCAGCAGCCCAAGGTCTGGCTGCTCGACGAGCCATCGGCCAGTTTGGATAAAGATGCAGAAGAGTCTCTGGTGAAGCTGATTGCCGCACTGCCCAAGGAGTGCACGGTGATTTTCACCTCGCACCGCCCGGCCTGGCTCAGCCTCGCACAGCGCGTGCTGCTACTCGAAAACGGCAGCATCAAGGCCGATGCCCCGGCAGAGCAGGTGGTGCGCATGCAACAGCCCCCCAGCGTGGCGGCCGTAACCGCGCAGCCGTCCACCACTCGGAGTGCAGCGGCATGAACCTGACAGACCGACTCTTCGCCCGCACCGCGCCGCTGGATACCCGGCGCTCCAAGCGCGTGCTGGTGATGGGTATTTCCACACTGCTTGTGCTGGCCATCTGGGCCTCATGGGCCACGCTGGAAGAACAGATTCGCGCACGCGGCAAGGTGGTGGTGTCCAGTCGCGCGCAGGTCATTCAAATCGTCGATGGTGGCGTGCTGGCCCGTCTGCTGGTGAAAGAGGGCGACAAGGTCAAGGAGGGCGACCTGCTGGCCGAGTTGCAGACCGTGCGTTTTCAGGCCAGTGCCGAAGAGGTCGCCAGCAAGGTGGCGGGTCTGCGCGCTGCCGTGCAGCGGCTGGAGGCCGAACTTGAAGGGATCACGCCGCAGTTTGATGCCGCGTTGCGCAAAACGTATCCAGACATCATCCAGTCTCAGCAAAACCTCTATAACCGCCGCGTCCAATTGCAGCGCGAAGAGCAGGGCGCGCTGAGCCGCAGCGTGCAGTTGGCCACGCAAGAACTCAAAGCGCTGGAAACCCTGCAAGCCACCGGTGATGCCGGCTTGAGCGAGGTGATCCGCACCCGTCGGCAGGTCAGCGAGCTCAGTGCCAGTGCTGTCAACAAACGCAACGCCTACCGGCAAGAGGCCCAAAGCGAGCTGGCCAAGAGTCGCAGCGAGTTGGAGCAAGCCGAGCAGCTGCTCACCCAGCGCCGCGAGGCTCTGACCGCCACCGACATCCGCGCGCAGATGAATGGCACCGTCAACAATATCCGCATCACCACCGTGGGTGCCGTGCTGCGGGCGGGCGATGAACTGATGCGGGTCATCCCCAGTGACGAGCCCTTGTTGATCGAGGCCAAGGTGGGCCCTGCCGATGTCGCCTTTCTGCGGCTGGGCCTGCCCGCCAACGTCAAGCTTGATGCCTACGATTACAGCATCTATGGCTCGCTCAAGGGCAAGCTCAGCTATATCAGTGCCGATACGGTGGAGGCCGAAAACCCCGGCAAGGACGAAGAGCCCAGCTACCGTGTGCACCTGCTGATCGACCCGCCCACCGAGGCGCGTCAGCAGAAAATCGAAGTACTGCCCGGCATGACGGCGACGGTAGAAATCATTACCGGCGAACGCACCGTGATGCAGTACCTGCTCAAGCCCCTGCGCCGCGCGCAGGCCGAAGCCCTGGTTGAGCGCTGAAAGCCCCGTAGATGCTGACCATCAGCCAGCCGCAAGCGTGACCGACCGCACATTAATCCGGACGATCGTTCGCTCAATCACACCAGACTTTTTTCTGACGCTGAAAAGGCGTTGACCTGCCCGCTGGCCGGTGCGACTATCCGAGCCCCGCATACCAGTGAATGCTGGGGCGGAACACAGACACACCGTTGCAGAACACCACAACCGTTCTGCAATTTCTTCAACTTCAAAACACCTTCAAAACAACGATTCCACGAGAGGATTAATCATGGCCAAGCAACCCGCTGATCGCTCAAACACTGCCAACAACACCAAGCTCGACCAGAAGCGCCTCAACGCGCTGGCCAAGCACAAGGAAGAGCTGGCTGCCGCCGAAGCGGCGCAGGCTGCTGCTGATGCCGCCCCCGTGATCACCGCCGAAATGCTGGCCACCGCCGAAAGCGTTTTTGCCAGCGATGCCAGCCCGATCCTGGTGGCCGCAGCAGCCCCCGGCACCGGTCTGTTTGGCTTCGCGCCGGTTGGTTTTTCCACCCCCGTGGCCAACCAGGTGGCGCAAATCGGCGAGGAAAACGACATTGGCCCGCGTGCGCTCACCACCGAAATTGACGCACTCGTGGGCAGCAAGCGCGACGATACTTTCACGGCCGACAACAGCGGTGAAGATGCCGTTGCCCAGGGTGAAGACACCATCGATGGTCGTGGTGGCAATGACACCTTGATTTTTACGGGCTCGTTTTCTGGTGAAGATAGTTTCCCTGTCCTGACCAGCGTGGAAAATGTGGTGCTGGAAGCATCGAGCGGCTCCTTCGACCTGTCTGGTGCCATTGGTCTTGAGGCTGTTTCAGTGACCAATCTGGAAAATGATCTGGGTCTGGCGATCAACGACGGCGTCACTGTGGATATCGTCAGTGCACAAGGTGAGTTCGACGCGATCTACATCGATGTCGTCGGTGACAGCGCCACCACAGCCGTGACGGTGGGTGACAACGTTGCGCTGGGTGAGTTGGGCATTGATGGCGAAGATCTGGCAGAGGTGACGGTCTCCCTCGGTGCCAACGCCGCCGTGGGTGAACTGGATATTCTTGGCGACGATGTGACCAGCCTCACAGTGAACCTAGGCGGCAACGTGTACCTGGGTGAGCTGGAGATCGACAGTGATGTGCTGCTGACGACGCTGACCTTGAACTCCACTGGCAGCGGTACCAATGTGGTTGATGACATCGACCTCGACAACGATATCTTCGACGACGTAGGCGAAAGCTTCATCCCCATCCAGACGCTCACCATCACCGGCGGGACGGATCTCAACATTGATGCGAATAGCTCCGAACTGCTTGCCATTGATGCATCCGCCTTCACGGGGGCGCTCACGGTGGATCTGGGCTATGAGGACATCACAGTCACTGGCGGCTCTGGCGACGATACCTTTATCGACGCCGATCTGAGCAGCGGCACCTCCGGCAGCATCATCGATGGTGGCAGCGGCACCGATACCGTGGTGTTCGGTGAGTTCTCTGCCCCCGGCACGTTTGACGACGCTGATTTCACCAATCTCACTTCAATTGAAGGGCTGGACACTTCAAGCAGCAGCTCGGATATCTCGATCACGCTGGGCGCAGAGGCCGCTTCGGCCAGCCTCAGCACCATCACCACGGGTGCTGGCGAAGACACCATCACCGCCACCGACGCCTACACGCTGGATAGCACCATCAGCACCGGCGGTGGCAACGACACCATCGTGAATGTCGGCCTTGGTGAAGAATCATTCATCGACGGCGGCGGCGAAGAAGACACGCTGGTTTACAGCGGCTCGGGCACCGAGTCGGGCACCATTTTTGCAGATGCCGGTTTCACCAATGTCACCTCCGTCGAGGAGCTGGATACCACCGGCCTCAGCGGCAGCGTCTCGGTCACATTGGGCGCACAGGCTGCTGAGGCTGGCATTGATGCTGTCGAGACCGGCTCTGGCTCCGACACCATCACCATGGTGGAGGGCTACACGCTGAGCGCAGACCTCGCCACTGGCGAAGGCGCAGACACCTTCGTCAACGTCAGCCTGAGCAGCAGCACCTCCGGCACCACCATTGATGGTGGCGAGGACACCGACACCCTGGCGTTCAGCAGCTCCGGCACCGACTCGGCCACGTTTGCTGATGCTGATTTCACCAATGTCACCTCCGTCGAAGTGCTGGATACCACCGGCCTCAGCGGCAGCGTGTCGGTCACGCTGGGCGAGCAAGCCGATGAGGCGGGCATTGCTACGGTGGAAACTGGCGCGGGCGACGACACCATCACGGTCACCGATCTCTACGCGCTGGAAGCGAACCTCAGCACCGGTGAAGGCGACGACACCTTTGTCAACGTCAGCCTGAGCAGCAGCACCTCTGGCACCTTCATTGACGGTGGCAGCGGCACCGACACCATCGAATACACCGTACCCTCTGGCACGACCTCTGCAACCTTTGCAGACACCGATTTCACCAATTTGACCTCGGTGGAAACGCTGGATGCCTCAGCACTCGACGGCGACGTCTATGTGACCCTGGGCGAAATCGCGGCTGAAGCCGGCCTCGTCACGGTCGCCACTGGCGATGGCGACGACCACATCACCATCGGTGACGACTACGGCATGGGTAGCGGCATGACGTTCACCGCGTCGGTTGCGACCATCACCACCGGCGCTGGCCGGGACATGGTGACGTTCGACATCAACGGCGGCGCACACCAGATCAACACGGCGCAGGCTGACCCCTCAGTGCTCGAAATGTCGGGTTCGGTGATGCAGTTCGTCAGCGAGTCTGACGAAACCGAAAACGCCTACGACCGCATTGAAATCAACGGCCTTGAATCCGGCAACCAGATCCGCGTCAGCTTTGTCTCTGGTCAGGTGGGCGATGGCAAGGTGCTGGATGTGGGCGATGGGTTGGCTGTTCGCATCCAGCAGCAGCAGGTGGTGATGGGTGCAGACGGCAACCCGGTGCTGGATGCCGCCGGCAATCTGACCTATGAGCTGACTGGTGCACAGCTGCGCGCTGACGACGAGGGCCTGATCCTGGGCATCTGTCACCCCAGCGAACCGGCCAACATCTACAACGTGCGTGGCCTAGTGGCGTCGGGCACCGGCGAGTCCGCCACCTTTACCGAGGCTGCGGGCCAGAACCGTGGGCTGTTCACCAGCGTCACCCTGGGCACCATCAATGGTGATTTCTACGAAGCCGACGATGGCCAGAACGGGCTGGGTGCCTACATCAACGCCGGCATGGGCGATGACACCTTGATTGGCGGCAAGGGCGACGACTTCATGGTCGGCGGCGCTGGCAATGACACCATCAACCTGCTGTCATCCGGCAAGTTTGAAGCTGAGAGTGGCGACGACACCGTGCTGGCTGGCGCGGGCGACGACACCATCATTCTCGGCGCGGGCCGCGATTTTGTGGATGCCGGTGCTGGCGACGACCTGGTGATTGCAGGCGAGTATCTCAACGGCGAAAACTCCAGAAACGGTGCGGATACCGAGGGCCTGGATTCCATCAACGGCGGCGCTGATTTCGACGTGATCGAAATCTCCACCAACGTGCTGGATGCCGAAGTGCTGGCAGCCAACGAGCTCGATGGCGTCAGTGCCGAGACGGTGGCTGGTGTCACCAACTTCGAGGCGCTGCGCGTCAATACCGAAGGCGAAGGCGAGTTGTACAGCGCCAGCTACTCGGCCAGCTTTGATGAGATTTATGTTGGCGACTTCCTTGTCGCCGATGGCGCAACAGGGACAATTGAGAGCCTGTACGAAAAGGTAGTGACAGTTGACCTGCTGCAATTTGCCGGCAACAGCACCTTTACCGAATTGCAGGTGACGGGTGAAGAGTCCTTTGTTGCGAGCGGCGAAGATGTCAGTGGTACCAGCGGCTACTTCTCTGGCGAAGATATCTACGCACGCGCCAATGTCAGCTTCACGCATGTGGGCAGCTCGGTGACCACCCTGCGTCTGATGGAGTTGACGGGTGAAGATGCCGGATTCAGTGGCGATGAGAGCGGCATCGTGACCATTGATCGCCTGATCGATAACAGCACCAACAGCCTGACGATTGCGGCAAGAGCGGCGGAGATTGTCGATTTCTGGGGTGAAGACTTTGGTCTTGGCTACGATTACTCTGTGGATACCCTCGTTGCAAACGACGAAGAAACCATCACCATCAATACCGGCTCGGCTGTGACGGATCCCTTCTTTGGCGAGGATGTGGCCAGCGACCTCAGGATCGGCACCCTGGTGGCGACCGATCTAGTCACGCTGAACATCATTGGCGACGGCGATGTGACGGGCACCTTCGACTTCTTTGGCGAAGATTTCCAGCCCGGCATCGTGCTGGAGCTGGGCGAAGAGGGCGGCAAGCTGGAGACGGTGGATGCCTCCAGCGCCACCGGCTTCGTGGCCATTGATGCCTCTGATGCCGAGAACGACCTCACCGTCACCGGCGGCAGCGGCGGCTTCTACTTCACCGGCGGCTCTGGCGATGATGAGATCACCGGTAACTCGCTGGCAGCGGTTGAGCCCATGGTGTGGGTGGGTGATGTGCCTATGGTGCAGGCTCTCGTCAAGGGTGGTTTCAGTGGCGACCGACTCAGTGGCGGTGAAGGCGACGACACCATCGTGGCCGGTGAAGGCGATGACGGCCTCTACGGTGGCGGAGATGCCGATACCCTGACGGGTGGCGACGGTGCTGACATCTTCCGCTACGTCTTCGAGAACGATTGCGGCGACTTTGTCACCTCAGACTCCACCTTCACGCCAGATCCGATGGCCCCTGCTGTGCCAGTGTCGACTCTGGATGTCATCACCGACTTCACCCTGACGACCTATGACGAGACGGACGCTGTGGATGTTGCAGGCGACAGGCTTGTATTCGACTTGAACGGCAGCGGCTCGTTCGAAGTGTTCGTTGACGAAGACGCCACGGTGCGCGGCTTTGGCACCGATTCGACTGAGCCACTTTCGTCCTTCCTCGACGTGATCGCGGCGCAGAACGATGACGACTACGGTCTGTCGATCTTCCAGCTCAACGGTACCACCTACGCCTACATCGAGGCGGACGGTGATTCGGACAGCTACTCCACGGGCGATCTCGTGATCGAAATGACGGGGCTGGTCGGCACGGCGGGCGTTACGCTGGTGAGCGAGTTCACGGGTTATCACACCACCGTTGCTCCGATTGACCCCGTCGTTACCTAAGGGGCGCGTGTCGCCTGTGCTTTGGGTCGAGCACAGGTAGCACTGACTGATTGGTATCCAACGCCCCCGGCTTTGCAAGGCCGGGGGCGTTCTTTTATGGCTTGGACGTACAACGTGAAACCCAGACGCATCGAATACGGCACCGTGCAGGTGTTCAACAATGCACTGCCTGCCCAGTTGTTCCGAGAGTTGCTCAAGGCGAGCCGTGATATCGGTTGGCAATTTGGCTGGAACACGCCCTCAAACCCTAATACTCGCTACTGGCACCACGAAGTCGGGCATGGCCGCAAGGACAACACGGCGGATGTCTCAGCCCAGGTGCGCAAGCACCCGGTCAAGGCGTTTTCACTGTTCCTGGACTGGCTGCATACGCATCTGGTGTCGCCAGATACCAAAGTGCTGCGCTTCTACCTGAACGCCCACACCTACGGCACCGATGGCTGGCCGCATACCGATACCGACCGCCCCGGCGAACTGACGGCCGTGCTGTATCTGAATGCGGAGTGGAAGCCGGAGTGGTGCGGCGAAACCGTGGTGTTCAACGACAAGGGCGATATCGCCGCCTCGGTGCTGCCGGCGCCCAACCGCCTGCTGAGTTTCCCCTCGCACCAGCTGCATGCGCCGCGTCCGCTCTCAAAGGCTTTTGAAGGCTTGCGGGTGGTGCTGGTGGTGAAGCTGGCGGCGACCAATGGCGATGGGTCGTTTTTTGGCTATCGCCCGCCGATGACTGAGGCTGAGTCAGCCCATGTGGCGTATCTGGAGCAGGTTGGCGCACATAAAATCATTCATTCCGGTCGTACGTTGCTGCAGCATCTCTGGGGGCTTTACACCCTGCTCAAGCATCGCAATGCGGCCCATGAGGTTTGCCTCGCTGGCTTGTTTCACAGCATTTATGACACCGCGCTTTTCTCTGCGAGCCTCGGCGTGCAACGCGAGTCGGTGCGGGCGCGCATTGGCGAGCGTGCAGAGCGACTGGCGTGGCTTTTCAGCGCGCTGGCACGGCCAGCCTGCTGGCAGGCTGCGGGTGCCGAATGGCCGTTGGTCGCTGGTGGTCGCGCGATCGTGAACGAGGCTGAGCAGCAAGACCTGCGCGTCATGGAGCGCGCCAATCTCGACGAGCAGGGCATTCTCGATGCCAAGCGCCGTTTGGGCCTTTAACCTGAATTGAATGCAATCCATGCCCGAGACCATCAAAATCCAGAATCTGCGCATGACATCGGGTGCGCATGCGGGCTTAGCCGAGCCTACCGCGAGCTGTCGCTGGCAATGGGGCGGCCAAGTGGGCGATACGACGCTCACCGCGCAGCAGGTGAGCCAGCTGCGGCAAAGAGTGGCCACTCTGGTGGCGGGGGAGTCGCTGTTTGGTGTGGGCAGCGAGGCCTGGCCCCAGGCGTTTCTGGCCAATCGGGTTCAAGCGCACGAGCTGGCGGCCTGGGCGGTGGCGTTGACCGTGATGTTGCAGCGCATGGCTGGCGATGCCGTGTGGCAGGGACGCATTACAGGTTATGACGATGACGGCGTGCGCGTGGCGCTGCCTTGGCAGCGACAAACGGTGTTTAAAAATGCCATGCCACTCGCGCTGCGCCTGCTGCTGACTTGGCTTGCCTCCCCCGCAATGGAGGCGCAGGCCACGACGGTGCAAAGCGAAATCAATGCGTGGCTGGCAAAGGCCAAGCCCAGTGGCTTGTCGCCCAATGCGCTGCGCTTTGCGCTGGCGGCACATGCCCGTGGCATGCCGGTTTCGGTGGACTTGCAGCTGCTGACGGTGGGCTGGGGCAGCCATGCACAGCGGCTGGATAGCAGCTTTACCGGGCGCACCAGCCAGATCGCGGCACGCTTGGCGCGTGACAAGCACTTGGCCAGCCACCTGCTGGCACGGGGGCAGATCCCTATTGCCGAATCACAGCTCTGTGCCACTTATGCACAGGCTTTGGCTGTGGCTGAAAAGCTGGGCTGGCCGGTGGTGGTGAAGCCACGCGACCTTGACCAGGGGGCAGGTGTGGTGACAGGCATTCGCGATGCAGAGGCCTTGCAGAAAGCCTTTGATGCCTCGACCAAGCTCAGCCAGCGCGGGGTGATCGTGCAGCGACATGTCGAAGGGCATGATCACCGGATTCTGGTGCTCGATGGCCAGATGCTGATGGCGACCCAGCGCATCCCCGGCGGCGTGACGGGCGATGGCGAAAAAACAGTGGCGCAGTTGGTGGCATTGGCCAATCAGGACCCTCGTCGTGGCGAAGCGAAGCAGAGCCTGTTGATCACGATGGCGCTCGATGACGAGGCGCAAACCTGCCTCAGCGAAGCGGGCCTGACGGCAGAGAGCGTGCCGGCTGCGGGGCGCTTCGTCTGCCTGCGCGGTACAGCCAATATCAGCACGGGCGGCACAGCCATTGATGTCACGGCCCAGCTGCATCCCGATAACAAGCTGCTGGCCGAGCGTGCCGCGCAATTGGTGGGTGTGGACCTGGCAGGCATCGACTTTTTGTGCCCGGATAGTTCGCGTTCCTGGCGCGAGGTGGGCGGCGTGGTGATCGAGGTCAATTCGCAGCCCGGCTTCAGGCCGCATTGGCTGGGCGCGCCGCAGCGCGATATCAATGGCGAGATATTGGACTGGTTGTTCCGCAAGACGCCTGCGCGCATCCCCACCGTTGCCATCACCGGCAGCGAGGGCGCGAGTGAAGTGGCCACGCAGCTGCACCGGCTCTGGTTGGCCGCAGGTCGGCACGCGGGCTTGAGTACGCAGCAGGGCGTGTGGGCGGGCAGCGCGCGAATAGCCGATGCCAAACTTTCGGGCCTGCCTGGTGCGCGGCTTCTACTGCAGGAGCCCTCGGTGCAGGCGGCGGTGCTGGAAATCCCGGAACACAGCCTTGCGCGTCAGGGCCAGCCCTGTGACCGCTACGACGTAGTGGCCGTGCTCAACGTGGCGCAGGGTGCTGAGGGCACAGTGCAGCCGCGCGCCCAGCGAAAGTCCGAGGTGCTGAGTCGCGCCAGACGCGCTGTGGTGCTCAACGCCGCCGACCCCTGGTGCCTGGCCATGCGCAAGGTGATCAAGGCCCCAAGGCAGATCCTGGTCGCCGCTGACCCGCAGACACCTGCACTGCAGGAACACCTGCAACAAGGCGGCCCAGCGGTGTTCGTGCAGATGCATGACGGGGCTGAGTGGATCGTGCTGGCCGAGGGGGCGGCGCAAACGCGGCTGATGCCCCTGCCTGCCATTGCAGAGCCCCATCTGCAGTTCGTCGTTGCCTTGGCATGGGCGGTGGGGATGAACAAGGACTTGATCAAGCAGGCTGTGTTTTAAGTTTTTGCGGGGCCTGTAGCCAGCGCAAGCCAATCCACCCCCAGCCAGCGGCGTGCCAGCTTGAGAGTGAAAGGACTCGCAAGTAGCTGCGCCCTGGTCAGACCAATGGCGTGCACATCGAAATAGCGCCCCGGTGGCAGGTAGTAGTGGTCGCGCAAAATGCCTTCTTCACGAAAGCCAAGGTGAATGCCGTTGTCGAGAGCTGCTCTGTTATCGGCATAGATGTAGGCATAAAGCTTGTTGAACCCGGCCACAAAGTAGGCAAAGTGCAGCAAGAGCAGCTGTGCGCGCCCCATGGTTTGGGCAGCGAGCCTAGTGTGCTCTGCAAAGCCGATGCTGTACTCGGCCTTGCGATTGGTGGCGCTGATGCTGCTGAGTGAGGCCAGTCCAATGGGTGTTTCGCCGTCACACACAATCCATTGCAGTAGGCCGCTATCGAGCGGCGGTTGTCGGCCTGCCTTGTCGAGCGCTTTAGCGAGGTCGCCTGTCCACGGTGCTTGCCGGTTATAGCGCTGTGCAAAGTCAGCATTGGCATAGCAGGCCGCGACAAAAGCAGCGTCTGTCCCACGGCAGCGACGCAAATTCGTCCCCTTGGGGTGTGCCAAGGTGCTCCACCAGTGAGGGGCAATGCGCAATCGCTGGTAATGCAGGCGCTGCATGTCGCCATTCCTGTCGGAAAGCCCAGCTTGCATCGCCGCCGCATGTGCAGTGAGTAGTAATCGTCGCGCCTTGTCGTACTGGCCATGCTGGATCAGTTGACTACTTTGATTCAGCGCATCTTTGAGCGTTGTCAGGGCGGTTGGCTGTTCACTCATGGGTTCGTGTGCAATGCGATGTGCTCAGTACCGTGCTTGCTTTGTCATACTGCTGCTCACCGATGTCATGCACTTCACAGTGCAATCATTTTCTCGTGAGCTGGTGCCCAGAAATGTGGTTTGCGTGCAAGTCACCTGGATGAGTATCGATCGAATTTTCTGTTGAGGTTGATGGAGTTTCAGAGTGACGAAGAAACAGAAGCTGTTGATTGCAACCCCCAGCTATGGGGGCACTGTGACGGTGGAGTATTTCACCTCGATACGGCGGCTTGAGGCCAAGCTGAAAGCCCAGGGTGTAGAGGTGGATCTGCATCTGATCAGCTTTGCACAGGTCGACAAGGTGCGCAGCTACTTCGCGACCCGCCTGCTGCTGGAGCCCTTTACGCACCTGCTGTTTGTCGACGCCGACATGTCGTTCGATGCGGACACTGTGATGGCCATGCTGGCGCTGGACGAACCGGTCACCGCGGTGGCTTACCCCAAGCGAACGATCGATTTCAAGAATGCCCATGCGGCGTTCAGAAAGCATGAGCAATTCGATACGGCGATGGCCTCCGCTTTGGAGTTCGTCTTTGAGGGCGACCTGAGAAAAAGTCTGCTCAAACAGCGCGAGGGCGGCAAGAACACGATCACCCTGCGTGCCGGCCGCTTTATCGAGGCCACGATGGCAGGCACTGGGTTGATGCTGATCCAGAAAGCGGCAGTGGTGAAGCTCCGAGAAGTCTTTGCCGATTTGTGGGTGGGCAAGCCGGTGTCACCGTATTCGAGCTTTGGTCCGGGGCAGGGCATTTTTCAATGCTTTGAGGCGCTCAAGAACAAGGACGGGGTTTACCTCAGCGAAGACGCATCGTTCTGCCAGCGCTGGGTGCAGTCCTGCGGCGGCACGGTGTGGGTCAACGTGGTGGACCCCATCGGGCACACCGGCGCAAAGAAGTTCGAGTCCACGTTTGTGGCGCGCTACCTCGATGTCACCACGCTGAAGAAGCCCCGATAAAGGGGCTACACATCAGCCCGCCATTGCCTTGATGCGTGCGACGCTACCTTCCAGCACCTTGTCGCTGGTGGCAAAAGAGAGGCGCACATGGCCCGGCGCACCAAAGGCGGAGCCCGGCACGATGGCCACCAACGCCTCGTTGAGCAGCTTGTCGCTGAGCTCCAGGTCGGTGTTGCAGCCGAGCTTGGCCATCAAGCCCTCTACGTTGGGGAACACGTAGAACGTGCCATCACCGGCCAGGCAGCTGACGCCTGGGATGGTGTTGAGATCAGCCACCAGTTTGTCGTGGCGACGCTTGAAGGCGACACGCATTTCTTCCACGCAATCCTGCGGGCCGCTGAGCGCGGCTTCTGCAGCGACCTGTGCGATGGAGTTGGGGTTGCTGGTGCTCTGGCTTTGGATGTCGTTCATCGCCGTGATGAGCTTGGCCGGACCGCAGGCCCAGCCAATGCGCCAGCCGGTCATCGAATAAGTTTTGCTCACCGCATGGATGACGATGATGCGGTCATACAAATCAGGGCAGGCATTGATGATGTTGCTGTAGGGCTCGGCCGTCCAAAGAATCTTTTCGTACATGTCATCGGTAGCGATGAGGATGTTCGGGTGGCGGCGCAGCACCTCGCCTAGTGCCACCAGCTCAGCCTTGGTGTAGGCCATGCCGCTGGGGTTTGAGGGCGAGTTCAAGAAGATCATCCGCGTACGCGGCGTGATGGCGGCTTCAAGCTGCGTAGGCGTGATCTTGAAGCGGGTGGTGGCAGTGGTGGCCAAGATCACCGGCGTGGCATCGGCCAGCAACACCATGTCGGGGTAGCTCACCCAGTACGGGGCAGGGATGATCACCTCGTCCGTGGCGTTGAGGTAGGCCATGCACAGGTTGTAGCAGCTCTGCTTGCCGCCGCAGCTGACCAGGATCTGGTTTGGCTTGTAGTCCAGCGCGTTGTCGCGCCGCATCTTCTCGACGATGGCTTTCTTCAGGCCCGGCGTACCACCCACGGGGGTGTACTTGGTAAAGCCCGCATCCATCGCATTCTGTGCAGCGGCCTTGATGTGCTGGGGCGTGTCGAAGTCCGGCTCGCCCGCGCCGAGGCTAAGTACATCCTTGCCCTGGGCTTTCAGCTCTGCTGCCTTGGCGGTGACGGCCAATGTTGGGCTGGGCTTGATGCGGCTGACGCGCTGGGCGAGGGTGAGTTCCACTGGTATTGCTCCGGGTTGCGGCGGGAAAAAGCGCGGCATTTTAAGGCAAGCCGTGCGGACTAAACGTTATTTGCACGTGGTGTATCGAAGCCGTAGTGCCAACCGCGCGACAATGCGCGCCATCACACAAGAAACTTAGGGAGATTTCATGTTCTCGGTCGAGACCCGCGCCGCTGTATTGGTCAGTCTGAAAACGCTGCTGGTTGCTGCCGCATTTTCTGCCCTTGCCGCCTGCGGTAAGGACACTGCCACGGCTGAGCAGGGGGCCGAGCCCGTGCCGCCTCCGACTGAGCTGGCCGCTGCTGATGTGACCGTGGTCGAAACGCGTGCGCTGTCGCGGGTGCTGCCGTTGTCCGGTTCGCTCACACCGGTGGTGCAGGCGACGGTTAAGTCCAAGGTTTCGGGCGAGCTCTTGAGCGTGAATGTGCGCGAGGGGCAGGCCGTGAAGCGTGGTGAGGTGCTGGCACGTATCGACACCCGCAATCAGCAGGCACAGGTTGATAGCCAGCGCGCCATGACTGAAAAGGCACGGGCTGATCTGGCCATGGCCAAACTCGATCTTGATAACAACCAGCGCCTGCTCGACCGCAAGTTCATCGCGCCCAGCGTCGTCGATGCCAGCCAGAGCGCCTACAACGCAGCCGCTGCCGGCTTGAAGGCCGCCGAGGCCATGACCCGCCTCGCCGAGATTGGCCTGAGCGATGCCGTCGTGCGCGCGCCCATCAGCGGTGTGGTGGCGCAGCGCATGGTTCAGCCAGGCGAAAAAATCTCACCGGATGCGCCGCTGCTCAGCGTGGTTGACCTGAGCCTGATGGAGCTCGAAGCCCCGGCACCCGCCAGCGAGGTGCCGCTCATCAAGATCGGCCAGTCGGTGCGATTCACTGTGGACGGCTTCGGCACGCGTCCCTTCGAGGGCAAGGTGGAGCGTATCAATCCGGTCGCCGAGGCCGGCTCGCGCTCGCTCAGCGTCTATCTCTCGGTGCCCAACGCCGATGGCAACCTGAAGGGCGGCATGTTCGCCAAGGGCACGCTGGTGCTGGATGTGAATGCGGCCGCACCGGTCATCCCGCTCACTGCCGTGCGCAGCGAGTCCGGGCTGCCGTACGTGCTCATCGTCAAGGACGGCAAGCTGCTGTCCAGAGCCGTGACCTTGGGACTCAAGAGCGATGAGGAAGGCCTGGTGCAAGTGACGCAGGGGCTGAGCCATGGCGAACAGGTGCTCACCGCCAGCAGCAGCCTGCTCAAGGCCGACATGCGGGTGGTGCTCAAGCCCGCCGTGGATACAAAGTAAACCGTAGGGTGGGCAAACCGCTTCAACGTTTGCCCACGCGGGTGCGCGACACGGTGGGCTAAAGCCCACCCTACGAAAGATTTTGAGAGACGAGCAAAACCATGTGGATCACCGAAACCAGCATCAAGCAGCCTGTCTTCGCCACCATGGTGATGCTCGCCGTCGTCACGCTCGGCGTGTTCGCCTACCAGCGCCTGCCGGTGGAGCAGATGCCGGATGTTGCCGCCCCCGTGGTGAGCGTCACCGTGCGCTGGCCCGGGGCCTCGCCGGAAGCGGTTGAAAGCGATGTCATCAAGCCGATGGAAAACGCCATCAATACCGTCGATGGCATCAAACGCATCTACTCGACCACGCGCGAAGGCGTGGGCTATATCCAGGCTGAGTTCCGGCTGGATGCCGATGTCGCCGTCGCCGCACAGGAGATGCGCGACAAGGTCGCACTCGTGCGCAGCAGCTTCCCGCGTGAAGTACTAGACCCGGAAGTGAGCCGCAGCAACAACGACGAGAACCAGCGCCCGGTGGTGCAACTGGTGGTGCTCTCCAAAACCCGCAGCCTGCGCGAGCTGTCGACGCTCGTTGATCAGACGATCGTCAAACGCTTTCAAAGCGCACCGGGGGTGGCGAACATCATGGTCAATGGCGCGGTCGTGCGGCAGATCCAGATTTTTCTGCGCACTGCCGAAATGCAGGCCTATGGCGTTGGCATCGACCAGATCATCAGTGCCATCCGCAACGCCAACCAGGACATGCCTGCCGGCAGCATCAGCACTGCCACACAGGAGCAGCTGGTGCGGGTCGAGGGCCGCGTGCAGTCCCCCGAAGCCTTCGGCCGCATCATCGTCACCACGCAGGCCGGAGCGCCGGTGTATCTGAGCCAGGTCGCCGAGGTGGTCGATGGCGAGGAAGAGCGCAACTCGCTCGCCCGCGTCAACGGCGAGCCCGCCATTGGGCTCTCGCTGTTCAAGGTTCAAGGCAGCAACATCATCGAGGTGGCCAAGGGGGTGGATCTGGCGCGCGAGGAACTCGCCAAGCGTCTGCCACCGGATGTGGAGATGCGCCTGATCTGGTCGAACGCCCAAGGCATCAAGGACTCGCTCGACAACGTCAAGCGCACCATCTTCGAGGGCGCGGCACTCACCGTGCTGATCGTGTTCCTGTTTCTGCACAGCTGGCGCTCAACCATCATCACGGGGCTCACACTCCCCATCTCGGTGATCGCCACCTTCATGGCCATTCACTGGATGGGCTTCACGCTCAACTACCTCACACTGATGGCGCTGTCGCTCTGCATTGGTCTCTTGATCGACGATGCCATCGTGGTGCGTGAGAACATCGTGCGGCACCTGGGCATGGGCAAAAGCCACCACCTGGCCGCGCTCGAAGGCACCCGGGAGATTGGCCTGGCGGTGATGGCCACCACCTTCGCCATCCTCGCCGTGTTCGTCCCCGTCGCTTTCATGGAGGGGATCATTGGTCTCTACTTCTACCAGTTCGGCATCACCGTTGCGGTGGCGGTGGCGGTGAGCCTGTTCGTGAGTTTTACGCTCGACCCCATGCTCTCTGCCATCTGGCGTGACCCGCCGGGTGATCGCTTCAAGTACCTGCCCTGGCTCGGCTGGCTGATGGCGCGCATCGAGCGTGGCATCGAGGGCGTGCATCATCGCTATGGCCGTGTGCTGGCCTGGGCCTTGCGCGAGCAGCGTCATCGCATCTGGCTACCGGTGTTCGGCATCGTCGCCGCAGCAAGTCAGCGAAACTGGCGACTGCTGGGCACCATCAGCCATCGTGGCATCGTGCTGTGGACGGCCGCCGGCGTGTTCTTCGGCAGCTTTCTGATCGTGCCGCTGCTGGGCAGCGAGTTCTTTCCCGTCGAGGATGAAGGCTTCATCTCGGTTCGGCTCAACACCACCATCGGGTCCAGCCTGGAATACACCAACGCCAAGACCCTGCAGGTCGAAGAAGCGCTGAAAACCTTCACTGAAATCGAGACCATGAGTACCGAGATCGGCACCGAAGAGGGCAAGAATTATTCGCGCCTGAATCTGCGTCTGACCGACGCCGAAAAAACCGGACGCCGCAGCCAGAAAGAGCTGGAAAAGCTCATCCGCGAGCGGGTCGCGGCCATTGGCGGTGTCGAGCTGAACATCGGCTGGAACTCACCCATCTTCATTTCCATCCTCGGCCCCGATGCTGCCCAGCTCACGGCTCTCTCGCAGGACGTAATGGCGAAGATGGCGAAGATCCCCGGCATCGCCAACCTCGAAAGCAGCGAGAAAGGCGCAACGCCCACGCTCGCCATCCGCATCGACAACGAGCGTGCGAGTGATTTGGGCTTAAGCAATGCGGCGATCGGCGCTGCACTCAGGCCATTGATCGCAGGCGAGACCATCAGCTACTGGCTGGCGCCAGACGGCCAGAACTACGACGTGCTGGTGCGCCTGCCCAAGGAGGAGCGGCGCATCGCGGCGGACTTGGGCGCGCTCCACATTACGTCGAGCCGCCTCAAAGCTGATGGCACGCCACTGCTGGTGCCACTGCGACAGGTGGCTGAGCTGGTGCCCACGACCAGTGCGCAGCAGATCAAACGGCTCGATTTGCAGCGGCGTGTCTCGTTGTACGCTGGGTCTGAAGGGCGGCCCAGCGGTGACGTTGGCAAGGATGTGGAGAAGCTCATCGCCGGCATCGAGCTGCCGCCAGGGTATCGCTTTGATGTCGGCGGCCAGCAGCAGGACATGAACGAATCCTTCGCCGCCGCTGTTGCCGCACTGGGGTTGGCGGTGATCTTCATCTACTTCATTCTCGCCTCGCAGTTCGGCAGCTTCATCCAGCCGGTGGCGATCATGGCGACCATGCCGCTTTCACTCGCAGGCGTGTTCATTGCCCTGCTGGTCACGGGCAGCACGCTCAATATTTTCTCGATCATCGGCTTCATCATGCTGATGGGCCTGGTGACCAAGAACGGCATCCTGCTGGTGGACTTCGCCAATCAAGGATTGCGCGAAGGCAAGCCCTTGATACCGGCGCTGCTCGACGCCGGCCAGGTGCGTCTGCGCCCCATCCTGATGACCACCGCCGCGATGATTTTCGGCATGTTGCCGATGGCCATCGGCGGCGGTAACGGTGGCGAGTCGCAGGCGCCGATGGGCCGCGCGGTGATCGGCGGCATCATCACCTCCACACTGCTGACGCTGGTCGTGGTGCCGGTGATCTACAGCTACCTGCAGGCGTTTGGGGAGCGCATGAAAGCGCGGCTTGTCAGCGACGAAGAGGTTGAAGCGGCTTGAGGTTTTGTCGCCCCTACGTGAGTAGGGGAGATGCCCCGAAGGGGGCAGAGGAGCTGCAGCGGAGAGCGCAGACCCCTCCGTCGGCTATGCCGACACCTCCCCTGCAAGCAGGGGAGGCATTTGCTCAGCCCGCCCGGTAGTCGGCGAGATCAAACTGCTTGAGCTGCTGCGCGTACTGCGTCGCAAAGCCTGGCCACATGGTGGCGTTGTAGCCATCGGCGGTGAGGTACCAGCTCTTGCAGCCGCTGTTCCAGTTGGTTTTCGTCAGCCGCTTCTGCAAGGCCGTGTTGTGGCGGGCCTGTACCGCAGGCTTCACATCGAGGTAGCGATGCCCGCTGCGCAGGAGTGCGGTGATGCCCTGCACGGCGTAGTCGATCTGCGACTCCATGTAGACGAGTGCGGAGTTGTGGCCGGGGCCGGAGTTGGGGCCGAAGGTGAGGAAGAGATTGGGATAGCCGCTGACGTTGATGCTCTTGAACGCCTGCGCGCCGCGTGACCATTCCTCGCCCAGTTGCCGCCCATCCAGGCCGGTGACGGGGAAGGGCGTGCCGCTCTTGCACACATCGAAGCCGGTGGCGAAGACGATGCAATCCACTTGGTGCTCGACGCCCTCGACGGTGCGGATGCCCTTTTCACTGAGCGTCGCAATCGGCCAGGTGATGAGCTTGGCGTTGGGCGCTTGCAGGGAGGGGTAGTAGTCGTTGCTGATGAGCACGCGCTTGCAGCCGATGGTGAAGTCTGGCGTGAGCTGCCGGCGCATCCAGCGGTCTGGCACCTGTCGCTTGAGGTGGGCGCGCGCAGCGGCTTCGGCCAGCCTTGTCGCAGGCGTATTCCAGATCATCGCGGTCGCTGTCGCCTCGTGGATGCCATACAGCGCGGCGCGCACGGCCTTCTGCGTGCGGGGCGCTTTCGCAAACAGGCTTTGCAGCCAGCGCGGCTGGGCGAAGTCCGCACGCGGCAGCACCCAGCCCGGCGTGCGCTGGAACACCGTCACCTTCTCGGCCACCTTCACCAGCTCCGGGATGATCTGGATGCCGGATGCCCCGGTGCCGATCACCGCCACTTTTTTGTCGGCAAAGTCGTAGCCGTGATCCCAGCGCGCGCTATGGATCTTGTGGCCCTTGAACTGCTCGATACCCGGCATGGCGGGGAAGCTGGCATTGCTGAGCGGGCCCTGCGCCATGACCACCGCGCGCGCCAGATGGCGCTCGCCGTGCGCGGTTTCGATGCGCCACAGGCCAGCGCGTTCGTCGAAGGCCATGCTGGTGACGTTCTGCTGGAAGCGGATCAGTTCTTCGAGCTGGTACTCCGCCACCAGGTGATGGATGTAGCCAAGGATTTCCCGCGCGCCGGAATAGCCGCGCGACCAGCCGGGGTTGAGCGCGAAGGAGTACGAGTAGAGATTGCTGGGGATATCGCAAGCCGCACCCGGATACTGGTTGTCGCGCCAGGTGCCGCCCACCGCGCTACCGCGTTCGAGGATGGCGATATTCGTGATGCCCGCTTGCTTCAGGCGGATGGCGCTGCCGAGGCCCGCAAAGCCGGCACCGATGATGAGGGTGTCGAGCACGGTGATAGCGTTGGCGGCTTTGGCGTGGCGCGACGCCTTGGTGGCGGTGGTGGCGCTCATGCGGCGGGCTTCCAGGTCAACTCATTCACCCAGCTGGGTGGCTTGGGCAGCCAGCGCGCGGGTAGCTTCCCCGTGAGCCAGACCAGCGCATCCACCGGCCGGTGGTAGAAGCCGTAGCCGCGATCTGCCACCAGATGTCCATGCCGCGAGATGATCTGGAACCAGGCATTGCTACGCCCCTCGCGCGTGCGGCCGCCGATGGTGCGGTACTTGCGCAGCGCCACATTGAGGCGCTCCTCCGGCAGGCCCAGCGCCATCAGGTTGTCGCGCATCTTGTTGAGCAGCGGCATGTAGCTGAGGATGCCGATGGCGAGCTTGGGATTGAGCAGATTGCCCATCGCCTTGATGGCGTTTTGATAGGTCGGCCCAAAGCCCAGCAGCTCCAGCACCTGAAAATCCACGCCCAGATGCCGCGCCTCGTCGGCGTTGATCTTCTCGAAAGCCACATGGCACACCGGGTCGTGCACGGTCTCCAGCAGAAACTTGCACAGCGAGCCGTCGAGCACGATTTCCAGCATGGGGATGACGCTGCCCAGCACTTCCAGCGGCTGCTCGTCGGCATAGCGATCGAGCCATTCCACGACGATGCGAATGTTGATGTTGGGTTCGGGCAGCGTGTCGCCATCCAACATGCCCCAGCGGCGCATCAGTGCCATCTCGGCGTTGGCGTGGCGCTGCTCTTCGGCGTGGAAGTACTGGTAGATCTCTTTCAGCGTGTCGGTGGGCGCGACCTTGGCCATCGCCGCAAAGCCGCGCGCGCCGACGTGCTCGATCCACATCAGGTCGGCCATGAAGGCCTTGAGCTTGGGGTAGAGCACCGGGTCTTCGGTGACGATCTCGCGGCCCGGTGCATCCCAGTCGATATCGGCCAGCACCCATTGCGTGGCCTTGATCTTCGTCAGCATCTTTTCCAGCTTGGCGTGGATTTCAGCCTCGCTGTGGCTGGGCAGTTCTTTGGTGTCGAGCGCTTTCATGGTGAACTCCTTTTAGGCGGCGACTTTCTTGAGAAGCACGCGGTTGAGCAGCCCCGCGCCACGGGTATAGAGCGCGGGCGTCAGGCGCTTGGCCGTCCACACGGCTTTCGCCTCGAGCTGCGGTACGACATAGAGCTGGTTGCGGTCGAGCGCGTTGAGCGTTTTCAGCACCACGCTTTCGGGCGAGACGCCGGTCTTGGCGATGAGCTTGGCCGCGAAGTCGGCGCTGCCGCCGCTGATGCGGCCATCCTTGACGATGTTGGTTTTCACGAACGTGGGGCAGAGCGCGGTGACGTGGATGCCGGTGCCCGACATCTCGGCTGAGAGCGTTTCGGTGAGTGCGAGCACCGCTGCCTTGGTGACGTTGTAGGGGCCCATGGTCGGTGCGGCCGCGAAGCTCGCGGTGGAGCCGACATTGATGATGCCGCCACGCCTCTGCGCACGGAGGATGGGCGCGAACACATGGCAGCCGTGGATCACGCCCCAGAGGTTCACATCCATCGTGAACTTCCAGTCCTCCATGCTCACCTCGCCAATGGCCTTGCCGCCGATGCCGATGCCGGCGTTGTTGATGACGAGCGTGGCGGGGCTGCCAAAGTGCGTCTCGGCGGTGACGGCCAGCGCTTCGACCTGTGCCAGCACGCCCACATCGCACTTCGTGGCCCAGGCCTCGCCGCCGGCGGACTCGATGAGCGACACGGTTTCCTTGGCACTGGCGAGGTTGATGTCGGCGCACAACACCTTGCCGCCGCGCCGGGCGAGTTCCAGCGAAAACGCACGGCCAATGCCGCTACCGGCTCCAGTGACTATGGCGAGGGCGTGCTGTGTAGGTTTGGACATGAGGAACCTGACGTGAGGGTGGGATGAACGCAGTGAAAGTTCTCACGTAAAAAGGTGACAGTCAACAATGTAATGATTATTTCCTGCCCCCAACAGCCGCCATTGCGGGCTGAAACCCTGATGCAGAGAGGCTCTCCATCGTCTGATGTATCGCTCTGTTGGCATGTCTTCTGCTAGATTGACTCATCAATTTCGCGTCAATCGCGGTCTGGGGTTCCGGGCCGTGACGAAGGCGCAAGAGGAGCCCCATGCGATTCCCCCGTTTCTTCGCGGCCACGGCCGCTGCACTGTTTGCCCAGGCCGCGTTGGCCGCTACACCCGCTGCCGACACCATTTCGCCAGCCAGCCCTGAGGCCCGCTTCGAAAGTGGCCCCTTTCTCACTTCCGGCGGTGTGTTCTGCTCCGCCTTCAGCGGCTGTGACAGCTACGAGCTGACGGTGGAGCTGCCGGCCGATTACGCCACCGTCAATCCCAAGGCCATGGTGCGCATCGCGCTCGGCTGGGATTTCAAGCTCGACCTGTTCACTTTCGATCTGGTCGATCTCGACACCGGCACCTCGGCCGAGGTGCAGAGCAGCAGCACCGATCTGGGCTCGGAAACCATCTACGTGCCGGCAGGCAGCGGCACGCGCCGTTTCCGTCTTGACGTGACCCCGCTGGCAGCCAACAACAGCGTGGTGTTTGGCCGCGTGGGTCTGTTCGATGGTCAGGGTGATGGCTTGCAGCCCAACCCGATTGGTCCTGGCATCCCGCGCTATCAGGTGTATGCACCGCCTGGCGGCCTGTCCGGCAACACGGGCGAGCCCTCGGTGGGCTACAACCCGTCCAGCGGGCAGTCATTCATCCTCTCCGGTCTCAAGACCTTGTTTCTGCAATACCCGCAGAACCTCACACCGGCTCAGCCACTGGCTTGCGATGGTGAATGGGAAGAACGCAGCTCACCGCTGACCGCCGTCACCACGCTCGACCCCATCGGCTACTCCGACTCGCTGGTGCGAGGCCATGAAACCAGCCGCACCTGGATTGGCCAGCTCGCCGGCGCCAATAGCGTGATGGTCTACAGCGATGACGATGGAGCGACCTGGATCCCCAACCAGGGCGGCCCGTTTGCCGCCGCCGTCGATCACCAGACCATCGGCGCCGGCCCGTATCCAGCACCGCTGAATCTGCTGCCCAACCCGATCTACCCCAACGCCTTCTACTACTGCGGCCAAGACATCGCCTTCGCATCCTGCGCCCGTTCGGACAACGGCGGCCTGACCTTTGGCGCACCGACGCCCGTATACACGGTGGCACAGTGCGCCGGTATCCACGGCCATGTGCGCGTAGGCCCGGATGGCACGGTGTACCTGCCCAGCAAGGCCTGCGGCCCGAATGTGGCGATCAGTGTGTCGGAAGACGCCGGCACCACCTGGACCCAGCGCGCGGTACCCGATAGCCAGCCCGCGATCCGCGACCCCTCGGTCGCCATTGCCACCGACAACACCAGCTACTTCTGCTATTCCGATGGCGACCGCAACGCCCGCGTGGCGGTCTCGAAGGACAAGGGCGTGACCTGGGACACCATCACCGATCTCGGCAAGGAGATGAACCTCAAGCACGTGATGTTCACCCATGCGATTGCCGGTGATGGTGACCGCGCCACCTGCGCCTACGTCGGCACCACCACCGAAGGCAACCCGGTGGCGCTGGACTTCCCCGGCATCTGGCATGTGTATTTCTCCACCACCTACGACGGTGGCAAGACCTGGGTGACGGTGAACGCCACGCCCAGCGACCCCGTGCAAGGTGTGGGCGGCATCTGGAACTCCGGCGGCAGCAACGTCAACCGCAATCTGCTCGATTTCAACGAAATCACGCTCGATGAAAAGGGTTATCCCATCTACGGCTTTGCCGATGGCTGCATTGGCGCCTGCGACCAGGACCCGACGCAGAACCCCTACGCGGCCTTCCCCAAGATCGCCCGCCAGATTGGCGGCAAGTCGCTGTATGCCGAGTTTGATCTGGGCGAGCCACGCGCGCCCGCCAACGCCTGTCTGAGCGGCCAGCGTACTGCCGAACGCACCCAGCTCAACTGGCGCGTGCCGGAAAACGGCGGTGCGGCCATCAGCCAGTACAAGGTCTTCCGTAGCACCACGCCCAACCCGGAGCTCACGCCCGCCAATCTGGTCGGCACGACGGACGGAACCCCCGGCTTCATCGACAGCACCGCTGATGTGAACGTGGAGAAGTATTACTACGCGGTCACCGCCGTGAATGCGGCTGGAGAGAGTGTCGCCAGCAACGCCATCGAACTGCCCATCGTGGTGCCGGTGGTGCAAAGCCCATGCGAGATCCCTGGCATCAGCCTGGCTGACGATGCCGCTGGCGACAGCAGCGTGCCGGGCACCGATCTGATCAGCCTGGGCGTGGCCGAGCCACAGGCGCTGGATGGCAAGTTGCAGTTCCGCATCAAGGCCGATAACCCTGCGTCAGCGCCGCCCGGCAGCATGTTTGCAGTGCTGTTTCACACGCCCGCGCAGGAGCTGGCGAACCCCGACGATACCTTCGTCGGCATGGTGGTCGGCCCAGCCGGGCCGGAGTTTGTCTACGGTACCCGCGATGAGGCGGCGGCGGTACTCGTGGGTTACCAGGTCTACACCGTGGTGGGCACGCTGGATGCCGCCAGCAGCATCGACGACGACGGCACCATCAACCTGGTGGTGTCGCGCGAGACTCTGGGCCTGCAACCGGGCGATCGCCTGAGCGTGATCTCGATGAACAGCCACATCGGCGCGCTGCCGAGCGGCGATCACATCGTGCGCAGCACCAACACGCTCGACACCGCCGAAAGCACGGTGCCCTATGTGCTGCGCAGCGCTGGTTTCTGCCTGCCCAACACCGCGCCGCTGGCCCGCCTGCTGGCGACGCCGCTGTCCGGCAAGGCGCCGCTGAAAGTCACGCTGGATGCCAGCGGCAGCAGCGATGCGGAAGATGCCATCGTCGAATACAGCTTTGATCCGGGCGACGGTACGGGCATCGTCACCCAGGCAGGCAGCACGCTGGAGCACACCTACAGCAAGGTGGGCAACTACCGCGCCACGGTGACGGCCAAGGATGCGCGCGGCGTGGTGAGCGAGGGCGTGGCGCAGACGGTCATTGAGGTCACCGGCGCAGGCGGCGGCAATCTGCCCATCGGTACGCCAGCTGACGTGGTGGATGGTCGTTTTGGCGGCGCTTTGGGCGGGGTGCTGCTGGTGCTGGGGATCGCCGCGCTTAGAGTGCTGCGGCGTGGCAGTTCACGGCGGTGAACGTGAGGTCTGCATGGCCTGCCAGGTAGTGAAGTCTATGGTGGTAACCACGCCATTGATCAGCACATTGGTTCGTGCGCCTGGGGGTGGTACCTCGCCTCTTTGGAGGTAGTGGGTGAAGTATCGGGTCACGTAGTTGATTGTCGCCAGTGGGGAGTGGTGGCGCGCGAGGCCGCTCTGCACGATCGCGCGCCAGAAGTAGCGGTCGCCAATCGGTGCTGATCGCGGATCGTCCTGAAAGCACCAATTCCCCAGCAGCGCGAAGCTCTTGGGCAGCAGCAGATAGCAGTTGGTGTCGTTGAATCGCGCGCCATCGGATTCCGTGCAAATGCCCAGTGCACTGCCATCGGGCCGCCGCAGCATGCGCGCGCATGTGACTACCGCGGCCTTGGTTGTTTGTGCCAGCGCGAACAGCGTCTGGACGTGTTCAGGCTCGAACCAATTGTCGGCATCCAGAAAGCAGATGCCCTCATAACGCTGCGCGGCGGCGACTGCGGCGCCGATCATGCGGGGCGTATTGCCCCAGTCAGCGAGTGGCGGCAGGCTGAGATGGGTGACCTGCCACTGGTCGATCTCGCTGCGGCGATGACCATCCGCAAGCAGGATGTGATGCACGTCGGCACCTTGGGACAGTACGCTGTCGTGACAGCGGCGAATCATCTCCAGAGGTTCTTGAAAATAAGGCGTAATGACTGCGATGCGAGGCATGGACGATAAATCAGTGGTAGTGCAAGAGGCGGGCTGTCGCGCAGCTTGAAAAGTCAGCCGTCACGGCACAATGTTCCAGATTCGCTAAGTTTGCCGCCAATCCCCTTGAGTGATGCAAACTCCAAGGCTGATTCCAGTTGATGTGAGCCCATGTCTGATCCGATTACAGAATGCGTCTCCGACAAAGCAGTCCGCCTGAGTCGACGGGATGAGCGTCTGTTCCAACTCAAACAAGAGTGGCCCCCGGCCGGTGACCAGCCCACTGCCATTGCCGGGCTGGTGCAGGGCCTCAACGATGGTCTGGCACACCAGACGCTGCTGGGTGTGACGGGTTCGGGCAAGACCTACACCATTGCCAATGTCATCCAGCAGGTGCAGCGCCCCTGCCTGATCATGGCGCCCAACAAGACGCTGGCGGCGCAGCTCTACGGCGAGTTCAAGGAGTTCTTTCCGAACAACGCCGTCGAGTATTTCGTTTCGTACTACGACTACTACCAGCCGGAGGCCTATGTGCCTTCGAGCGATACCTTCATCGAGAAAGACTCGGCAGTGAACGAGCACATCGAGCAGATGCGCTTGTCGGCCACCAAGGCGCTGATCGAAAGAAGGGACTGCATCCTCATCGCCAGCGTCTCCGCCATCTATGGCCTGGGCGACCCGGAGAGCTATTTCAAGATGGTGCTGCATGTGGTGAAGGGCGACCGGCTCCAGCAGCGCGACATCATCCTGCAACTCACCGCCATGCAGTACACCCGCAACGAGGTGACGCTGGAGCGCGGCACCTATCGCGTGCGCGGCGGCATCATCGACGTGTTCGCGGCGGAATCTGATGACATTGCCATCCGCATCGAATTGTTCGATGACGAGGTGGATAGCATCAGCCATTTCGACCCGCTCACCGGCGAAGTGAAGGGCCGCGTGCAGCGCGCCAGCATCTATGCCGGCAGCCATTACGTGGCACCGCGTGAGCGCACGCTCAACATGATCGCGACGATCAAGGACGAATGCCAAGAGCGCATTCGCTACTTCCAGAGTGTGAATAAGCTAATCGAGGCGCAGCGCATCGAGCAGCGGGTGCACTTCGACATCGAAATGATTCAAGAGATTGGCTACTGCAAGGGCATCGAAAACTACAGCCGCTATCTCTCTGGCAAGAACGCAGGCGAGCCGCCGCCTTGTCTCTTCGACTATCTGCCGCCAGATGCCATCGTCGTGCTCGATGAAAGCCACGTCACCACGCCGCAGATCGGCGGCATGTACAAGGGTGATCGCGCCCGCAAGGAAACCCTGGTGGAATACGGCTTTCGCCTGCCATCGGCGCTGGACAATCGCCCGCTCAAGTTCGAGGAGTTCGAACGCATCGCGCCGCAGACTATCTATGTATCGGCCACGCCAGGCCCCTATGAGCTGAAGAAATCCGACGGCCAGGTTCTGGAGCAACTGGTGCGCCCGACCGGCCTCGTGGACCCCGAAGTGGAAGTGCGACCCGCCACCACGCAGGTGGATGATGTGCTGGGCGAGATCAAGCAGCGCGTGGCAGCGCAAGAGCGCGTGCTGATCACCGTGCTCACCAAGCGCATGGCGGAAGACCTGACGGACTATCTCGGCGAGCACGGCGTGCGCGTGCGCTATCTGCATTCCGACATCGAAACCGTCGAGCGCAGCGAAATCATCCGTGATCTGCGGCTGGGGCTGTTCGATGTGCTGGTGGGCATCAACCTCTTGCGCGAAGGGCTCGACATCCCGGAAGTCTCCCTAGTGGCGATTCTCGATGCCGACAAGGAGGGCTTTCTGCGCAGCGAGCGCTCGCTCATCCAGACCATCGGCCGTGCCGCGCGCCACCTCAACGGCAAGGCGCTGCTCTATGCCGACAAGATCACCGAGTCGATGCGGAAGGCCATCGGCGAAACCGAGCGACGTCGGGTGAAGCAGCTCGCCTTCAACGCGGCCAATGGCATCACGGCGCGCAGTGTCAACAAGAAAATCCAGGACGTGATGCGCCTAGGCTACGAGACCCTGCCGGAAGAAAAACGCAAGGCGAGCAGTGCCCGCGCGGTCGCCGAGGTTTCCAACGACGCGGCATCAGACCTGCATGACCCAGTAAAACTGGGCCGTGCTATCACCAAGCTGGAAAAGGAGATGAAGCAGGCTGCGCTGAACCTCGAATTCGAAAAAGCCGGCAAGCTGCGCGACCGGATTCGCCAGTTGCGGGAGCACGCCCTTCGCTCTGCGGTTGCCTAAGCCAGGCCTTGCCAGTATCCTTCGCGCCCTTGCAAGCCATTTGGGCGTGTAGCTCAGTTGGTTAGAGCACCACCTTGACATGGTGGGGGTCGTAGGTTCGAGTCCTATCGCGCCTACCAAATGCCTTGCAAGCAACGAATAAGCAGCCCTTGCGGCTGCTTTTTTCGTTTCAGCGCCCCGCCTTGCCTTCGGTCGCAAACTTCTGCAACTGCTGCGGGTTGAAATACTTGGGGTCTTTCTCCCAGTCGTATTCGATCAGGCTGCGCTCCTCGTTGGTGAGGTTGATCGCGACATAGCGACGTGATTGCAGGTCGTAGTGCACCTGCACGCCGTTGACCACCACCGGCACGTTGGCGAAGTTGATCGAGTGCGATTCTGCCGTGCGCCAGAACTGCCCGCGCTCGTCGTAGATGTCTTGCAGGTGGACGATCCAGCTATCTTCGTCGAGATAGAACGTGCGCTTCTTGTAGCGGTGGTTGAAGCCCTGTTTCACCTCGGCCTCGATCACCCAGGCACGGTGCAGCTCGTAGCGCGTGAGGCTCTGGTTGATATGGCCTTTCTGGATGATGTCCTTGTATTTGAGATTCGGGTCGTAGAGCTTGTAGCTGTTGTAGGGCATCAGCACCTCGCGCTTGCCCATCAGCTTGATGGTGTAGCGATCGAGCGGGCCATTGAACATGTCGAGCTGGTCGTGAGTCATCAGGCCATCGAACAGCGGGTTGTCGTAACCCACCTCGCCAATGCGCCGCACGCGCTGCAAGCCTGGGCTGAAGGCCCAGACGCCGGTCTGTTCGGCCATGCGATCAATCGGCACCCGCACCAGATTGGCCTCGCCCGCCTTGTTGGGCGGTGAGAGGGTTTTCACCATCAGGTAGAGGTTCTGGTTCTTGAGCGTTTCGGCAGTGCTCTTGGGGTTGTTGTAGATGTAGGTGAGCTCAAGATAATTGCGCTCTGGCACCCAGCTGCCATCGGCCTGGGTCGGGATGATCACGCCGTAACCCTTATAGCCCTTGGTGTTGTACCGCATGATGTGATTCCACATCACCTCGGTGCCGTTCTTGGGGATGGGGAAGGGATAACCCTGTGCCGTGCCCTTGAAGCCATAGCCGGAGTTGGTCAGCTCGACGGCAGTGGCGTTCTTCTTGGTCGCATCGAGAAACCACTGTGGGTAGCTGGCGGTGCGCTGGCTCGCATACACCGGCATCTGGTAGTCGGCAAAGGTCTTGAACAGCATCTTCTGGCCTTCGGTGAGCAGGCTTTCGTACTGCTTCAGGTTGGCGGCCGTGATGGTGTAGAGCGGCTTGGTGTCGGCGAATGGATTGGCGCCGCGCGGGTAGTCCTTTTGCGGCAGTCCCCCTTGCCAGGCCGGGATGGTGCCGGCCTTGTTGCCGGCAGTCTCTGCACCCATCGGCGTCAATGTGGTGCCGAGTCTGGCGGCTTCATCTGCACTGACCTTGGCCAGTGCATTGCTGCTGAGCAGCAGGCCCAATGCAGCGATGAGCAATCGTTTCATGCGATTTCCTGGTGCAGGGTCAATGATCATTGGATGGCGATTCCACCCTGGGGTTTCATCGGCAGAAACTTGAAGCACAGCCAGGCCAGCGCCGGCAACATCAGCAGCGCTCCCAGTAGATTGGCGGTGAACATGAACACCAGCAGCAGCCCCATGTCGGCCTGGAACTGCAAGCCGGAGAACAGCCACATCGCCACACTCACGATGAGCGTGAGCGAGGTGAACAGCACCGCCTTGCCGGTGCTGCGCAGCGCCTGCGCATAGGCCTCTTTCAAGGTGAACCCTTGTCCCAGGTAGTAAGCCAGCACGCCCCAGAGATAGATGCCGTCATCCACCCCGATGCCGACGCCGAAGGCGGCGACCGGCAGCGTGGCGGCCTTCATGCCAACGCCGACCAGCGCCATGAAGCCATAGGTGAGCAGCGAGCACAGCACCAGCGGCACGATGATGCAGATCACGCTCGCGAGACTGCGAAACGAGAGCCAGACGAAGATCAGCAGAGTGAGATGCACCCAGATGATCACCACCCACTCGCGCGCCTTGATCTCCTCGTTGGTGGCCGCCATCACGCCGGCATTGCCGCTGGCGAGTGCCAGATGCAGCCCCACCGTCTGCGCGCGGGGCTCGAAGGCCTTGGCAGCATCGATGACGCGGCTCAGTGTGGTGGCCCGGTGGTCAGCGGTAAAGATGAACACCGGCATCCGCGAGCAGTCCAGGTTCTGCAAGCCGGCGGCACTTGGCACCCGGCCCACCAGCGAGGCCAGCACATCCTGGTTGCGGGACAGCACTTTCCACTTCGGCGATTGCTCGTTGTAGAGGCTGCGCACCTCGCGGGCGACATTGGGCAGCGCCAGTGCCAACGTCACACCCGGCGTGTTCTGCATCGTCCACACGAACTCGTCGAGTGTGGCCATCGCTGCACCATCGAGGCAGGCGTACTCCTTGCCCTCGGCAATCACCTTGAGGATGTCGACGCCGAGAAAGAAATTGCCAGCCACCAGCGCCGAGTCGCGGTTGTAGCGGCCGTCGGGTTTGAGCTCCGGCACGCCCACCTGTGCATCGCCGATGATGAGCTTGGGATACATGTGAACCGCCCAGCCGAGTGCCACCGCACACAGCAGCAGGAACGGGATCGCCGCCTTGGGCGTGGCAAACACCGTGATGCGCCGCCATAACGCTTCGCCCCCCTGCTGCCGTGCGCGGTGCCGCTGGCGGAAGGTGGCGAGGTCATCCACACGCACCCAGCTCAGGCAGATCGGCAGCATCATCTTGTTGGTGATGATGATCGCCGCCATGCCCATCGCCGCGTTGAGTGCCATCTCGCGGACGATGTCGATCTGGATGAAGGCCAGCGTGGCAAAGCCAATCACGTCCGTGAGGATCGCCACCGTGCCGGGGATGGCAAGGCGGCGAAACGTTTGCAGCGAGGCTTCGAGCGGCGTCATGCCATGCTCGGCTACCTCGTTGGCCCAGCCGTTGACGTACTGCACGCCGTGGCTGACGCCAATCGAGAGGATGAGAAAGGGCACGAGGATGGCGAAGGGGTCGAGCCCGAAGCCTGCGAGCTTGAGCAAGCCTAGCTCCCACACCACCGCCACCAGTGCGGCAAAAAGCGGTAGCAGCGACAGGCGAAAGCTGCCGCAGAACCACCACAGCAGCAGCAGCGTCAGCGCCATCGCGACGAAGAAATACGCCACCACTTCAAGGCTCGCATCCGTGACATCGCCCACCACCTTGGCGAAGCCGATGATGTGAACGCTCAAGTCCGGCGCGTAGTCGGGGTTGGCGACCGCCGTAGCGGTGACCTCGCTGCCACGCACCAGCACGGCATCGCCGTCGGCGGTTTTTTGCTCGGCCTCGAAGGTTTGCCAGCGCAGCTTCCAGCCGTGATCGGTGTAGCCACGCCACACCACGTCGCCCGCCTTGTAGGGTGGCTTGTCGGTGATCAGCCGGTACTCCCACATCGTCGGCGCCTCGATGCGGTTGCGCAGCTGGTCTTCGAGCTGGCCTGCGAGGCGGTTGTAGTCGAGCTTTTCGCCTGTGACGGGATGGTGCTCCAGCAGCTCGGCGACGATCAGCGCGCCATCCTGCCCGCTCGACACATAGCGGCCGACGATGCCGGCTTTTTCGACGTGATCTTTCACCGCACGCATCGCCTCTGGCGTCGGCTCGAAGTTGCGTGGCACCACATTGCCCAGGTTGATACCGCCCTCGACCACCTCGAAGTAGGTGAGGTCGGGCGTGAACAGCGAGGAGACGCGGGTGCGGTCGACGCCGGGCAGAAAGAAGGTGGCGTCTGTGAGCTTCTTGAAGCGATCCAGAAACTCTGGCTCGTAGAGTTCTGCACCGTCTTTTCTCATCAACGACACCGAGATCAGGTTGGCGCCACCAAACGCCTGCTCGTACTGCTTGAACACCTTCATGTAGGGGTGCGCGAGCGGGATCTGCTTCTCGAATCCCGCATCCGGCTTGAGCTGCATCGCCTGCCAGCCCAGCAGCAGTGTGACCAATGCCAGCGCCGCAAAGCTCAACCGGCGTCGCGCATAGACGAGCGGGATGACCGCGTGCAGCACGGTTTCGGCAAAACTGGCGCGTGGCGCAGGAGCGCCATCAGGTTGAGTCATGCCGTCTCCTCGTCGTTATTCTTTGGCGCTAACTTAGCGCCTCGGCGAGGCCGCCGTCACCGCTGATCAAAGCGCCTTCACCAGTGCCTTCAGGGTGTCATCCTTCGCATAGGCCTTGAACAAGGTGCGCGCCAGCACGCCAATCTGCGGACGAATTTCTTCCGGCGTCTGGTGGCGCATGGGCAGGATGATCGCCTCGATGATCGAGATGATCGCCTGTGCCATGTCATCCAGATCATCGCCTAGCGTGAACTGCCCGGCCGCCACGCCTTTCCGTAGGCTGCCGGCAATGATCTCTCGACTGGCGTTCTCGAAATCACGCTGGGCCTTGAAGATCACAGCGGTTTCAGGTGTCGAGGGGATCAGCCAATAGCCCGCAACGCCCTTTTGCAGACGTGGATCAGAAAACAGGCGCATCAAGCCGTGGAACATTCGCACCATGCCGCTAGCGCCATCGGTCGCGTCCCGCATCGGCTCGAAAACATCCTCGTTGAAGATGCTATGCAGGTGTTTCAGGCAGTCCAGATACAGCGCTGCCTTGCCGTCGTAGTGCCAATAGAGTGCTCCCTTGCTCAGGTGCGCGCGCTTGGAAATATCGCCAATCGAAACTCCCTCGTAGCCATAGCGGCCAAATAGCTCGAAGGCCTCGGCCTTCAGCGTGCCGAGGGTATCTTCCTGCAGGTTGGTGGATTTACGGGGCATGGAAATCGGTGGTGACGGCAGCTACCCTCGCGGGCCTTGCAGCTTTTGAAGCCACATCGGATGTCCGACGCGCTCCTCGATGCCGATTATCGCAGCACGCTTCGTGCCGCTGCGAGCGAGCTGGCGCGAGCCAAGAAAGTGCTGGTGATCACGGGCGCCGGCATCTCGGCCGACTCCGGCCTGCCGGTGTATCGCGGCACAGGTGGGCTCTACGATGACCACGAAACCGACGACGGCGTGCGCATCGAAGCAGCCCTGTCGGGTGCGATGCTGCGGCGCAATCCAGAAGTCACCTGGCGGCATCTGCTGCACATTGCCCAGGCCTGTGAGGGCTGCGCGCCCAATGCCGGGCATCAGGCGCTGGTGCAGATGGAACGCCATTTTCCGCAGTTCACGGTGCTCACCCAGAATGTCGATGGCTTGCACCATGCGGCGGGCTCGAAGAACCTGATCGAGATCCACGGCGACCTGCGCGAACTGTTCTGCGAAACCTGCGGCTACCAGACGCCCATGCCCTCGGCTGCCAGCCTGAATGGTGCGCCGGCCTGTCCCTGTTGTGCGGCCACTTTGCGCCCCAGCATCGTGCTGTTCGGCGAGTCGCTGCCACGCCCTGCACTGGCGCAGCTCGATGCGGTGCTGGATGCCGGTGTGGACTACGTGATGCTGGTTGGCACCAGTGCCGGGTTTCCCTACATCGCAGGGCCGGTGGCCGATGCCGCCCGCATGGGGCTGCCGACATTGGAGATCAATCCTGCACGCAGCGAGGTGAGCTACCTCGTGCGGCACCGGCTGCCGGCGCGTGCGGCAGAAGCGCTACCCGCTTTGTGGGCATTGATCGCGCCGCAGCGCTGCCCGGCGCCGCTGCCGGCGTTTTAGGACTTTGCACCCAGTGCTTTTGCAGGGAGCATCAGCAGCTGCCTCAAAAAGCGGAACACGCCATCCACCGCAATGCCCAACAGCCGGAACGGCAGGCTGATCAGCCAGACGATGGGGTAGAGCACCAGTGCCAGCAGGGCGAGCGGCCAGCAGAAGATGAACAGCAACAACCAGAGCAGGAAGGTGATCATGGGACTGGGTGCAGCGGCGATGCCGTGCCGATGAGCGTGGCCGAATATGCCGTGCCGTCGACGCGATTGAGCTTCAGTTGCAGCGGCTCGCCGATCTGTGTGCTCATCAGTCGTGCTGCTTTGAAAAGACCGCAGCCCGGTACGGCGCAGCCTTCGATATCGGTAATGCGGTCGCCGGTTTGAAGCCCGGCCTTGGCGGCCGGTGAGTCGGGCCGCACGTCTCGGATCACGGCGCTTTCGAGGTCAAACATGAAATCAACGTCGACCTCCAGAAAGTGCCCGAAGTAAGGCTCGGTACGGTCTGCCTGAGCGACGGGTGCCGCCAGCAGGGCGAGGGCAAGCAGGGGGATGCGCATGGGGTTCTCCTTCACTTGCCGTCGGCGAGCTTGTCGATCTCGCGGCGCAGGGCTTCGTCTTTGCTCAGCGCTGCGTCTTCCACCCGGCGCAGGCGTTCGTCGAGGCGGGTGAAGCGCTCCTTGATGTCGCGCATCGACACATTCGCGCTCTCGTTGCTGGCGGTGCCGGCGGCGCGTGCGGCGGCGAGTGGCATGTCGCTCCACTTGGGGCGGTCGGCCTGGCTCATGTCGCCCACCTCCATCACGTACCAAAGCACGGCGTAGACGAGCAGCACGGGGAATAGCGCGGTGAGGATGACGATGGCGACGACGATGACGCGCACCCATTGCACCTTCCAGTCAAAGTAATCGGCCACACCCCGGCAGACGCCGGCGATCCAGCCATTGGCGGGGTAGCGCTGCATTTCGGAGAGAAATCCGGTGCGAAGTTTCGAGCGGCTCATGTCTAGCGTCTCCAGCGGGGGTTTTCAGCGTCCATCAGGGTTTCGACCGCATCCAGTCGGTGTTCGATGCGTTCGGCGAGGCGGGCAAGGTCGGCCAGATCGTCGGCACTGACACTGCGCGTTGAGTTTGCAGGCGGGGCAACCGGCATCGGCAAATGCCGCGCCCGCGAGCGGTAGTACAGAAACAGCCAGAGCGGCAGTACGAACAGCACGAACAGAATCAGCCCCGCGCCCATCAGGCCGACGGCGACGATGGCGACATCCGGCATGTCGGCAGAGAGATGCACCGCCGCCAGGGCGGCATCAGTAGCGCCTTCGGCGGCGTCCGGCAGGTGTTCCACGTTGATTTCCACGGTCAAGTCCCTTCGTTCTTGTTGATTTTATGGCGCAGGCGCGAGAGCTCGGACTCCACCGCGTCGGCGCGTTCGAGTGCGGCGAATTGATCTTCCAGCTTCGCCTTGCCCAGGTCATAGGCTTCGGCCTCGGCACCGAGGCGATCCACATCGCGTGCCAGGGCGTCGAGTGCAGTTGTGCTCTTGTCGCTCACCAGCGCGCCGCGCACTTCCTTGCGTGCGCTGGCCGTCGCACTTTGCAGAGCCAGCAGGCGATGGCGGCTGCGGGCCTCGGCCAGCTTGACGCGCAGATCGGCGAGGTCGGCATCGAGTTTTTCCAGCTCCACTTCCACCGGCGGCAGCAGCCCTGCGATCTGCGCATGCTCCTGCTCCACCCGCAGTTTCACGGCGAGTGCACCACGGGCCAGGTCTTCGCGATCTTTCTCAAGGGCGAGCGCAGCCTTGCGCTCCCAGTCGCTGGATTGGGCCTTCAAGTCATCCATGCGGCGCTGGATTTCCTTCTTGCGTGCCAGCGTGCGTACGGCGGTCGAACGGGCTTCCACGAGGGTGTCCTCCATTTCGTTGATGATGAGCCGCGCGGTTTTCAGCGGGTCGTTCGATGACGACAGCAGGGCCTCGATATCGGCCTGCTGAACGTCCTTGGTGCGAGAAAAAATACCCATCGGGCGGTCCTTGGGTGGTGCGGGTTTACTGCAATGACAGCAGCACGCGCAGCAGGCTGCGGCTGCGGTTTTCAGGCTGGCGCTCGTGCTTCACCGGCCAGTACTGCGGCGCGGCCTTCTTGCTCGCCAGATGCGTGCGCCACTCGTGTTCGGCGTAGGTGCGGCTGGGGGTGACGATGACCCGCTCCAGCATCACCGGCGTGGCAGCAGCGCGTGCCTGCGCATCCTGTGGGCCAAAGGTCACAGGCGCGAGGAAAGTCACACCGGCGGCGTAGGTGACGGGCTCGGTGTAGGTGACGGGGCTGTTGAACACCACGCCGCTGGCCTGGGCGGTGAGGGCAGTGGCTGCAAGAGCGGCGGTGAGGAGAAGGGTTGGTTTCATTGAAATGGCTCCGGTGGGGGGACTCGTGCCATCTCTATAGCGACGCCTGTGCCAAGCTCGGAAAATATCATTCAAGCGATTGTATATAAATGATTTATAGGGTTTCTAAGTCTCGCTTTTCGAGGCTTTGAAGCAGCCTTGAAGTGGTTTTATAAACTATGTAGTGGTAAAAAATACCATATCATGGTGGAAGATCTCGAAGTTGCTTCTCTGCTGGCCAACCTGCCGCCACTGGTGGGTGAGGCGGAGTGTTTTCTGGCGGTGCTGGAGCAGGTTTCCCGCGCCGCAAGGCTCAACAAGCCCGTGCTGGTGGTGGGCGAGCGCGGCAGCGGCAAGGAGCTGATTGCCGCCCGCCTGCATTACCTCAGCGAGCGTTGGGGCAAGCGCTTTGTGAAGTTCAACTGCGCAGCAGTGAACGACGAACTGCTGGAGTCCGAATTATTCGGTCACGTCGCTGGCGCCTACACCGGGGCGGTGAAGGCGCGGGTGGGGCGCTTCGAGTTGGCGCATGGCGGCACGCTGTTTCTCGATGAGTTGTCGAGCATGAGCCTGCGCCTGCAAGAGAAGCTGCTGCGCGTGCTCGAATACGGCGAGTTCGAGCGTATGGGCGCCTCCGAAACCCAGAAGGTGGATGTGCGAGTGGTCGCTGCCGCCAATGCCGACCTGCCGGCACTTGCGGCGAGCGGGCGCTTTCGAGAGGACTTGCTGGATCGCCTCAGCTTCGAGGTGATCACCGTGCCGCCATTGCGCGAGCGGCGTGAGGACATTTTGCTGCTTGCGCAACGCTTCGGCGAGCGTATGGCGCAAGAGCTGGGGCGCGAATACTTCGCTGGCTTTGCGCCCGCCGCCGAGCGGCAGCTGCTGGGGCATGCCTGGCCCGGCAATGTGCGCGAGCTGCGCAATGTGGTGGAGCGTGCGGTGTATCGGCTCGACAATGCGCGACGGGTGGTTGAGGCGGTGACGCTCGATCCTTTCGACTCGCCGTTTCGCGTCAAAGGCGCACAGGCGAGCGCGGTGGGGCCAGTGCTGGCTGCGCCCGCAGCCGAGGCCGTGCCGACGGTGCTGGCT
>Ga0255086_1000053_pt1 | contig 38173 bp, 46 predicted proteins | sample Colum_Cont_RepC__FD_188438 | JGI IMG/M metagenome (GOLD analysis project Ga0255086, IMG submission 188438) | Freshwater microbial communities from Columbia River, Oregon, United States - Colum_Cont_RepC_8d | ecosystem: Environmental > Aquatic > Freshwater > River | place: USA: Oregon | collected... | reverse complement strand
TCACTCCTCAAGTCGCTTTAGAAAACCTTGTCGCAATTTATAAATCAGCTCGTTTAACCGCTGAAGAACATGAAGTATTGAAGGAAAGCGTTAAGGTTTTATATAATTTAATTAATCAAAACGGTAATTCAAAGGGTAATTCAGAAAGCTCAAAGGGTAATTCAAAGTAGAGTTTAATCTAATTTAAAACGGGGGGTTGAGATGCAATGGGAATTTTTAATACAGTGTTTCGGGGTAATTTTTATTACTGTTTTGACTGGATTTTTAATTCGTAAGTCTATTTTGGACGAAGAAAACAGGAGCAAAAAGTTAATGGAACAGTACCACCATGCTGAAGCTGAAATGCTATCCAAAAAACTGAAGGATTCTAAGGTCGAAATAGCAGTGAAAAAGCCTCAAGCATTCACTACCAAAAGAAAGCCCCAAAAAAGGGCTTGACTTGTAAGAAAAACAGGGTAGTATTTTCAACAAGACTAAGACAAAAGAAGAGTAGAGATAGGTAACAGATAGATAAAGAGAAAGAACAGGAGAAAGAAAGCGTTAAAGATTAGTGAGAGTTGGATTACTACCTGCTCGGCCCCATTTTTTATTCATTTTAATTCATTTTCGCAATTTTAAATAAACTTTTATGCTATTAGCTAGATTGTCATCCTTCTCCCTTATATTAGTGTTATTCTTGTTTGTTATTGTTCCGATTGCAGCGGCGCTGGCAGCGATCACAACAGTAGTTGTGTTCGTGGGCTACTGTAATGGGACATTAAAGAACTTATTACAACATAGAGAGAGCCTGTTGTCAATACATTCTATCACAAAAACTGTAAGAGAAAATATGAAAAAGAACACGATAGATATTTGATATATAGCTCAAACATGACTTGACAAAGTGTAAATATAGTCAATCATGAGTAGAGTGGGGCTAAATATACTAGTGATTTTATTGTTAACCGGGTGTGCCGGGTTGAATAAAAATTCTCGTACAGATAGCAAAGGAGAAACAATTAGTAAAAATGCCCCTGTATTTATAAGCCCAAAGACGAACGCGATCCCGGTAAATAAGCCAAACACGAATGAAGTTGCCCTAAATAAACCACCACAAGTAATCTTCAATGCAGATAAGTATGTGATGGTAAAAGAAAAAGATTTAAATTTAATTGTAGACCAAAAGACGAACGAGATTTTATTAAATATTAAAAAATCAAACGCGAACGCAACTGAACCAAATAAGGAGTTAGATGCGGCGATTGATGCTCATATTCAACGCAAAAAATCAGGTGATTCGGAAGGGGCTAGTTTAACGCCAAATGTTATTCAGTTGGCCCCTGTAGTTGAAAAGGAAGTTCCATCTAATCGCCCGCCAATTCACCCATTTTTTGCTTTCGTTTTGATTGTTCTGCTGATGGTAGGGTCCATCTTAACTGTAGGATATTTCTTCTTCATTAGGAAGAAGGCGTCAAATGAACCAGCAGCCCCAACCGCAGCGACCTCCAAGGAGGTCTCCAAGATGGCAACCGAAAGCACCCCCAAAGATACAACCAACAAAGATACTGAAGCCAAGAAGGATTAAAAATTAATTAAAAATAGCCATCGTCACTTCACCCCTTGAGAAATCTTGGGGTGATTTTTTTTGAAAAAAATTCGGAAAATCGCTTGACGAGTGATTAAAATGTGGTACATTCTCCCTCGTATGAATAACACATCTACCGTTACTAAGCGTGGTCGTGGTCGCCCTGCGGGTTCGACCTCTTTCGTCAACGTCAGCCTTTCTGACCTTGACCAGTTCGTTGGCACCAGCAGCGCCATTCCCGTGTCGCGTGTCTGGCTTCAAAAGATGGGCTTGACAATCCAGCCGATCTCGCGCACTATTCAAGAAGCTGAAGGTGAGGACTCGACCCCGAAGGTAGAGTTCAAGATTTCCAAGCTCTAATCCTATACTAATATGAAACGTTTTGCTGAACTAGTCGGGCAAGAAGATGTCAAGAAGAAGTTGGGGTTCTACCTCGACGCCTTCTCCAAGACCCAGAAGTTTCCCTTCCTCCTGCTCACAGGGGCGAAGGGAATGGGCAAGACCGAATTCGCGAAGGAGACTGCGCGTGGCATTAACGCCAAGGACGGTGCGCCTCGCTCATTCCTTGAAATCAACTGCGGCACAATCAAGAACGCGCAAGTGTTCTTTGAGCAAGTGTTCGCTCCAGTGATTCAAGGCAACGAGGTTACTGTTCTACTGGACGAATGCCATGCGCTCCCCAAGGACTTGATGACTGTACTTCTTTCTGCTTTCAATACCGAGAAGGCAGATGTGAAGCAGATCACTTGGCGCGACGGTATGTACGAGTTCAACTTCAAGTTGCAGAGCTTTATGCTTGCGACTACTGAGGCTGACAAACTGTTTGCTCCGCTCAAAGATCGCCTCACGCCTGTTGACTTCCAGCCGTACACAGTTTCGGATGTTGCTAAGATCGTAGAGAAGATGCTCCCTGACATCACTTTCAAGGGTGATGTGTTGGAGAAGATCGCCTCCACAGTTCGTGGCAATGCTCGCTCTTCCGTGCAGCGCGCAAAGCAGATTGAACTCTACTGCGAGACCAAAGCAATCAAAGAGTTTGGTGTCAAAGAATGGACTGATCTTTGCAACAAGATTGGCATCAATGCGTCTGGTCTTAACAACACCGAGATTCAAATCCTACGCGCTCTCAAGGACCGTGGGGACTGCTCGCTCAATATGCTGTCGGCCATCACTGGCATGAGCCGCTCCTCGCTCCAGCGCGACTCTGAAATCTTCCTGCTTCAGAAAGGGTACATGAAGATCGAAGGCTCGCGCAAGCTAACTGCCGCAGGGTCAAAAGTTCTGGAAAATCTTCAGAAAAAGTCTTGACGAAAGCTGGGGTTATGGTAGAGTATCGACATCGTTAAACATAACGCGACTGGGCAACCTGCGACAGTGGTGGCCCGCCTATTTAATATGAAAAAACATAAAGTTGCAATATGGATTGAAGGTGGCATGATACAGGGGATTCGATCCTCCGTAGACATTGACATAGAGATTATTGATATCGATTTGGATAACGTCGATAGGGACGCTGCTGAACAGAAATGGGAACAATATCAAACTGAATTACCTTTTAACACTGTATGAAAACATTCCGAGTACAATTCGTAGACGATATCACAGCTAAGACAGAGGAGGATGCATATAAAGTTTTGCTTAATTACCTCCGTGATTGTGCAGACTATGGGGACGCTACCGCATTCCAATTTGAGGAAGTTGAGCATAAAGAGTATCAAACTCATTAAACTTTCTATTTTTGTTGCACACGGACAAGGCTTAGGATCGTGAATCAAGTTGCCATGACCGAAAGGACGCATGGTTCTAATCGATGTGGGTAGCGAGTGGTGATGCATCAAAACTGGCAGTGGGGTGCGCATACTGAAATCACGCACATTTAATATTGTTCCACGTAGAACAATTTGTTACAAAACCTCGGTACTTATATACAAGTGGGGAGGAAACGTAACATTAACGAGCGCTATATAAATAAATAAAAGGTGAATCAATAACGAGTTAATAGTAAATAAATATATAATTGACCGGGTTCCCGGTTAAAGAAATGGGGAAAATTCCCCAACCGGGCCAGGCCCGGCTCTATATAGCGCTATATACAGCACTATATAGGCGGGCAAGACGCTATATTATTTAATGCATTTTTTTCTAAACACTATAATCAACAGCATAATGAGCAAAAGGATTTGATATAACACAAAAAAAGAGGGGCGGGATCACCGCCCCTCGTTGTATTAAACCGCTACGGGTTCGGGCTTGAGGTCAACCGTGAGGTTGAGACCCGCGAAGGGGTCGAGGATGCTGTGCAAGGCTTGGCTGCGCTTGGGCAGCGCGATCAAGTTGCCCTTGTACACCTCGGTGAAGGCGTTGTGCAGGGACCAGAGGTTGCGCGGGGCAAACTCTTCGTGAGCGGGCTTTTCCCATTGGTCGAGAACATCCGCGATCATCGTCTTGCCAACAGCACCAGCGCGATACCCGCGCAGGATGAGAGTGCCAGCCTCGTCATCCGTCAGGGGCGTCTGCTCGTACTTGGCGACGCGAGTCTCCTGCTTGTTCCACATATCGGAGAGCGCGCCAATTCCGCGCGAAACGATTTGCGGCAGGTCGCGCAGCACGTTGGTCGTGTGGCGACGAGCGAACACAATCTCATTGTGGAAAACGAGATTGGAGCAAACGAACGGAGCATTGCCAGCGCAGAAGCCAGCAGGGAAGCACTTGTCGTGCGAGTTGCGGAGACCCACAACCGTGCCAGACGAGCCAGCCTTGCCCATGTCGATCTCGAAAAGACCGAAGTAACGCTGACCGAAACGGGCAGTCGTGTGCAGTTCCTGCTTGACCGCGAGACCCGCAAGCTTCATCTGCTCGCGGAAAATCGAAACGAGATCCGCGTGAGGGATCGGCTGATACGTTTCGGTAGCGTTGGGAGTCGGAACCTTGGCGAGATCGGCAAGGCTGATTTGGGAATTGTCTGCGCCGCAGACATGGAGGTTTACGCTCTTCATTTTTTTATTTGGTTGAGGTTGAGGAAAAGAAGTTTGGAGAGATTCGGGCAAAGTTCAAGAACTTTTTCCATTAATTTTCGCGGCGAATTCGGCAGCGCTGCGGTCCGTATCGTCGGCCCTTTCGTCGAGCCACTTCTGAAAAGCGGCAGCGTCTTTGATTTCGATACCAGGAATCTTGTGAATGAAAGCGATGCTCGTCAGAGCGCCGCGCATGGAACCGTACATAATCGGATAATCTTTATTCATCGGGAGCAGTCTACAGGGTGGAATCGCACTTGCAAACTTTTTTTTGCGTTCAGCTGAATTTTTTTTTGAAAAAAAAGCTTGACACGATTTTGCCGGGCCCGGCCCGGTTTGATACAGCACTCTATATAGCGCTATATCAACCAGACTTTATATATTAAAACGAGCGTCGATAATCAAGAAGATTGTTCTCTACATAATCCTTTGCGTCCTTGAGCGAGGTGTTGGGGACGAGAGTGCGAACCGCTTTGATGAGGCTGATTTTGTTAGGGCAAACGGTCTTGCCCTCGCGATACTGGTCTTGAATGTTCATAGCTTCATCGAAAATCGATGCGATTGCGGTGCGAACTTCGACATCGTTAAGCGAATTGATCTTCGGAAACGAAGGGACAATAGGCTGGGACACAATGTCGATTTCAATCTGATGAGGTTCCAGCCCACTCTTGGCGGCGAAAACATCGATAATGTCGGTTCTATTGATGACGAGTTTCATGGTATTATGATTTGAGGAAGCCGTGATGCTTGAGATGATTTTCGAATTCGGCAAGCAATTTCTTTTTGTCGCGAGTGCGGGAGCCGCACAGGTAGCGGACATCGTTAGAGACTGAGCCGCGAGAACTACTCAGTCCCAGAGTTTCAAGCTTCAGCGCGCTTTTCATAGCGAGCAGGCGGTATGCGAGAATAGCAGAGGGAGTGTCAGCAATGATCATGGCAGCAGTTTGAATTAAAATTCAGAAACGTCAAGTATTATTTTTAAAAAGTTGAGCGAGCATACAGCCATCGCGCAACTCTCTCGGTGTCTTGCGCGCAGACATGGGAACATTGTTCATGTAGTCCAAGTAAAGGCTGCGATTATTCTGCCCCACATTCTTTTCAATTTCAAATGCGGCGTCAATGTCAGCTTGAGGAGGGAGTAGGTGAAGGTCGTTCATCGTGCTGTCAGTATGGTTGAAGAATTAAAAAAAGCAAGAAAAAAAATGCAATGGCGCGAGCTTTCACGCGCTAGTGTTGGGTCAGCCCAACCCCCGCCTTATCTTTGGGTTCATTGCAAAAAAGATTAGAGCTAGCACTCTCCTCGGCGTCTCTTGTTCTGGTACTTCGCGGGTGCCAGAACAATTGACTTTAGAACGCAGGGAGCGACCCTACTGGAGTGTTGACCGGATGCTCTAAAAATCTTAAAGAACTAAATTGGAGCCGCGCTGCTCATCTCCTATGTGATGAGTGACTAGGGAGTCTTCACGGCTTTGGTTTCTCCCCGTCAGCAAGAGTGAGAATGACAGAGTGTGCGCCGTGTGCAATGTTTTTTTTGAATTTATTTTTAGTTGGGAGAGAGATTTTGCTTGACACGCATTCGCCGGGCCTGGCCCGGAGGCCAAGCTGCAACCAAAAAGTTACAGCAAAACTCCGATTTTTTTATTGACCTCGTTGCTTTTTTAATGCTTCGGCCAATTCGCGCTTAGTGTCTTCGATCACTTTTAGATTGAATTCGCGCAACTCTTCGCGTCGAGGCTCATAGAGTGGTTCGCTGGCAATGTAACGGAGATTAGTTTCGGCAAAAGCAATCCTAAATTCAAGGTTAGTGATTAGGTTGTCGAGATTCATTTGGTTTAGTAGTTCAGATGCTCTTCCGTGTCGAGATTATTGTCGTCGCAATAGATTGTCATTCCCTTGTCGTAACCAGCCTTGTAATCGCTGCCAGCGTTGGGGCTGTTCATCTTCTTCACGGCCTCGTAATCATACGAGCCTTTGTTGTAAGCATCAAGCACACCGCGCAGGTATGCGTAGGTAGGTTCAATCATTGGTTTCATAGTTGAGCAAAGATTCTTTTCCCGTAGATGGCAACGTAACGGGCATTTTTAATTGGCGACCCATCCTTTGCAAGCACAAAAGTGGAATACTTGTAGGGATTGTAAGTAACTTCAACAGAATTTTCGGGGATTACTGTGGTGCAATTTGTGCGGAGATAATTGTCCCAATCTCCGCGCACCCACGCATGAACATTCTTGCGCTTGTTCTTCAGCACGCGCTGCCGCCCCGCCTCACTAACATGGAACGTGGGATTGTCGAGGGTAATGGCAGGGGCATGGGCAATCACCTTACCATTGACACGAATCGACAGCATGTGCTTACGCAGGTTAAAGTAGACTTCAGTTTTGATTTTCATGATTCTTGTTCAGCAAACATTTCTTCCCAGACATGGGGAGGAGTACCAGTCATGATGAACTCGCGCTCATCAGCGGTCAAGAAAAAAAATGCTTCTTGAATCAGAGTGCCAAGATCGCATTTCATCAAAGCCGTAGCGTATTGCTCTTCAGTCATCGTGGGGAAATCCATCGTGTAGATTTGCCCGTTGAATTGGCATCGTTTGGTTAGTTGCATGGTTAAGAGTGTGATTAAAAAATCAGCAGACGCAACAGCAAAATAACAATCAGCAAATAAATAAATATCAAATAAAAGCTTGACATGGGCATATTGGGGAAAATTCCCCAACCAGGCCCGGCCCGGCTATATAAACACTATATAGTGCCTATATAAACGCTATATAATTTCCGTGGTGTTTAATGAAGGGGTCATAAACTCCCCCATGCCGCAAGCTCTCCTTGCGTACTATTCCACAGAAAAAATTATATAATCAAGCGTAGGCCAAGCGCCCCTCTGTAGTTACTACAGACCGACGACCTTCCGTGCCGTCAAGGTATTCTCGTACTTCCGCACTAGTGGCGGGGCGCAAGTAAGAGTTGGGCCACCCCACAAGATCCTCGCGGTGAAAAGAAGTCGCGCAGACGCGCGGCCCCGTTGCAATCACGCGCTCGACTCGGCGCGTCCTTGTATTGTACCACAGTTGACCGTTTTTCATTTGTAGAAGATATGATGTCCGATTTTGACCGTCTTGGCAAGCTTTTTCGCCCAACTTGGCGAAACTTTTTGGGCGTGATAGTGAGTCGCGCCGCTAGTATAATTCGTTTTCTGATTAACTAAAGCGAGAGCGTGGGACCATTTCGGATGACGCTTCGCGATTTCAATCCCGCGCTCAACTGAAATTTTATTCCAACAGGAAAATTGTTTCGGCGCAAGGCAAACGGCAAGCTCCGTTTTATTCTTGGCGCGATTCGCGATCACCTCGCGAACCGCCGCCATTGCGCGGGGATCAGCCTCCCCACCCGCTTCCAAGATCAGAGTCGCCGCAACAATCTCCCCACGCGAGACGCTGACCGTGGCGCTCTGCGCCCGCAGCGATGAGACGGCCCCAAAAAGCAGCGTCAGCAGTAACACGCGAAAAACCGCGTAAAGTAAGATGCTTTTCCACAAGCTCGGTGTTCCATTCATATTTTTGCAGGAGATAGGCGAATTGTCTTTCATTTACTGATTTCATGAGGTGACCTTGGTGGCGTAAGCTTCGGCGCGTTGCTCCATCTCGGCAAGCTCGCGGTTGAGACGCTCGCGGAATTCGCGGGTGGCCTTCTGGCTCACGTTGGCGGGGAGATAAAATTCAATCTGACCCAGCAGATTCTTCATCGCACCCTTGAGGTAGATTTCTTTGATTTCGTTTTTGTTCATGAGAGAGAGTGTGGAGATTTTTTTTGTTTCGTCAACAACTTTTTTTCACTTTTTGAACCAGCGGAAAACGGTGCGATTCGCGGAGGAAAATTCGACGATGTACTCCGTGAAGGTAGCGGGGACAATTTGGAAAACGTCGTTTTTCATGGCGCGAGCTTGGCACGCTTTCCAAGCGGCTTCACAGTTTTCCCCTTGCGCGATGATGATCGAAGACCAGCGGTAGTTTTTCATGAAGGAGAGAATGACGGAAAAATCCGTGAAGTCAAATTTTTTTTTCAGATTTTTTATTCGATCACGTTGGTGGTGATTTCGGTGGTGATCTTCCGAGTGACCAGAAGTTTTTCGACGCGGAAATTTTCGACGGGGTTGCCTTCGAAGGCCCAAGGAGCGTACCAACCAGCGTCGCTTTCGCGCTTCGCGACGATTTCGCCCACCTTTATGGTGCGGGTGGCCATGCAGTGATCGGGAACGTAAGTCATTTCGACAGTCGCGATCAGATTCGTGATGGCCTTTTCGGTGACGGTGACCTTGGTGGTGGTTTCGGTGTTGGTTGCTTTCATGTCTCAGAGAATGACGATTTTTTTTGTGCGGTCAACTTTTTTTTCAAATTTTTTTTTGGAGCGTGGAACATTCTGCGCGTCGTGGAACATTTCATTTGGAAATGAAGCTCGATTTTTTTTTGAAAAAAAGCTTGACAGGTGGGGTGCCGGGCCTGGCCCGGTTGGGGAAAATTCCCCACTCACTATACAAACACTATATAAAGGGATGTAGAGTCCCCTATATAAAGCCTATATATTATTCGCCCATATCATAGTGATCATCATAGGCGGACCCATAGTCCTCGTCGGTGCCGTAACCCGCAGACGCGAGGGCGTCCCCATCAGCCTCCGCATCGGTGCGGAAGCCGTCAAACGGCTCCTCCTCGTTGGCGGCGTTGTAGGACGCCTGTAGGGTGTCGATGACCGCATCCAGCTGCGGCGCGTTCATCGCGTCGGCGGCATCGCGCAGCGCGGCGAGAACGAGGGAAGCTTCGGTGAGGGTGAGAGCGAGGTTGATCTGATTCATGGGGATAAGAGTAAGAAAAAATTCGTGCAGGTAAAGAAAAAAGTGAAAGAAAAAAAGGGGCGCTTACCGCGCCCCCGCATCGACATCCGCCGCGAAGCGATCCCAAGCGGCTTCGGCCTCATCGTTCACGGAATCCACGAAGGCGAAAAACGCCTCCATCTCGGCAATCTCCGCAGGGGAGAGAGCAGCGATTTCTTCAGCAGCAGAGCGGGGGAACAGGTTGATCAGGTTCATGAGAGAGAGAATGAAACTTTTTTTGGTGCGGTCAACTTTTTTCTGCGATTTTTTTTTCGATTTTTTTTTCTTTTTTTTCTTGACACGATTTCGCCGGGCCAGGCCCGGTTTGATATAGCGCTATATAAAACACTATATAAACAACAGGGGGACTATATAGTCCCTATATTAAATCTTCCCGAATTTTTCCTCCGCATAAATCTCCGCATTCTGTTCTGCCTTGCGGACCATCTCGCGCATCCACTTCTGGATTTCGTCGTGGTATTGATAAGGAATTGTCGAGGGAATCACGGCGAACTGCATCTTAACAGTCAGTTCAGACGCAAGGGAAATGTTCTTGAGTGTATATTTGGCAATCATGTTGAAAAAAAGTGAGGGTTGATTTTTTATTTAGTCCGAGCTGTCGATGGTGTAAGTGATGCCAGCCTCTGGCACGACGTAGCGGGTGAGGCAACGCCCCACTTCAAACTGGTATTCCTTCATGCCCTTGAACTGGTGAAACCAGCTATTCGGCATACCGTTGGCGCAGCCGAAATCTTGCAAAACCTGATTCGTTCCCGCAACGGTGAAAACGCAACCGGAGATGTTAAGGACGAAACCGCTGGTCCATTTGATTGAGTAGTTATTCATGAGAGACAGGATAAGAGAGAAAGGGAGAGTTGCAAGCGTTTTTTCGCTTTTTCTGATTTTTTATTTCCCGAGGTAGGCGAGAACCTCCTCGCGAGTCGCGAGGCGGAAACTCTTCGCCTTGGACACGCTGGCAACGTTGTGGTGACGATGCTCAATCGTCTTGCCGTTGATCGCGACGATGCGCTCAACGCGAGCATTCTTGAGGTGAAAGTAGAGGTGACCTTTCTTTAGTTCGTTTTTCATGATGCAGAGTATGGAGGAAAAACAGCTGCACGCAAGTTTTTTTTCGGTTTTTTTTGTGGATTTTTTTTTCACTTTTCCACGCTTTTTTGCTTGACAAAATTTGACCGGGCCCGGCCCGGCCACCCCCCTCTGTCAAGCCCTTTTTTTATTTTTTTTCTGATTTTTTTTTTCTTGACTTTCTGCGCGTTCGTGCTATGCTTCCCGCCGTTTTTCGATGCGCGCAAAAAACCGTGTCAAGCTTTTTTTATTTTTAAATGCGATTTTTTTTTCTTTTTTTTTTGCGTGGGCGTGCTAAGGTATTCGCATGAAATTAAATCTCCTATCGGTTGGCGCGGACGCTAAGACTAGCAAGGGCGAGGCTTTCGGATGGCTCACGGCGATTCTGTACCTTGCGCCAGCGCGCCAAGCTGGGCGTGGCGAGGTTTGCACGCATCGCTCTGTCGGATGCACCCTCGCGTGCCTTTACACGGCTGGGCGTGGCAAGATGAGCAACGTGCAGCAAGCGCGCATTCGGCGCACACAATTATTTTTCGATGACTTCGCTACCTTCAAGGCTCTTCTCTTCGCTGACATTCGCGCATTCGTTGCAAACTGTGAAAAGCAGGGAATGAAGGCTTGTGTTCGCTTGAACGGAACAAGTGACATTGCATGGGAGCGGCTGGGCGTGTTCGCTGCGTTTCCCTCTGTGCAGTTCTATGACTATTCGAAGTCACCTATTCGTGCTTTGCAATTTGCTAAGGGCGCAATGCCTTCGAACTACCATTTGACTTTCTCGCGCAGCGAAAGCAACGAAGCGCAAGCCGTTGACGTATTGCGCGCAGGTGGAAACGTTGCGGTAGTGTTCGCGAACTACCTTCCCCCAACGTGGCAAGGGTTTCCTGTGGTGAACGGTGACGAAAGTGACTTGCGTTTCCTTGACAAGCGCAACGTGGTGGTTGGCCTCAAGGCAAAGGGTGCAGGCAAAAAAGATGCAACGGGGTTTGTGGTGGTGGCAACCCTATGACCGCCGAGCTTTTCCCTCTAGTTTTTTTCTTAATCCTTGCCATTGCGTTACTTACGCAAGGGCGAAAGAAAAGATAAAAAATTCCTTGCAATGCGGTGCGCGTGTGCTATCTTAGCAGCATGAAAAACAACAAAGAAAACAACTTCTGGAACCAAGTGATTGCGGGCCTTAACGCCCAATCAACCGATGCGGAATTTTCGCAGCAAGTCGCTGCAAACGTGTTCGCGATTCGCCTTGCCGATTGCGGCGGCGATGCAAAGCGAGCAAAGAAAGCAACCACTTGGTTGCTCTCTTATGACGAAGACTTCTGGGGCGATGCGCTCTGGACTTTCAAGGACAAGTTCGGACACTATCCGAGCAAGTGATGCGCGAGGGTCGCGAGACCCTCCCCCATTTTTTAAAAACGCGACCCGCGTTTCCTGCGGGCGCGCGGGGGGGGTGGTATTTAATCCGCTCTACTTCAATTTTCCCTATCCTAAAATGCTTCTTCTCTCTCTTTATTCTTATATATCTTAATAATTATTCGATCTTGTCTTAATAATGCACAGAGAAGTGCTATATATAGAACAATATCGGGGGTTAATGCGCAATGTATGAGACGTTACTTCTTGGCTATAGCAAGGAAAGCTAAAGTAAGGCACAGTATAAGAAAAATAATTAACCAATCTGTTTCTAGATCGTTATTATTCTTCACAGTGGTATTTACACCCCCCACCCCCATTTATAGAAAATGGGGAAAATTCCCCAATTCTCTTTGGTTGAGAGAACCGGGAAACCGGGGGAGGTTATTTTACCAATGGTGAATGATATTAATTATTAATGCAACATCCGCAATGATTGCTAAGATCATTAGTGCAAACTGTAAACGTTCACTTTTAGTATCTAGTTTCATTTTTTTATTTTAAAATTTCTGACCTTATCTTAGTTGCTGATATATTTTGAGTACTTTCATCAAGCACAATCTCTTCTATCTTATACCCTACGTCTCTACCGTAAAAGATATTAGTTATGTTTGGCACTCTAACAATTGAGTATTTGCCATCGTATTCGTGCATAGCCGCGCGAATATTCTGCTCAACTTGCTCAAAATTAAAGGGATTCTTCTCGTCAATTCCTTGGGTATCTCGGATCGCAATGCAAACTTGCCCAACTCTATTGATTCCTTCAATGATTAATTTTTTATGACCATCGTGAAATGGCTGATATCTCCCTAACATAAAAGCAGTTGGCGCTTTGCTGTTAAACGTTGGAATTAATAATTGTTTGATTTTGGTTGCCCAATAAAGCGGCGATCCATCGTCAGTTACCACAACATGGGTTTTGTTTGGAGCCACAAACATTTTGGTCGTGTCAGCAAAGTCTCTAATTGGCTTTCTGTTTACAAACACAACAAATGTATTCTCTAGCCCAAAAGCTTCTCTAGCTTCTGGTGTGGGGCAAATAAAATCCGCAATTGCATATTGACCAGAGCGAGTCACAATGTCACATAAAACACCCATTCTTTTGGCGTGTTCTATACGATCCTCTGGAGAAAAGCCAAGATTTTTATTTATTTCTTTTCTTATTTCGTCTGCGTTGAAGTGAACTGCGTTTAGAAGCTTTGCCAGTTCTGTTGATAGGGTTGTCTTGCCCGCGCCGGGAAGACCCATTACTAGTATTTTTTTCATTTAAAATTGCAAGCAGTTCTCCTACTTTAATCTGTTTCCCTTCGTGAGTGGTATAATGCTCTTTCGGTATCCTCTGTAGTAGTTCCATTTGATTCATATAAAGCTTTAGTTAAGCGGTCAATTTCTTCTTTGTCAAAAGGAAAGCGCTGACCCCCACGATATTCCTTAACTTGAATGTAGCTAGGAATTTTATTTATGGTTACGCAGCGCAAAAATTCAATCTTACGGCGATTCTCTCTAAGCGGCAAATTATCAAATAAATAAACAAACTCTGCTGGTTTTAAATCAATAGTGGGGGCTTGAATATGGTGACGAGCATAAATATCCTTTTCAACAAAACCCAAATCAAAGAGCCGATTCATTTCTATTGCATAATCGTAAGTGGCGATGGTCAACATACGAACCTCTCCAATCTCACGCAGTTTAGCGAGAAATTCCTTTGCGCCGGGTCTCAGGGATGTTTTAAATTGAACCTCTTCAACCGTCACTGGCACCGCACATTTGCACGGCATTTCGTGAAAATCATAAGTGTGAATTAATGTCTCGTCCAAATCAACGAATATATATGGTTTCATTAGCTGTAATATTCTCCACCTTTCGACGCAAATATCCACAAAGATTTTAATGATTCAGAATAATCTTTCAAAGCTCCTTGATAAAAACAAAGTCCAATCAAAAAAACAAACGAAGCAAGAAAAAAGAGTGGGATACAAATCAAAAATCTAAATGGCGCAAAAAGTATCTTACCTACAGTTTTAGAGGTCATTGTTTCTTTTTGTAAACAAAGTTATCTACCACCAATAAATCAACAACATCATTTCCAAGATGAACAAAACCTTCTTTTGGAGAGCAGATAATAGGCTCTTCGTGAATATTAAAAGAGGTATTTAGCAAAACTGGGATAGAAGTTTTTTGATCAAATTTAGTGATTAAGTTATAGAATCTTGGATTACTTTGTGGAGTAACAATTTGAATTCTAGCTGTATGGTCAATTGGATGAACAACCGCCGGTATTTTGCAAATCCAATTTTTTCTAGTGTCATAAAGCATCGTCATAAACTCGGCAGTATAACGTGATTTTTTTACATCAAAAACTTCATCAGCGAACATGTCAATGACAACTGGAGCAAATGGCATAAAGTCATTGCGTTGCAATTTCTTATTTATTCTGTCATAAGTACCGGGAATACTAGGATTGGCAATGATACTTCTATTACATAATGCTCTTGGGCCATGCTCAAACCTTCCCCAAACAAGGCCAACAATTTTACCGTTAGCCAATTCTTCAGCAACTTTATCGTCGCTATAAGGCTCTCTATCAAATTTTGACTTATCCCAAAAAAGCTGCTCTGTATCTTGATCCGAAAAACTTGCACCTAAAAACATGTCGTTTATTCTAAACGGTCTGAAGTCTGGATTAAATTGTTTATAGGTTGTCAAGCAGCACCCTAAAGGCAAACCTTCGTCGCCCATAGGAGGAGCAATAAAAACTTCTTTGACCCAAGGTAAATCGTTAATTCTTTTATTTAATTTTACGTTTGCGAAAACTCCACCAGCAAGCGCAAGATTTTTCACATTTGGATATAAATTATGTAGATTATCTATAAGCTGGAGAATTTTATTTTCAAAAACAAGTTGTCCGTTAAAAGCAAGATCAGCTTTTCTGTGAAAAAAGAAAATGCTTCCATTAGTCTTAAAGAAATTATTATAAAAATCTTTATAAACGCCACCTAAAATAGTATCGCAACTCTTGTCTTCGTCTGTTTTAAGACCATTAATCGTGATGCTTTTGTCAAAAGCTTCAAAGTATTTTTTGTCAAATCTTCCATGAGAAGACATGCCAACTACTTTACCTTCGTCTTTTAATCTTCTCCACCCTAAAAGCTCTGTTAACATTGCATAGTAGTGGCCAAGAGACTTGTGATTTATATCTATGCCGTCTATATATTTAAGATCGCCGTTTTGACCAATGTAAAATTTAGCGCTATGCTGCGTTCCACTAGCATCAATAGATATTACAAGCGCATCTTCTTGGAAATTGCTTAGATAGTAAGCGAGATTACAATGCGATTCATGATGGCTTGTTTTAATATAAGTTTTTTCTTTTAAATCGCTCAAATGGCAAGCGTCTAAACATACGTCAATATCCTTCTTCGAAAAGAAGCTGGTGACAACATCAATATTTTCCATTTCTTTTGCAAAATTTTTCTTGGCCCAAGCAACGCACAAACCAGGATAGCGTATGACATCTCTTTCAAAATCTTTAAATGCCTTTACTCTTACAAATCTTTCCTCTTCAACGGCGAAAATAACTTGCCCATCTTTAAGTAAAGATAATCCACAGCTATGGCTACCAAATGTTATTCCTAATATATTCATGTTATGTCCAAAAATAATCTTTATAAGAAGCTACCCAGATACACATCTCTCTATCCATTTTTTCAACCTTTTGAGTTTGAATGATCCATTTTTTATTTCTTTTTTTAGGAGTGAGTTTGTAATCCTCATCAAGCATAGTGTCTGCTTTTTTTAGCATCTCTTCTCTGTCTATAGTAATATATCGATAATATTTTTTTAAACCTTTTTGAAATTTAGCTCTTTCAGTTTTATTGAAAACTGGCTCGGTTTCAAAACTTTCAAAATACTTTTCTCGTTCATAAATTTCTTTTATGACTTGAATATTAAATTCAAGAATAATTTCTGGTAAATCTCGGTATTCACTAGGAAAAACCGCTTTTCTCATTTCTTTTCTTGGGTTTTTAACAAAATTTCTTATCTTCCAAAAAAAATTGTTAAACCTTGTTCTGTATATCCAATATTGCGTACACAACGTATCTCTAAAAAAATATTGTATTGGGTGTTTCGATTTTACCTCGTTGTCAAATTTTTTCCAATCCTCTAGAGAAAGAGCGAACGGCGTCGAATAAAATTGAAAAGGGATATACCATCTCTTTTCGTATTTAAGAGGAAGTGGTTCAAACGGCATTTTGAGAGTCTCCTGGTTTAATTCTGAATGAATCGTCTTCGAAGTGCTGCGTAGAAACTTCAATAATTTTTACGTCTGTTACAGCGGACACTCTATGAGGACAAAATTGTGGGATATGCACTACATCTCCAGGAAAAAGATTAACGGTTCTTGATAATCCACTTGTAGTATCAATCATTTCTAGATCAAGCTTTCCACTTTCAATGTACCAAGTTTCTTGCTTTTTTTCGTGGAAATGTAGCGAGCCTTTACTTCCAGCCTTGAAAAGTAGGAACTTTAAACAATATTGTGGGCAATTAATAACCCAAACTTCTTCGCCCCAGCCTTTGGGATGGTGAGATACTTCCGAAAAAGAAATAGCGTTCAATTTAATACCCTCTTATTTTTTTAAGAAAATTAATAATTAAATCTAAAAATTTAATAAAGATTTTTCTATAAAACCAAAAATATGGTTTAGTTCTAAAAAAATATTTATTGTACCACAAATTGTCTTCCCGTTCTAATTGCTTTTCCCATTCTATGTTTCTTTGTTTTCTTTCTGCATTATCAGTCTTATCAAATTTAAAGAGTTCAATCTTTTGTAGTTTGCTTTCGGTGAAAACTGCTTTGAACTCTACCCAGCAATCCCACTTGTCTTGAACATTCATTAGAAATTCATAAAAATGAATCTCTCCGTGGAAATTTACTTTTTCAAGATATGGATCTGTTCTTTCCATGTGTCCAATTCTATCCATGACGCTTTTGGCATTTTTATCTCCTTCGATCCATTCTTCTGTTTTATATTTTTCTTCAAATAGTTCACCGTTTTGAATAAAATAATGAGACATAGTACAATCCAAATCTTTAGTCTGGAATGACAAATTGTTTTTATTTATACCAAGGTCAATCATTTCCTGCGAGAAAGGAAGATCACCAGAAATAGAGATAGTGTCGAACATGCCCATATTATTTTTTGGTTAATTTGAATGTCCCATCAGATTGTTCTGTCCAAATGATTTCATCTCCAACTTCCCAATCCAAACCATCTAATAAGACTTGAGGAAGCTCAATGAATTGATCGCCGTTGTCAAGAGTTTTTATTGGAACAATAGCTTTTTTAGCAAAAATTTCGTCCCAGTTTTTTTGGAACTCTTCTTGGGAAACAGAAAGTGGTCTAGGCTTTGATCCTTTACCGTTCATAATTAATTATAATTCCTATGACGCGGATAATCAAAAGCTTTTTCCAAAAACTGCATTAAATCATCGCTAAATTTATTATCATCAGTGACAGAATCGAACCAAATGTCACGTTTTTGCAGTTCTTCAAAAACTCTATTATGGATAAACTCAAGGTCTTCCATGTAAATTTCGCGGCTAATTTTTAGATTTTCGGATGATTTCATGTTACGGCTACTATAGAGAATTTTTTGTCTTTGTCAACGTCAATTACGAAAGGTTTGTTGTTGATCATGTATCCTTCGTCGCAAAGAGAAGCATTTGCGTAGATTGTTTTGGGCATAAGAAAACTATTTCCACCAGAAAAGTGGATATGTCCAAACACATGAAGCTTTGGTTGAATTTTTAATGTTGCTTCAAATAAATCAGCGCAACCGACATGTTTATAAAAGCCTTTGCCGCCGGGAGCAACATCACAAATTTTGTGTGGTGGTCCGTGAGTAATTAAAACATCAGTTCCTTTGGGAATCATGTCCCAATGTTTTTTAATAGATTCGCCGCGATCACGGTTAAAAGCCCAGTTAAAAAAAGTTGGTTGCACAGGACTGCCCCAAAACTTTAAGCCTTCTAATTCGATCCCAGAATCTTGAAGATAATGAACCCCATCAGGCATAGTTCTTAAAAAAGAGTCTATGTCAGCAGGATTGCCCTGCTCAAAATACAGGTCATGATTGCCAGCTATGAAAATTTTGTGTTTGTGTGGATGCGTCCCAAACCAATTTACAAATTTAAGCGCATCAAGATATTGGCCATGCGAACAGAAATCTCCACAATGGATTAAAACATCGCCATCTGGAACTTGAACTCCATGATGCTGACCATGAGTATCTGACATTACGACTAATCTAGTCATAAAAAATATCTTACCTCAAACGATTCATTTGTCAATGGTTTTTGGTATAAAAGTGTAATTATTTAAGTGGAAAAAGAATTTAATGGTTTTATTTCCGAATACTCTGTTCTTTTAGCAGCAGGAGTAGCCTCTTTATTATTTAAAGAGTTTATAATCAATATAGTTAAAAGCCTTTTATTTAGAATAACTTCGGGTTTCAAGGAGGATGATGTGTTGGTTTTTTGGGACGGAACAAAAAGTCCAGCAAGGATAGTTAGAATGGGCTGGATGTCAACAACTTTATTTTTATATGAAGTTGATCCTAATGGGATAATAACCGGAGGTCATCGCATTACAATGCCAAACTGTAAACTTGAAAGTGTAAAATTATTAAAGAGATTATCTAAAATTGAAGAGGATGATTTGAAAATGTCTAAAAAAAATTAAAATAAGCTCTAATGTCTTACGTTTCATACAGTACTGTTCGTGCATTTTTGTCAAATGGAGATGAGCAAACCACAAATACAGGGGTTTGTAATGTACTGTACGCATCCAATTTTAACGCAAGCAATGCAACTCAATTAAAAAGAGTAAAAAGAATTGGTCAAGAGTTAGATTATTATATTCAAACTGGCCCCAAAAGCGCCTCAATATCCACAACGGTATTACCTGTAACTGGCGCGGGAGTTAATCAATTTACAGGATTTCTTGCACTCACTGGGGATTTTACAAGCGGATCTTTTATTCACGTTCCATCGTATAGATTTGATAAATGTTTTTTGAAAAGTATGAGTTTTTCGTTGGAGCCTTGGAAACCAATGTTTTTGGAAATGCAGTTTGATTCTTATGGTCTTGCAACAGGTAGCGGTATATATGTATATGATGGTCAGAGCGCTGAAACAGGAATAATTTCGCCATTGAGAAACATGACTATTAATTTATCTGGAATTAATTTTACTCAGCAAATTAATGAATACGAAAATTTAAATTTCAGTATTGAAATTGATAGAGCGCCTAATTTTGAAATAGGAAGCATTTACCCAACAAAAGTAAGTGTCAGCAAGATAACAAAGTCGTTGCAGATAAATGGAATATCAAATATTGATTGGCTTTCTGATTATCAACCAAATACAACAGTTTCTGGTTCAATAACAATGCCAGATGGAAATTCATTTTACATGTCTGGAGTCTTAAATTCGCAGGCAGTTTCGATTGATAGTAATGGTGTAGCAAAAGGAGGGCTACAGATAATCGAAGAGATGGTTTAGTATTTATGGCAAAAAAGCCCAAGAAAACAAAATCGGCATCTACGGAAGTAATTATTCCGCAGATGAAAACAGAAATAAAATTCAAAGAACGCAAATTCAAATTCACCGAAAAACAACAACAATTATTAAAGATCCTTTTAGGAGACGAGACCAAAATAGTCTTTATCGCTGGACCAGCGGGAACTTCAAAGACTTTTATGGCAGTTTACGCGGCACTTAACCTTATCAACCACAATGAAAAAGATATTATCTATATTAGAACAATCGCTGAAAGCGGCGAAAAATCTCTTGGCTCGCTGCCAGGAACAGTTGGCGAAAAGTTTCAGCCATATCTGCTCCCTCTTGAAGACAAAGTTCAAGAAATAATTGAACCTACTGACGCTCATCGTTTAAAAGACGAAGGTAGAATTTCTGCAACTCCCATTAACTTCCTTAGAGGTAGCACTTTAACAGATAAAATCGTAATCGCAGATGAAGTGCAAAATTTTACATTCAAGGAAATCACAACCCTACTTACTAGAATCGGGGATGGGAGTAAAATTTTCTTATGCGGCGATTTTATGCAATCAGACATCAAAGGTAAAAATGGATTTATCGACTTTTACAATTTATTTTCAGATGAAGATTCCCAACAACATGGTGTTTTCTCGTTTGAATTTACAGAAGAAGATATAAAGCGCAGTGAAATTTTAAAATTTATTGTCAGAAAGATTAGAGGTATTAATAATCAAGAAGATGTGCGGCGTAAGAGTTTTCCATTTGAACAATCAAATTAATCAATTGAAATTCAAAGATATGCGGCTACAATATTGGTAAAGCTAGAAAATCTCAGTGATAAACTTATAAATTAATATGGCAAGCGTTTTCTGTACAAATTGCGGGGCTAAACACGAATACAGTGGCTTTGCTCCTAATTTTTGCTCAAAATGCGGTTCTCCTATGAACGGCAAAGCTTCGCCACAAACGCAAAAAAAACCAAGCAGAAATGTAAATCAAGAAGATATTGAAGAGGAGTCTGAAGATAATACAAATATCGATGAACTTCCTGACATAGATAAGCTTGATGTGGAAATTGAAATTGAAGGTGGGTTTAAAACTTTTAATTTAGAAGAACTATCGCGTAACCCTCAAAGCGGACCAAGAAAATTTGCTCCTAAAAGAGTTGGTGGGATAGACAGCTTATCTCCCACCAAATATGGAAGCTCCAAAGCGAGAGAAGATTAAATACGAAGACAAGCAGGATGTTATAGATAAGATAATAGAGAAGCACAGATATATCTGGCAGCTTAAGGCGATTGCTTGGATGGATTATGAAGATGTCGCCCAAATAATTAGATTCCATATTTCTAAGAAATGGAAACTATGGAAACAAGATAGGCCGTTAGAGCCTTGGATTGCTAGAATTACCGTCAATCAGATCAAAAACATACTAAGAAATAATTATTCAAATTATGTTCGACCATGTTTGGGGTGCAAATATAATTTAGGTAATGAGCCTCCAGCGTGTTCTATAACTGCAAGTGGTAGACAATGCAACGAATGTCCGCTTTATAGAAAATGGGAGAAGACAAAAAAATCAGCATATGACGTAAAGCTTTCTGTCTCTATAGAAAATCATGCTGAATCAGTTAGGGAAATGAAAGATATAAGTTTCAATATCCTTGCTAGCGCAGCTAGACTTCACGAAGAAATGAAACATCGTTTGGCCCCCAAACAATATAAAGTTTACTCTAGATTGTATATTGATGGAGCAGATGAAGAAAAAGTAGCAGCGGAAATGGGATATAGAACAAACGAAAAAGGCAAAAAGGCAGGGTACAAACAAATCAAAAATCTAAAAAAGCTCTTTAAACAAGTAGCGACTAAAATTCTTCAAAACGAGGACATATTAGGTGGCAAATAATAAAATTAGCTTTAGTGAAGAGGATCGTCAAAAAATTATCGAACTTGCGAAAGAATTTCCTGATCTAAATACTATAACTCGAAAATTTTTTAATGATGAAGCTCTTGATGGAAGAACGAGGCAAGGAATTGCTATCAGATCTTTATTGGCCTCAAATAAAATTCAATATAAAACATCAAAATACGAAAAAGTAGGTGATTTACCACTGACTCCAGAACAAGAACAATTTATTGAAGATCAAGCAAAAAATGGTATTTCGGCTCTGAGAATAGCGGAGCTTCTTTTTCCAGATAGGCCGATATCAGCAATGGGTCTTGAACATAGAACTGTTGGCTCTTACATCAGAAATTCTGGTTGTGAAAATAACGCCACATCAGATGATGCGATGTTTGTTAAATATCAAACTCCACGTTCAATAGAACGTGTGATTAATCGAATCAACGAAGCCACTGGAGAAAAAATTGATAAAGATCGGTTAACAAGACAGCAAAAGGTTTGTGCAGAAAAACTCGCAATTAATTTACTAAATTCTCGTTTTCAAAAAATTATAAACTGTTACACTTCAGAAGAGGATAGAAATATTTTTGAACAAGAATTCATCCGCATGACTTGGGATAAACCAGATTTGACAGCGGATGAAGTTAATTTGTATATGAATGTTTGCAAAGAAATTATTAATTTAGAAACTACTTCTCGCCATTTGGACAAATTAAACAAAATGTTTGAGGAAACTCAAGAGCAAAATGAAATGAGTATTCGTTTAGCCGAAATTATTAAAGCTAAAAGCAGCGAATATCATCAGTGCGAAGGCAGAGTAGAAAGCTTAATTAAAAAATTACAAGGAGACAGAAGAGAAAGAATATCTTCTAAACATAAAGAGAATGCTTCTATTCTTTCTATTGTGCAACTTTTCCAAGATGAAGAAGAGCGAGCCAATATGATTAAAATTGCCGAAATGCAAAAATCTCTCGTTGCAGAAGAAGCAAAAAAAATGGAAAGTATGGTAGAATGGAAGGCGCGCATATTAGGAATATCATTAGATGATGCAGTCTGATAATACCAACTGTTGCAAAATATGCCACAGTTCCTTTCTTTCTGAGAGGAGCCTCCATGCACATTTAAAAAAGCATAAGATTGGCCTTAATGAATATTATCTCACTCATTATCCTAGAAAAAACCTTTTAACAGGAACTTATTTGCCTTTCAAAGACAAAGATTCTTATTTCGAAAAAGATTTCGAAAACAGAAGTCAGTTATTAAGATGGTGCGAAATAGAATCTTCCGAAACTGTAAAACAGCAAATCAAAAAAATGTTAGCTTACAGAATCAAAGCTAAAGATTTAAAATATGCTCCTTGTCATTTAGAATTGGAAACAAGTGAAATGCCGAGCATAGATATTTATAAAAAACATTTTGGTACTTATTCTAAAGTTTGCGACGAAGTTGGGATAGAACCTATGTTTAGGCGCAGTTTACCTAGAAAGTTTTACGAAGACTTCTCAAATGTAGAGATATTTGTAGATACAAGAGAACAGCAGCCTCTTTCTTTTCAAAAAGAAAGAAAAGTCAAACTAGACTTTGGCGACTATACTGCTAGTGGTTCAAATTATACAAAAACATTTGTAGACAGAAAATCTGAATCCGATTTTAAAGGAACTTTAGTTGGTGAAAATTTAGATAGATTTAGGCGCGAACTGCAAAGATGCAAAGACATGGAGTGTTATCTATTCGTTGTTGTAGAATCAACTTTAGAACGTATAAGTAGTAACAATGATTTTACTCCTCATAAGGCGAATTTAAAATTTATATATCATAATATGCGATTGTTGCAGCATGAGTTTGCGGGGTACTGTCAATTTATATTTTCTGGCAATAGAACTAACAGTGAAATTCTTATACCGAAATTAACTGCAATTGGCAGTGTTCTTTGGGATGTTGATGTTCAATATTTTTTAGATAAGGATAAATCATGGCTTGGATCGAAGGAAACCAAAAAAGAAAAAGCTTATTCCGTAACGTAAACCAAGAAATCCTTAGTAAACAAGGGTTCTTGGAAGAAAGAGACGCTAAAATTCTTCTCTATAAATTTTTGCGTTCAAATATTTCGTTTTCTTCGGAAATTATTTGCGGCGTTAAGCTATTTCCATTTCAACATATGGCGATCAAAACCATGTTTGAAACAGATTACTCTATGATGGTGTGGAGCCGTGGACTTTCAAAAAGTTTCACTTGTGCAGTGTTTGCATCTCTTGATGCAATATTGAATCAAGGGGTACATATTGGTATTGTTAGTAAAACATTTCGTCAGGCAAAGATGATTTTCCGCAAGATAGAAGAAATTGCAGAAAAGCCTAATGCCGTATTTTTAAAACAATGTATAACTAAGGTTTCTAAAAGTTCAGACGAATGGACAATGGAATTTGGACGCAGTAAGATTACTTGTTTGCCTCTTGGCGACGGTGAAAAACTCCGTGGTTTTCGCTTTCACCGTATGATGATTGATGAGTTTTTGCTTATGCCAGATCGCATTTTTAACGAAGTTATTATCCCCTTCCTTTCTGTTGTACAAAACCCAACTGAAAGAAAACAAGTTTACGACTTGGAAACGGAGCTTATTAAGCGTGGCGAAATGAAAGAAGAGGATCGATTTGTTTGGCCTAATAATAAAATTATTGTTCTTTCTTCTGCGTCTTATCAGTTTGAGTACATGTATAAACTTTATAAGCAATATGAAGACTTAATCATTACGCCAGAAAGAAATGCTAAAGGAGGAGCTACAAGAGCTATCTTGCATTTTTCTTACGATGTGGCTCCTCATGGCCTGTATGATGAAAGTTTGTTAACTCAAGCAAAAGCAACCATGTCAGAATCTCAATTCAAAAGAGAATTTGGATCTCAATTTGTTGATGATTCGTCTGGGTATTTTAAACTGAGTAAAATGCATGAATGCACAATTAAAGCTGGAGAAGGGCAAGCAATTGAAGTTGCTGGAGAAAAAAATGCAGAATATATATTAAGTTTTGACCCGTCTTGGGCAGAAAACGAATCGTCTGACGATTTTGCCATGAACGTTATTAAGCTCGACAAAACAAATCGTAAAGGAATTGTCGTGCATAACTACGCTTTGTCTGGAACTAATTTAAGAAAACATATTGAGTATCTTCATTATTTGTTGACTAGCTTTAATATTGTCGCTATGTGCGGTGACTATAACGGAGGATTGCAATTTATAAATGCTGCAAATGAAAGTGAACTGTTTAAGAATAGCAAAATAGAAGTTAAAACATTTGAAGCAGATTTTGATACTCCAGAAACTTATCAAGATGAATTAAGAAAAGCAAGAAATGTTTACAGCAAAAGCTCTGGTAGAATTTGTTATCTTCGAATACCTACTAGTGGCTGGATAAGATATGCGAATGAATTGCTTCAATCAAATTTTGATCATAGAAAGATATTATTTGCTGCTGAAGCCGTAGACGACGATTTTACATCGCAAAAAAGTAAAACTATTCCAATCAAAAATTTAAAATTTATTCGTGACCATGAAGATACTCAAAGTATCGAAGCTAAGATGGTTGATTTTGTTGATCATCAGGCAGACATGATTGAATTGGTTAAAGCTCAATGTTCGCTGATTATCCCAACAACGACCGCAAACGGTCATCAAAGTTTTGATCTGCCTCCAGAATTAAAAAAACAAAGCGGCGCGGAGAAAACTAGAAAAGACTCTTATGCTTGTTTGGTGCTTGGAAATTGGATGACTAAAATATATTATGACATGATGGACATAAAAGCGGAAAAAAATTCCGCAACTTTTGTTCCATTTTTTGCCAGATGAAAAATGTAGTTTTAATAAATTCTTTTCCTAATTCAGAAAAAAAAATTTTAACATTAAAAAAACAAATCTCTAAACTAAAAGAGATTGGTTGTCCTATCATATTGTGTTCTGGATGCGAAGTTAATAGCGATATTATTAATTCAGTTGATTACTTTTTTTTGAACAAAGAAAAAATAGTAAAATCTGCACTGTATCACAAAAAGTGTCAGCTTGAAGGTAAAGACCATGTTTCTTTAACAGCTTTGCCTCCAAATAATGGCATTCTTATATTCGTTGGTAATGTTGATCCGACAATAAGCAGAAATACAAAATTATTATTTGGACTTGCAGAAAAATTGGGTTTTGAAACTGCTCTTTATACAGAGGACGATGTTATTGTTCCAAATATCAATTATTATGTAGAAAATTTAAATATATTAAATAATTCTAAAATAAAGTTTTGTGCTGTTGGATCTCAAAAAGACAATACATTTAGATACACAAATCATTATTTTGCTAATATTAAATTTTTTAATCAAACATTTTCTTACCCTTCGAATGAAAAAGATTTATATGATCCTCAGATATGCAAAACAATTTTTCCTTGGATGCCATATGAATATTGTTTTGGCTTTTATTTAAAACAGTTTGAGGAATTTGTTCATTTGATTCCAGTTGATTATTTTGAAAACGTTGTTGATCAAGATTGTTTAAATTTTAGATACGATGATATAAATTTTATTGCAAATCAATACGCTCTCATACTAAAAAGAAAAAATGGTATTATTCAGCCATTTTTTTACAATTTTTCTAAATCTTTAGTTTTGAACGTTAAGATTTATTTAAATTCTAAATTAGATAATTCTTTTTTAACTCAAAAAGATGTTTGGCTAACTGGAAGTTCACTGGCGATTAACGATATAGTTAAATTCGAAATAACCGATCAAAATGGGCGAATGATATGTAAAGAAGTCAAATATTGTTCGGACGATGACATTCTAGCTATAGAAAATTAAAGTACTTTTGAGACTTTTGGTGTAACTTTTAATATAAGAAAATGGCTCGTCAATATAACAAAAAGTCTGATTATTGGACAAGGTTTAATAAAATTCAGCCAGTTCAAGTTTCGCAAGCCTCTTATGAGCCAAAACTTATGGGTGAGCCTTTTTACAAAGAGGTTTCAAATGCTTCTGTTAGGTCAACGCAAACAGATTCGCCTACAAAAACAAGAATTCCCAGAAACGGAACAGATATTCATGTCGGTCGCTATTCTTTACTGAGCCAAGGCATTCTGCCATATGAATATACAAAAGACGGAGTAGATATAAGAGACGCAATTATGCTTTGCCAAAAAGCTTATGCTAATGTCGCGATAGTTAGAAATACTATAGATATAGCTACTGAGTTTGCTAATACGGATGTTTATCTTGAAGGTGGGACTGAAAGAAGTAGAGAATTTTTTCAAAAATGGTTTGATAAAATCAAACTTTGGAAATTAAAAGATCAGTATTTTCGCGAGTATTATCGCAGTGGAAATATTTTTCTTTATCGAATTGACGGTAAGTTTAATGCAGAAGATTTTAAGCTACTTTCTGGTTTGAGCGAAAATGGAATTAAGAATAATAAAGTCCCTCTTCGTTATATTTTAATTAATCCATATGATATTGTTGCTAAAATATCTAGCTCATTTGCAGAGGCCGTTTACGAAAAAATTCTTTCTGAATACGAGCTTGAGCGTTTAAAAAATCCTAAAGATGATGCGGATGTTGAGCTTCTTAATGGATTTGATCCAGAAATTCAAAAACAAATTAAAGGTAAGCAATATTTTAGAGATGGTTTGAAAATGAAACTTGATCCAAAGTATTTGCTTTATTCTTTTTACAAAAAACAAGATTACGAGCCATTTGCAGTTCCTTTTGCTTATCCTGTTCTTGAAGATATTAACGCAAAGATTGAACTAAAACGCATTGATCAAGCAATTGCCCGCACTGTAGAGAATGTAATTCTTTTGATTACGATGGGAGCGGAGCCAGATAAAGGCGGTATTAATCCCGCGAATATGACTGCCATGCAAAACTTATTTATGAATGAAAGCGTCGGTCGCGTTCTTGTTTCAGATTATACAACTAGAGCGGACTTTGTTATCCCTGATTTGAAAAAAGTTGTAGGTAGAGAAAAATACGAAATTCTAAACGAAGATATTAAAGAAGGTTTGATGAACGTTATGCTCGGAAACGAAAAGTATAATGGTCAAAGTGCGAAAATTAGCTTTTTCATGGAGCGTTTAAAAGAAGTTAGAAATGCATTTCTTAACGATGTTCTTCAGCCAGAAATTATTCGCATATCAAAAGATTTAGGCTTTCGTTCTTGGCCAACTGCCAAATTTACTGAAATTGATTTGAAGGATGAAACTCAATACATGAGAACAATCAGTCGTTTAATGGAGATTGGTGTTCTTACTCCAGAACAAGGTATCGAATCAATTAATAACGGCAAACTTCCAGACCCAACTGACCTCGCGCCCGCGCAGCAAAAGTTCGTCTCGGATAGAGAAAAAGGATATTACAATCCAATTGTTGGTGGAGTTCCAATGATTCAATCAGAATCTTCTGATCCTACAGCGGCTGCTCCAACTGCTGCTCCGACACAATCTGGAGCAGGAAGACCTTTAGGGGCTACAGCATCAAGAAAAGATATTCAAACAACAATTTACGAGATAGATGCTTTTATGAAAGCAGCAGAGGATTTCGCTGCTAAAAAATTTGCCGTAGCTTCTTTAAGCGAAGAGCAAAAATCAAATATAGTAAATTTATGCAAGAAGGTTATTGCATCAAGTTCAAGACAAGATTGGGTAACAAATGTTCAAAAGTGCATGGCTAATCTTGATGAAATTGAAAGATTGCAACCAATGAAATCTGTTCTTGATACAGCTGACGAATTTTTACTCGATGAATATTCTGCGGCCATTTTGCATCATTCTGCTGTAAAATAAAATATGGCATTCAAGTATAGCACGATTTTGGACAATGTTGCTGTCGCTTGTTATGGTATTTCGGACGAACGTTTTAAAATCTCCAAAGCTTCTTTGGATGAATTAAAAAAACTTTCTCCAAAAATAGATTTTGAAGATAATCCTGATCTTCTCGGGGTTTCTTTTAATCTCGCCGTTCCAAACATGATCAATAACAACGGCGATGGTATTTCTGGCGCTACTGCATCAAAGATTGCAAAGCGTTTCATGAATAAGTATCTTAATATTGAACACAACAAAGAACGTGTAATCGGACACATTACAAATTATTCTTTCAATAGAATTGGAGATAATAAATTTTTAACAGAAGAGGAAGTTGGTAAAACTCTTGATCCTGTTTATCTATCAGTTGCCGGTGTTATTTATAAAACTGTTGACAAAAAATTTACATCGTTAATGCTAAGAAATTCTGATCCAAAAGATTCTTTTTACAATTCTATTTCTGCGAGTTGGGAAATTGGTTTTAGTAATTATTATTTAGCAGTTGGAAGTCAGTCTTTAAAAGAGGCTGATATTATCACAGATCCAAAACAAATTCAAGAATTTTCTCAATTTTTAAAAGCAAAAGGTGGAGCCGGTAAATTAAAAGATGGAACTCCGGTTTACAGATTAATAGTTGGAGAGATTTATCCTTTAGGCGGGGGTTTCACAACTAATCCAGCCGCGCAAGTCAATGGTGTTGTAGCATTTGAAGATGCTCCGTCATTTTCTGTTCAAGAGGACGAAAAGAAAAATGAAGAGGTTGAAGCTAATGAAAATTGCATCGAAGAAGTCAGTGCATTTTTAACGAATAAAAAATCAAATTCCATTTTACAGATAAAAAATGTAAAAACAATAAACCATATGGACTTAGAAAAACTTATCACAGAGTTAAAGTCTGCTCTTCTTGAAAAGAAATTTGGCGAAGAGGCTGTCGCTTCAATGACCAGCCATTTCGCTGAAGCTATCAAACAGAAGGACGCAGAGTATCGCGACTCCATTGCAGCTGAGAAGGCCGCTAAAGACAAAGCCGAGAAGCTTTACAATGAGACAGTCGCTTCAGTAGAATCAATGAAGGCAGAACTTGCCAAAACACAAGAAGAGCTTAATAAAATTAAAGAAGCCCAAGCGCAAGAAGAGGCTGTAGCTCGTCTTAATGCCCGTGTTGGTGAACTCGACGCCGCTTATGAACTCAACGATGACGACCGTAAACTTATCATTGGCGAAGTTCAAGCTCTTGAGGCGACAGAAGAGGCTTTTGCTTCTTACAAAGAGAAGTTCGCTACCGTATGGAAGCACAAGAATAAAGAGTTTATCAAAGCCCAAGCCGCCGAGATTGAAAAGAAAATCTCTGAGCAAGTTGAGGCTCGTCTTAAAGAAGTCAGCAAAGCTTCTGCCACTGCCGAAGTAAAGGTAGAGGAAGAGAAAAAGGCTGATGTCGCTGCCGCATTAGATAATGCTACAGCCACCAATAAGGCCCCCGATAGCAAAATCGCTGTCGAGCAGTCTTTCCGTGAGAAGTTCGCAAAAGCTTTCTCTCGCGAAAATATTAGCGTAAGCTATTCTAAATAATAAAAATTAACTGTAACAAACAATTAAAGGACAACTAATATGGCAAATCGTCTCCTACCATTCCGTCAATACGACGACAATGATGTGGTAAATATGTACGCTCTCGTTGACGCAGCTGTCAACGAAAACGTAACCGGCGTTGGAACTGGTGACGCAGGAGTCTTCGTTAAAGTTTCCGCTGGCAACTTTGACCTTGACCCTGTTTCATACGCTTCCGACTCTTATCTCGGCAAGACCGACTTCCCTCATGTCGGTGTTAATCAATACCCCAAGGTAAATCTTAAAGTTACTCCAGCCGCCTCTGGCGACTTGACTAACTGCCTTGGACTCACACTCCGTCAAACTGCAAAGTTTGACGAGAACGGTGAAAAACTTCTCTATTATCGCCAGAAGGCTGAAGAGCTTATGTGCGTACTGCCCGGCCAAGCCGTTCCAGTCGCTACTCGCGGTATCTTCACCCTCTCTGCTAATGCGATTGACGGAACTCTTACTGTCGGTTCGGGCTTCAAGCTTTCCGAAAACGGCGGCAAGATCACTGGCTGCGCCCACACTGATGACGGTAAACTCGGCATCGTTCTCGGCACAGGTTCACGCACCTCGCTCACAAGCGTTACTGACGCTTATGCAGGTAACTTCGCAGTAATCGGTCTGCGCATGTAATAAGAAAGGAAACTACTTAAATGAAAATCACATTAAAGCGCACCCCAGAACAGATTGAGCTTATCAAAGCAATGGCTAGTCGCAATCGCACTGTTGCTTATGATGCTCAAGTCGCACTCGCTGAGTTCATCGGACCCGTTCTTGCAGAGGTTATTAACAATGCTCCTACACTGAGCAATTTGTTCACCAGCCTCTCATACAACGCTGATGATAATCCCAGCATTCCTCTCGACCTGTACTACGACGTAACTGACGAGGACTACATCACTGTATACTCACAGTCCGTAGCTGGTGGTCTTCCCACCAATCAGGTTCTCCCCACAGTCTCCGAGATGAAGCTGACCACCTACACACTGGACAGCGCCCTCTCCTTCGACCGTCGTTATGCTGCAAAGCATCGCATGGACGTTGTAGCTAAGACATTCACCCGTATGGCACAGGAAATCCTGCTCAAGCAGGAGCGTACTTCTGCCACATTGGCCATGACTGCTCTCGCTAACGCAGAGACAAACAGCAAGAAACACGTTCAGCGCGCTAACGTTGCTGGCCGTTTCCTTCTCGCTGACCTTAACGAACTCCTCACTCTGGCAAAGCGCATCAACACATCATGGGCCAAGGGAACACCTGCCTCTGGTTCACGCGCTGGCCTGACTGACCTTCTGGTTTCCCCAGAGGTCACCGAGCAGATTCGTGCTATGGCTTATAACCCAATTAATACCAAAGGCTCTCCCTCCGTAGCTGGCACCGCCGGTAACGGAAGCGAGAACGGTATCGCCGCTACTGATGAAATGCGCACAGCTATCTACAATAGCGCTGGTATCCCCAGCTTCTACGGTGTTAATATCCTTGAGTTCAATGAACTCGGTATTGGTCAGAAGTTCAACACCATCTTCGACACAGCTGCTGCGTCAACAAACTATACAACAGCTGCTGGAAGTGGCTCCGCTCAGTTCAACGGTTCTACAACAGAAATTCTTGTTGGTATCGACCGCAGCCGTGACTCACTGCTCCGCGTCGTAGCAACAGATCCAGATTCGAACTCTGAGTTCAATCTGGTTGCTGATGATCAATACAGCATCCGTCAGAACAAGATCGGTTACTTCGGCTCCCTTGAGGAAGGCCGTGTAGTTCTCGACGTTCGCGCCCTCGTAGGCAAGATCGTCTAAGGTTAAAACCTTCTAAAGAACCCGCCTCGAAAGAGGCGGGTTTTTTATTTCATTTATAAAATAGAAAAGTGTAAATGTTACGATAGTATTTACTATGGAAATCTCAACTGGACAATCTACTGAAGTTGGCAAAGCGAGCTTATTAGAAGAGCTTAATACTATCAATGATAAAAATTCGCCAGAATATCGATCAAAAGTCAAAGAATTAGAAATTATCTTAGGTATTAAAGAAGTTAATGTTTTTGGCACAGCTAATCGTAAAATTTTTGAAGAAAATCTCGACGCTATGACCCAGTTACAACTTCAAGATTTTGCCCGTAAACTTAAAGTAGATACATCAGGTAGCATGGCGGCTATCAAAACCCGTCTTTTGCGTCAATTTGATACTCAGAACGTACAATCTAGAGGTTACTTTTCTCCCCAACCGCAGACTAAAGAACTGTTCACAAAAGAACAAAAAGAAAAAATGATGAAAGTTTTAAATGGCTAACATCGGACAAATAGCTAGTGGTATATTCTTTTATGAGTTTGATGCGGATACGTCTCAAACTAATATAAGCGTCATATCTGGTTGGCTACAGGCCAATATAGGAGAATTAAATAATTTAATTTATACTTCTCATAGCGGCACTGGAATTGATTTAAGTACAGAAGAAATTGATATTTTTAAGCATCTCTATCTTTCTCATTTTTATAAAAAGAAGTCTAGAAATGCGATAAAAACAATTGGAAGCACATCTCCATCAGGAAATATCGTTTCAGTTTCAGACGAAGATTCTTCTGTCACATTTATAAATAGCAACGAAGTTAGCAAACAATTTAGAGCTTTATCTAAAGATCATTTAGAAGAGATGAATAAATTAGTTTATGCATATAATTTTTATAAAGCTGCTCCAACTCAAGTTGTAGCTAAAACAATGGTTAGTGATGTTTTAACTCTTACTGGAACAGGCGCATAAGAAATAGATAATAATTATTTTTTTACTTTATCTTTAAGGCATAGTTTTGTGTAAATTTAAAAGGGAAAAGGCGCAACTATGTCCGCAGCAACTTATAATATTTCTATAGAAAGGAACGCCACTTTTGATGTTAGTTTGGCGTTAAAAGACGGCAATGGAACAGCTATTGATGTTACCAATGCGACTATAGACGCTGAGATAAAACAAGATTATTACTTCCCTGCTATTGTTTCATTTACGGTAACTAAAATTACCCCAGCCTCTGGAATTATCAAACTTTCTTTAACGGCGAATCAAACTGCTAATTTGCACGTTGGTACGTTGAAGTATGACGTTTTTGCGCAGTATTCAAATGGAGTTATACAAAAAATTTTAAAGGGTACTGTCTCAGTAGAAGAAAACATTACAACTCTATAACACCATGTCTGAAATTGTAGTGGTAGAAGTTAGCAGTCAAACAGGAGTTATAGAAGTAGTAGAAACTGATTTCCTGCTTCATAATTCTTCTATTGACTTACAAGGTGGAGCAAGTGGACAATATTATCACTTAACAAGTGGACAGTATGCTAATATTAGTGGACTTATTGAAAATAATTTTGATCCGAGTAACGATGTTTATTTCGAAAAAAATGTACATGTAAGTGGAACAGTTTTACAAGGAACTGGATACAATAATTATTTAACTGGATTAAGAGTAATTTCTGATGGAAATTTTTCAACGAATGGTGACGCTCAATTTTCAGAGTATATCTTAAAAAGAGAAACTACAGATGCTTCAACATACGAATTGCAGTTTACAAATACATCAAAAAAACTTTCATTACCAGACAATACTTCTTGGTACTTTAAGTTAAGGGTGATAGCAAAAGATACTTCAAATAATACAGCAATATTTAATATTGATGGTGCAATTAAAAAAGGCGCTAGTGCAGGTTTTACGCAAATCGTTGGTAAATGCACTGTTTTAAATATTGTAGACGAAATAGGCACTGGAGGCGTTTCAGTTTCAGCAAACACTTCATATGGATATCTACAGGTAGATGTCGTAGGAAAAGCCGCAACAACAATTCATTGGGTTGGCTATCTAAATTTAGTAGAGGTAAAATAGAAAATCGTGTAAATTATTATAACGGGAGAATTTAAAAATGGCAATATATTATACAGGAGTAACCAACGGTAACCAGATCGATTTCAGAACTGGTGACGCTTCAACAGTAGCAGCTGACGTAAAGCAGCACTTTATAGAACAGAGCGTAACTGGTAATACAACAGGTACTACTCCAAGCAATAAAGCCGTTTTTGATTTTGGTACTGGATTATCAGGGTATTTGTATACAAATGCCGGTGGCCTTTATCAGTTGTCAGCTTTATCAACTGGGACTGATATTGCAGCTATCAATTTAACAGGCAGAGTTAGTGGACTTTCTTTCGTAGATAGCGTCACAATTTCTGGTGGAGAAGGATTAGATCTTTCTGTTTCAAGTGATGCGATTGTTTTATCTCATACAGATACTTCTAGCGTAGCTGATCTTTCCGTTAATGCTGCTGCTGGATCTGCAATTACTGGAATTAGTTTTACCTATGATACTTTTGGCCACGTTTTAAGTGCAACTGGTACAACAGCTGTTATTGTTCGCGATCAAATTCAAAGCGGAGTAACAACTACTGCTCCTAGTGAAGCTGCTGTTCACAATCTCTCTGGAATGCTGAGACCTCTCATTAATCAAGCTCTTGAGAGAGATCTACAAAGCGTAACAAATAGCGGAAGCGGAACAACAAATGGAATCATAATCGGAAAAGATCTTATTGTAAGTGGTGATGTTACTTTAGGTAGTGATTCTTCTGATACAGTTACTATAAATGCTGGTCCGGTTGTTTTAGTAAATGCAGTTACTGGTTCTGATGGTCTTGTGTTTGGTCCAAATGATACTGGAAAAGTTTCTCTCTATAAATCAGACGCAAATGTTTTAAGACTTGATGGTGGATTGGTAATTACAGGTAATCTTACAGTTCAAGGTACAACAACAACAATTGAAAGCAACATTGTTTCTGTCGGAGATAGCATTGTTCTCCTCAATGGAGATTTTACTGGATCTGCTCCAAGTGAAAACGCAGGTATTGAAGTTGAGCGTGGAACTCAAACCAACACATTATTGATTTGGAATGAGGGGACAGATCGTTGGACATTCACCAACGATGGTTCAACTTATTATAACATACCAGTTACATCGGAATTAACTTTGGATGCGACCACGACAAATGGAGCGTCAACATCAAATGATATTGTAGTTGGTGGAATTACGGTTTCTGGAGCCGCTCAAGCAAAGTCTGATCATTTTGTGGTCTATTGCAATACTTCAAATTCTACAACAACCGAGATGTTCTTAAACGGAACAAATGGTAGAATAACTTTGGCCAGCAACAGTGCTGTTGCATTTAAAGGAAATATTACAGCTTTTGATTCAGCTAATGCGAAAGCGGCTTCTTGGTCTTATAACTGTCTCGTCGCTAATAAAGCAGGAAACACTGCTTTAGTTGGCGCGGCTCACGTTATAAAATTAGGCGACGATTCAAATGGTGTTTGGGAAGTTTTTGTTGATGGAGACAACACCAATGATTCGTTAAAATTGCAGGTTAAAGGAGAAAATGCAGCGAATATTAAGTGGACAGCGAGTGTAATAAGCTCAGTTGTTTCTTAATATTTAGCAAATTAAAATTAACATAAAAGGAATATGGGCAAGTACTATTTAGGCACAGGCACTTCTCAGATTAACTTCCAAGTAGTTGATGCTACTGGGGTTATAAATGATCTTAATTTAAGTGGCTTGTACTTAAGTACAACTGGCAAAGCAGCCGATTCTGATAAATTAGACGGTTTTGATGGCTCGTATTATTTAAACGCTAATAATATTACTGGCGCTTTTACTGGAATTGTTACGGGAAACAGTGGAGTTTTTAATTCAATAACTTTTAATACTGGATTAGGGCTTGTTTCTAATCCCGCCCAGCTTTTATGGAATGATGATCAAGCTTCTTTAGAATTAGGTTTACTTGGGGGAGCCACAACTAATTTAGGGCAAGATTTAGTAGCTTATGTCAGAAATGCTGAAACGGGAGTAATTTCTAAAGGCGAAGTTGTTTACTTGTTTGGTGCGCAAGGCGATAAGGCCACAGTAAAATTAGCTTCAAATCTTTCTGACGCAACTTCGTCAAAAACTCTTGGTGTTGTAATTGAAAATATCGCTGCTGGACAACTTGGTTATGTAAAAAGCGTTGGCGTTGTAGACGGATTAAGTCTTGCAGCTTATAATGATGGCGATATTCTTTGGCTAGGAACAACACCTGGTTCACTAACTGTAACAAAACCGCAAGCGCCATATCATATGGTGTTCATTGGTGTTGTTGAAAAAGCTAACAATGGAAATGGCCAACTCTATGTAAGAGTTCAAAACGGTTATGAGCTAGAAGAGCTTCATGACGTTAAGATAATTGCACCAACTGATAATTCAATTCTCGCTTATCATACTGGATCTGGAGTTTGGCACAATACTGACCTTCTTGAATTAAACGGAACTGGTCAGCATTACGTTTCTGGTTCTTTTAATGTTGGGGCAACATTATCCGCAGAAGCTATCGTAAGAAACGTTTCAATAGAAACAACAAATTATCAAATTACAACTGACGATGATGTTGTTGTTATAAATTCTTCATCTTCGTCAACAGTTACTCTTATCGCTGCTTCTTCTAATGCTGGTAGACAATTTGTAATTAAAAACAAAGGCAGTGGACAAGTTATAATTGATGGAACTTCTCTTGGTCAGATTGATGGATTAAATAATTATTATTTACCACAATATACTTCTGTTACTTTAGCTAGCGATGGAACCACTTGGAATATCGTTGCTTTAAGCGGTTTGAATGGTACTTCTGGAATTAGTGGAACAAGTGGTACTTCTGGATTAAGCGGGTCTTCTGGGACAAATGGAACTTCTGGAACGAGTGGGACGAATGGTACAAGCGGTACAAGTGGCTCTAATGGCACAAGTGGTACAAATGCAGTTAGCGGTATAAGTGGTACAAGCGGTACAAGTGGCACAAGCGGCTCTAACGGTACAAGTGGAACAAGTGCTGTAAGCGGTATAAATGGCACAAGCGGTACAAGCGGTACAAGTGGTGCAAGCGGCTCTAATGGCACAAGCGGTACAAATGCAATTAGTGGCACAACAGGAACAAGTGGTACAAGCGGCGCAAGTGGTTCTAATGGTACAAGTGGTACAAATGGAATTAGCGGTACAACTGGAACAAGTGGTACTAGTGGTGTAAGTGGCTCTAATGGTACAGGTGGAACAGCTGGTACAACTGGCACAAGTGGAACTAGTGGTATAAGTGGAATTAATGGTACAAGTGGTACAAGTGGCAATTCTAGCGGAACAACTGGTGCAAGTGGTACTAGTGGAATAAGTGGCTCCAATGGAACAAGCGGAACTGGAGGCGCAAGCGGTACAAGCGGAGCTAGTTCCACAAGTGGAATAAGTGGCTCTAATGGAACAAGCGGTACTAGTGGAGCTTCTAGTGGCACAACCGGAACAAGCGGTACAAGTGGCGCTAGTGGTTCTAATGGTACAAGCGGTACAAATGCAATTAGTGGTACAACCGGAACAAGTGGCACAAGTGGCGCAAGCGGCTCTAATGGTACAAGCGGTACAAGTGCAATTAGTGGAACAGCTGGTACAGTTGGTACAAGTGGAACAAGTGGCGCAAGCGGTTCAAATGGAACTTCTGGCACAAGTGGAAATTCTAGCGGAACAACTGGAACAAGCGGTACAAGTGGTGCAAGCGGTTCAAATGGAACTAGCGGCACAAGCGGCGCATCTAGCGGCACAACTGGTGCGAGCGGCACAAGTGGCGTAAGCGGCACAACTGGAACAAGTGGCACAAGTGGAGGAAGTGGTTCTAATGGTACAAATGGCACTAATGCAGTTAGTGGTACTAGTGGTACTGGTGGAACTAGTGGAACAAGTGGCGCTAGTGGTTCTAATGGCACAAGCGGTACAAGTGGAAATTCTAGCGGTACAACCGGCACAAGTGGCACTAGCGGTGTAAGCGGCGCTAATGGCACTAGCGGTACAAGCGGAGCATCTAGCGGAACAACTGGTGCGAGCGGTACTAGCGGTTTAAGTGGCACAAGCGGTGCAAGTGGCTCTAATGGTACAAGCGGCACAAATGGCATCAGCGGTACAACTGGAACAAGTGGCACAAGTGGCGCAAGCGGCTCTAATGGTACAAGCGGTACAAACGCAATTAGTGGTACAACTGGAACAAGCGGTACAAGTGGTGCAAGCGGTTCAAATGGAACTAGCGGCACAAGCGGCGCATCTAGCGGAACAACTGGTGTGAGCGGCACAAGCGGTGTGAGCGGTACAAGCGGGGCAAGCGGCTCTAACGGAACTGCTGGTACAAGCGGCGCAACAAGCGGTACATCAGGCATAAGCCGCACTAGTGGTTCAAGTGGTACAAATGGTGTTAGCGGAACAAGTGGCATTTCTGACGGCACATCAGGTACAAGCCGCACCAGTGGAACA
>Ga0255086_1000047_pt1 | contig 39982 bp, 63 predicted proteins | sample Colum_Cont_RepC__FD_188438 | JGI IMG/M metagenome (GOLD analysis project Ga0255086, IMG submission 188438) | Freshwater microbial communities from Columbia River, Oregon, United States - Colum_Cont_RepC_8d | ecosystem: Environmental > Aquatic > Freshwater > River | place: USA: Oregon | collected... | reverse complement strand
GGGATATAGCCCTTGCTCATCGGGTAATTCATCTTCGTCTCCATCCCAAGGATGGTCAGACTTAGGCCAAAGGGTTACCCAGTCTTCTGGTTTCTCCCCATACTCCAATACCGCAGGCATAGCCATGTAAGTAAATGGGCACTTACCACCAGACCAATGCTTCGGATTACGAAGTTCTTTATAAAAATCATTCGCCGCAATTCGTGTCCCTACAATTAACAATTTGCCATTCTTACCCAAACGGGTAATAACTTCTTTTTGTAACCAGTTAATCTGCTTATCCCACTCATGGGCATTGGCAGTGGTAATGCAGTCATCCAAGATAATCAGGTCAGCACGAGCACCGTAAATCTGACCACCCATACCAAGTGCTTGAATGGTTGGGTCTTTTTCGGAGGAGTCTCTAGCATCGCTGCCTAGGTAAACCGTGTCTACCTTCCAAGTATCAGCGTCCTGTTTCCAGCCACCCTCAGGTCCATAGGCTGTTTGTAACTTTAGCCAACGTGGGTGGGATAGTCTTTGCTTAATTGCATAGACAAACTCTCGCGCTTTGTTAAGGGTCTTACTGACCACAATAATGCGCACATTAGGATTAAGGGCAATTCGGTAGGTAGAGTAGTTAACCGTTACCACGGTTGACTTGGCATGCTCAGGGGGTACATTTACCAATAAGCGGTTCTGGTCCCCGTCTTCGTAAATCATAGACTCGTGCAGCCATGAAGGTTCGTAACCTTCTAGTAGGTCAATCCAATCTTGATGGTGTGGAAAGACCTGCTGGTTTAAAAATACTTCAGAAAACTGTGAAAAAGAAATCTCATCCTTTGCCACTCCGAGAGAGATGGTGGAGTTATTTTTGGCATCTGCCTTGGCGTCTTCCAAATCACGGGCAAATTTTTTGTCGCGGCTAATCCAGATACGTAAGGTATCTTCCTTATAGCCTATCTGAACCATGGCCCTAGGAGCACCCATGCCCTGGGCTACCAGGGCTAGTAACTTTGCCTTTGCCTCTACCGTTTTTTCGGTACGGGGGTTATTACTTTTACTGAATGTCATCTATGTCCCTTTTGGGCAGAATTTACCCGCTTACAATAGTCTGTTATACAGCCTGTTGTAACAGACAGTAGATACAGTCTGTACGCAAGGGCCTAAAGCCCTTGCTATAGTATCGGCAATAAATTGCCTCTACTATATATTAATCCGTTCAAACACCCATTCCGAACACTTTGCAGCCTGTGATTTACATCACAGTACTATAACCGCAGGTCAGACCCTATATTGATAGTACTGGGGCATAGGCATACTGTTGTACGGGAAATATTTAGGTAGAGATACTCTACTGTTTCCAAAAGCAATTAAACAGTCAGGGGTCATTTAGACCCCAGAACTGTTTGCTACCGCTCAGTCTGTACTGTTACAGAGAGCGCTGAACAGGAGGCTATCTCGGCGCTCCATAGTAAATAAACATTCCGCGCCCCAGTTAAATAAAAATCCTGGCTGGCTGAGGCAGTCGGGCTGTTCCGTAGCATGGCAGTCCAGCAAACTACACTGGACAGCCATGCCTTGGTTTAGGTGTAGTTAAAGGTATTAACTACAGAGAGGAAGTTATGTTCACAACATCTGAAACCATCGTAGAATGCAGAGTGTGTGGGATAGATAACTGGTTGAACTGCGGGTGCTACTACCTACACGGAGGTGAAGGTAGCCTCGGAGATATGAAGAAGGAGTGGAAAGAATGAAGCATTATATTCTAGTCCATGAGTTCGATACAGGGTGTCCAGCCCACTACGAGCACTTCCAAGGAACTGGATTCCCCTGCCCAGTATGCGGAGTTGAACTGGTAAAAGTAGGAGAAGGAGTAGGGGAATGAGCGAACAACAGGGCATATCAGTCACTAATGCCTGCTACTCATGCTACATACTAGATGATGTATGCATGGACTGCGAAGATAGTCGTCTAACAAGAGAGGCGATAGCAGTGCATGAGATAGTAGATGAAGGCAACGACATCTATCGTTATGCTCCTATGTATACCAGCCTAACCAAGATTAATCCAGATGAATCTGGACATGAATGGACAGGCTCAACCACCAGAGTAGAACCGTACTTCGTATGGGCTACTCAGACATGGGAAGATACTCGAGAAGAGTTTCTCCCACCGATTACGGTTATAACTGACCGTATCTTTGAACTCAATATGGATATGCCACCAAACTCAATGGTGTGCCAAACCTGCCACTACACATGCAATATGCATGCTGTATGTCCAAACTGTAACTAACCATCAAGGGCTTGCCCCGTCCCAAGTGACGGGGGCTACGCCCAAAAAACAACTACTAGAAAAGGAAATAACATGTCAAATACATTCACATTCAATGGTTCAATCGTTAAGGCAGTGAAAGATTATACTACAGTTATCAAAGCATCTGTAGTAGACCGCCGTTTGGAATACACTCCAACTGGTGAAATGGCAAGCAAGTTTACTGCAAGCCGTCAGATTACAATCACTGACCCTGCAATCCAAGCATGGGTTCGTGAAAACCTTATCAACTCTACAGAAACCGAATTCGCCTGCAACATTGAAGGCTATATGACCTCAAGTTTCTCTGAGAAAAACGATAAGTGGTATGAAAACCAAGTGGTTACCAAGTTATCACTAGTCTAATCAATCAATCGCGGGTGGTGGGGGCTTCGGCTCTCACCACCCGCACTTTTTCCTGCGGGGAATCGTACAACAGCAGTAGATAGCGAGTCGAATAGATGGTAGACAACCAAAATAATACAGTTTATTGTGGGGACTGCTTAGTTCCTATTAGCCAATGCTCACACAAAAGGAGATAGAAATGGTACTAGATTCAATGACACTACTAGCAATGCTCATTGCTTTAACTACATCTGTAGCAGTAATCACCCTTGCTATCAGACAGAATGCAATACTAACTAAAGAGAACATGAGACTACGCAGGGAACTACGCAAGACCAGACGCACAGATTACTACATGGATACAGACATAGCCAAGGAAGACCTATGGACAACGAAATGAGATACAAGATAGAGTCATTAGATATATTGAAGGCAGAACAAATGAAGATACAAAGAAAGTATGTCGTATCCAACTGCGACAAATGTAATATGACAATCCAAGTAGAACATTGGGACTTGGCACATAGAAACTACTGCATACCATGCGGACTAACTAAGTTAGGAGAAGTTGATGGCTTACACAGTTGAAGAAATAGCACAGTTAAATGAATCAATGGAGGCTGCAATCCTGTCCATCAAAGCAGCCAACAATATTCTAGAAGAAATGATGGCAACTGGACGAATCTATGTGGAGGAATAACCAATGACACTAGCAAGCAAAGAAATTACAAGCATCAAAAATGCAGGTTCAGAGTATGCAAAGAAGTTCTTAGCACACAAGTATGCTTTAGAATACGCTGAACTATACGCAGCATATTGCGCTAACCGTGGAGTAGATACACGGGGCTCCCATAGAATACCACCAGTAGATGAAAGGTTATTAGTAAAAGAATGAGTAAAGAATTACAAGAAGCATTAGACAAAGCAGCCCTAGCAGTACAGCCCATACTAAATGAGATGTTAAAGGAGATAGAAGAAGATGAGTTATGAACCACCACTTGAAGATGATGTGGCACTAGACAAAGACACAGAAGAAAAAGATGATGGTTACCAAGAACCAGACAGGATGTGGGGCGATGAATAAACTATTCGCAATATTTACTGCATGGTATGTAGCATTCTTATCGCTACTACCATGGCAGATAGCACCAATACAGCAGTACACAGAACCAAAACCTACAGAGATGAGCGAGTTCCATTGGACACCTCGTGCTCTAAAACTATATGCAAGACAGTACATGCGCATGGCATACCCAGAATGGAATATGTCTGAGCACCGTGCACTAATGAAGTTATGGGGAAAGGAATCAGCATGGAATCCCAAAGCAGACAACCCAAACAGTTCAGCCTTTGGTGTACCTCAGTTGCTTAACCTTGACCCATCAACGCCAGCCCCGCTCCAAGTTGAGCGGGGGCTGGAGTATATCCAGCACCGTTACGAAAAACCATCAGTTGCTTGGTCGCATTGGCGAAGCAACGGTTGGTATTAATAACAACTAAAGGAGAAAAATGAACAGAGGAATCACAGTAAAACTTCCAACGCATAAAGTAATTACTGCATTGGAAACTAAGTTAGCAAAAGTTGAAGAAGATTATGCTAACCAAGAAGTAAACGAAGCCGAGTACAATAAGGCTTATGCTATATGGCAAAAAGAATTAACAGCCTTTGCTATTAATAATGTTAAAAATGCTACTAATTTCCGAACAAACTATCGTGAATGGAACAGCACCCTTAACATTGACTATGATGTAATAGTTGATGTAATAGATTTGCCTGTTTGCCCAGAGCGTAAGCATAACACTATGAGTCATCACTCATATAAAGATATTGTAGAAGACATTACTAATGCTCTGTCAATTTTACGCATGACAGATGAAACAACAGTTAACGCTTCAACCATGAAGCAAATAGCAAAGTACTTATAACTAAGGAGAAACAAATGACAGTAACACTAGAAGAAATCGAAAACTACTACACCATTCTCTTAGATGAGAACGGCAAAGCAGAACAACTACTAACACAACGCAAGCGTTTAACTGACGCTATCTATGCACAGATTGATTCAGATACAGCACCAGATGATGACCATATTGCAGAGGTAGCAGCAGCAATGCAAAAGGATATTCAGTTGCGTGACTTTGTATTAGGTCTACCATCTGAGCGCAAGATTCAAGATGTTAATGGATACCTTGCATACTTTATGGACTCAGTTCCTACTAAGTTCATTGCACCTATTGCAAGTGTATTGGCTGCAAATCTATATTCTTTAGAAGATGTAGATTCTGCTAAAGAACTTGTCAATACTGCATTAGTTCATAATCCTGGTTACTCACTAGCAATGCTATTGAATCGTGTGTTCAATACAAGTTGGCCATCAGGTGCATTCAAAACTATGACTGAAGAACTACACCCAAGAGTTAAGGAAGGAATGGGTATCTAATATGGGATTAGATATGTATCTCTATGCCCGTAAAGGCATAGCATCTATTGACTGGCAGCCAGAGAAAAAACTCAACGCTGACTACACAATACTAACCTCCCTTATGGGGGCAACAGAATGGGCTTATGACCCAGAAGAACTAGCCTTTGCTCAAGTATCTATTCAAGTTGGATACTGGCGTAAGGTTAATGCTATCCATAACTGGTTCATTGAAGAACTAGCAGGTGGAGAAGATAACTGTCAGACTATTTATGTACCACGCAGTTCTTTAATTGACTTAAAGATTCTATGTGAAGAAGTGTTGGCAGACCACAGTAAAGCGGATACAATACTACCAACAGGTTCTGGCTTCTTCTTCGGAAGCACAGAGTATGACGAATGGTATTTTCATGGTCTTGAAAAGACTGTGAAGATAGTAAGTAAACTCATTGAAGATGTACCTGAAGGATGGTCCTTCGAGTATCAGGCTTCATGGTAAAGAAAGGGACAGATGACTACAGCAGATGTAGTAGTAAAGAAAAACCGCTCAGCCTGGATTAAAGCAGGCGTAGCAGTTGAAGCAATAAGCGCAGCACAAGTAGCAGAACAAGCAGGACTTAACTGGACTGTTGGCTTATCCGATATGCACACCTCAGACTTCTTGCATGTACCTAAAAAGCAAGCAGTCATAAAGAAACAAGATGGAAATGAATCAGTCATTGGTGTAGTGGGTAGCAAGTACAAAGTCTTTCAGAACTCTGAAGTCTTTGGCTCACTAGATGGATTGATTGACTCAGGACAGGCTCGCTATGCAGCAGCAGGTGAGTACGATGACGGAGCAAAAGTATGGATGCTCATGTCATTACCCCGTGAAATGGAAATCAAAGGTGACCCACACTCAGCCTTCTTACTAGCCAAGACTAGTCATGATGGCTCATCATCAGTAGTAATCCGCCCTATCATTGAACGATTGTGGTGTTCCAACCAAATCAATCGTATCTTTAGAGCCAAGAACAAAGCACATACTTATACCCTGCGTCACACACAGAACGCAGTGCTATCAGTATCTGACATGCGAAACTTACTTGACCTAACCTATTCAAGCATTGATATGTATACCAACCTGGCTAACCATCTTATCCAGCGTGATGCAGACATTGCTAAAGCAACCGCATACTTCAAGAAAGTATGGGCATTGCCTACTAAAATTGAGCAATCACCTTTACACCTACTCAGCAAGGGTGAGAAGAATGCTAAGTCCCGTGCCCTCAATGCACGGCAGAAAGCATTTGCTATCTATACAGATAGCCCTACGCAAGAGAACATTCGCAATACAGAGTTTGGTTTATGGCAATCAGTAGTAGAGTATGCTGACCATCACTCTCAGAAAGATGCTAGTATTGCTACCCTAGCAGGGCGCAATGATGGCATTAAACTTCGAGCACTAGAACTACTTTCAATCTAAGGAGAATCGTGTACCTAAATCCAATCACAGTAGACGGCACAACCTACAACTTCACTGAAGAATCATTGAAGGAACTAATTAAGACAGACATTGCAACTAAGCGCAGGCTAGATGCAGTATCTACTGAAGCACAAGAATCATACAGAAAACTAGTCAAGGTACGCAATGAAGTACATGCTTACTTTACAGAAGCATTTGATGGTTCTGTTGATGAAGATGAAACAACTGTTACACGCGATGAGGTTAACGCATTGCTTGAATCAATTGGTTCAGACATGCTTACCACAACTTGGTCTGCAACTGTAGAGATTACAGTTACAGTAACTGATATCAAGGCTACCTCGGCAGAAGAAGCAGAAGATATCATTAGAGATAATATCGAAGTCAGCGGCTACGACTTAGATATTCAAGACCAAGATGTAAATGTAAGCAACATCGAAAGAGAGTAGGGCCTCTCTTAAAGAACCAGATAGTCGCTATCTAACATGTGGATGTTTGTTCATTTCTACCATGTGTTAGACTTGGGGATGGGTGGTCCCGCCATCTGCGAACACGGGACTCTAATTAACTAGGAGAGTAATGCCAACAGAAATCGAAAGAGATAGATACGGACGACCATTAATTATTCCACCCAAAGGTGGCAAAGCAATTGCTTATACTCGCGCAACCACCATTGCTAATAGTTTAGATGATGCCTCTGCATTAACAGCATGGAAAATGCGTATGGCTGCAATAGGTTTAACAAGCAGGCCAGATATATTATTAGCCATTGGTGTAGCAGGAGATAACAACAAGTTAGTCAACGCATACATTGAAGAAGCAATGGAAGTAGCAGGTGCTAGTAAAGCAGCAACAATCGGCACAGCAATCCATGCACTAACAGAAAAACTAGACTTAGGTTTAGAGTTAGGTGTATTCCCAGAACAATGGATGGGAGATATCAAAGCCTACGAACAAGCAACAAAGATTTTAACTAAAATTTACATTGAGCAATTCACAGTGCTAGACAAGTATAAAATTGCAGGCACACCAGATAGAGTTGTTGAATACAATGGTGAACGATTCATTGCAGACTTAAAGACAGGTCGTATTGACCACCCAAATAATATTTCTATGCAGTTAGCAATCTATGCAAACGGGTCCCCGTACATGCCTGACACGGGAACCCGTGGTAAGTGGGGCGACATCAACAAAGACAAGGCAATTATAATTCATGCCCCAGCAGGGACAGGAACTTGCAAACTAGTATGGGTTGACATCAAAGAAGGATGGAAAGGTGTACAGTTTGCAATGAAAGTAAGAAAGTGGCGAGACCAGAAGGGTCTTGCTACTCCATTTGAGCAAGGAGAAGATAGTGCCTAGCACAGAAGCACCCATCAGTATCACAGTTAAGACAGCAGCAGGTAGTTTGGTAACAGTCCGAGCAGAAAGCGGCGAGGAACTAGACCAAGTTGTTGCACTATCAGTACATGCAATCGCATCAGCAGCACAGGAACTGGAGTCGGCAGTGCGTGGTGCATCAGCACCAGCAATGTCAACACAGTCAGTAGCAGCAGCACTAGGTGGCAATATCATTGACACACTAGGGGGAACATCAGTTCCTGCCCAAGAATATACACAGCCAGCATCAGTACCAGTGTCAAACATTGGTGGTCGTGCATGCGCACACGGAAAGATGACAGCAATCCAAGGTATGGGTAAAGACGGAAAGCCATACAAGGGTTACTTCTGCGGTGCACCGAAGGGTGCATTCGACAAGTGTAAGAATCAATATGTTGTCATTCAATCACCAGAATGGAACACATTCGTACCAGAACAGATTAAGTGAAAACACTTAGACGCTCTATAAACAAAGCAGAGGTAGGCGGAGAACCACTCCCGCCTGCCTTTGCGGCGTTTGAAAGAGCAGGAATTATTCTGCGTAGAGCAGAGGTAACTGTAGTTGCAGGCACTCCAGGTGCAGGTAAGTCATCAGTTGCATTGGCTATTGCTGTGAAAACAAAACATCCTACACTTTACTTTTCAGCAGATACCAATGCACATACTATGGCTATGCGTTTGATTGCAATGACGGGCAAAATGCCCCAGTCAGCAGCAGAACTGTTACTTAAAAACAATCCAACAAAATCACATGAGATACTACAACTAAACAATCATTTGTTCTGGTCGTTTGAATCTAGCCCTACACTTAAAGACTTAGATGATGAAGTCTCAGCCTTTGAAACTGTATGGGGTAAGAGTCCAACGCTTATTGTTGTAGACAATCTTATGGATGTGGCAATGGATGGATATGATGAGTTCGGCGCAATGCGTGCAGTTATGAAAGAACTTAAATACCTAGCCAGAGATACCAACGCAGCAGTATTAGTACTACACCATACCAAAGAAGGCTTTGATGGTTATCCATGTCAGCCACGCAGTGCAGTGCAAGGTATGGTCAATCAAATTCCAGCAATGGTTCTAACTATCGGACAGATGAAACAGGGCGAAGACACATACCTATGTGTAGCCCCAGTTAAGAATAGATATGGGCGAGCAGACCAAACAGGTAGTAACTATGTTACTCTCTCGTTTAATCCAGAGTCTATGTACTTAGAAGATGTAGCGGTTAGATACCAACAAGAAGGAATAATAGACTAATGAGTAGTGCAGCCAAGCGCAAGGGTACACAAGGCGGAGAAATCCCAGCAGTTAATTGGTTAAAAGAAAATGGTTTTCCATATGCGGAACGCAGAATTGCGGGCAGTCACCTAGACAAAGGCGACATAGCAGGAGTCAATGGAGTAACTATAGAAGTTAAGAACCATATTAAGTTAGACCTTAGCACTTGGGTTAAAGAACTAGAAATAGAAATGATTAACGACCAAGGTTGGACAGGTGTTGTCCTCCATAAGAAAAAAGGAACTAAGAATGTTGATGAATGGTATTGCACAATGCCAGCCAAAGTATGGCTGGATTTAGTTAAGCAGGCTATGCGTGGACGAGAAACATAATATTGCAGATTACTTAAGATACATCGGCGCAACCGTGCCACCAGAGGGCAACGGTTGGCGCAAAATTAAATGTCCATTCCACGATGATGGTCATGCATCAGCAGGTATAAACTTTGATGAAGGTAGATTCAAATGCCATGGCTGTGGTGTAAGTGGAGATGTATACGATTTAATTATAGAAAAAGAAGGAGGCACATATCGTGAGGCTATCAAATTCGCACAGGCAATTTCTCTTACAGGCAGCGAACCAGTACGCAAACCAAATACACTTAGCAGAAGAGTACCTAGCAACACGCAATCTCTCGGTAGACGAGGCTCGGAACTTCCACTTGGGGGTAGTAAAGGACGCTCTTCCAGGTCATGAGCAGTACTCAGATAGGTTAGTCATCCCATACATCACGCCCTCAGGCGTGGTAGATATCAGATTCAGGTCAATGAATGGGGCAGACCCAAAGTATATGGGCATGCCAGGTGCTAAGACCAGCATGTTCAATGCACAAGTAGTACTCACAGCATCAAATTACATCTGTGTTACTGAAGGTGAAATAGATTGTATTACCCTAAGTGTTAAGACTAAACATCCAGCCGTAGGTATTCCAGGTGCAAACAATTGGAAGCCATTCTATACAAGAATCCTAGATGATTTTGATACAGTAATTGTATTAGCAGATGGCGATGGCCCAGGGTTAGAGTTCGGTAAGAAAATAGGTAAAGAGTTAGGCAATGTAAATATAATTCAAATGCCAGAAGGCCACGATGTAAACAGTATCGTGCATAAAGAAGGAGTAGACTTTATCAATGAACGAATCGCCAAGTGCCTCAATGTCAAATGAAGATAATGTATGGAATTTTATTAAAGACCATCCACGGCTTATAGGTTTACCTATATCAGATAGGCAAGGGCTTGACTTACTCAATGCACTAGGTGATGTGGCAGATATGATTCCAAAAGACCCAGTAATGGCACATAAAATGCTGACCATGATAGCCACAGTTATAGTGGCATCAGTTACAGGCAATGGTAATGAGACCATTGAAGAACTATTAGTAGCGGAAGCAATGTACAACTTCGACACTGAAACTAAGGAGATACTCAGTGAAAGACCCGAATGACTTTGAGGATATTCTAAAAGAACTGCGTGTTATTATGATACGTAAACATGCAGACTATGGGCCGTTAAATATATCCAATGCCCCAGGCGGGGCAATGAATGGCTTGCTTGTCCGTATGCATGACAAGATGGAACGGTTAGAGAATCTTTACTATAAAAAAAACGACACGCCCAACTACGAATCTATACAGGATTCCCTCATTGACTTAGCAAACTATGCAATAATCGGACTATTGGTGCAAAGAGGACAGTGGGAAGGCATGAAATAATCTAATGTATTTAGATGACTACGAAACCATGGTAGCAGCCCTTGCTGTTGAGTACCACCGCAAGTACCCTATAACTGAGCAGTCAGATATAAAACAAGTACTGTGGTTGTGGTTTGTTTCTCATCCCCAAAAATACAAAGAGTGGTCAGAGTTAGAACAGAAAGATAAAGATAAGTTAATAGCCAGGTCTCTACGCAATGCAGCCATCAAGTACTGCGAAAAAGAAAAGGCTAGAAAGATTGGGTATGAAATACTTGACTTGTATTACTACAACCCATCAGTCATTGAGGCTTTCTTACCATCCATCATTGCAGAATCATATGAGATTCCAGTAGCAATTAAAGATTTAAACTACAAATTTTCTAAAGGTGAGAGCAACGATACTAATAACTGGCTAGTGCTGCGTTCAGATATAGCCACTGCTTACTACAGATTATCAGATGCAAAACAAAATGTGCTTCGTATTAAATACTCAGCAGAAAATGTTGAGTGGAGTGACTTAGCAGATGAACTATCTACCACAGCAGATGGTGCACGGATGAAAGTAAAGCGGGCAATCAGTAGTTTGATTAGGAACATCGGCGGGCAAAGGCCATACATTGAAGAAGATACTTTAGTAGAGGCAGATGATGACGAATCAGGAGAGTGATAATGTTAAAGAAATCAGAGAGTTATTACACCCAACGGATTACTCACACGCTATGGATTTGCGAGGAGAATCTATTGGAGATGTTTGCATATGTGGAGGGGATGTATTTCATGCGCTTGTTGCATTTGACGAGGGTGAGATATGCTTTTATTTCCTTGATGGAGAGTGCACTAACTGTGGGTCAATGGTCACACTCCCTTACCCAAAGAACGAGGACAATTACTAATGCCACTCTTTGATTTTAAATGTACTTGTTGTTCAGATGTAATCGAAGTAAATGAAAATATACCCCCAGCCTGCTCAACTTGTGGTGAAAGAATGCAGCGTATATGGTCAGCACCAGCAGTCAAGTTCAATGGTTCAGGCTTCTACTCAACAGGAGGATAGAATGGCAGCAAAAAAAGTAGGTAGGAATAAGTGGTTAACATTTGGTCGTAACTCAGGATTTGGGTTAGGCTTTAATGTATGTAAATATTATGTAAGTTTAGAACTTGGTTTTTGGTATTTAGCATTTGAGTTCTAATGGAGTATCCAGACTGGCAAGGCACACCTAATTGTAGAAGTGTAGACTCAGAGGAGTTCTTTGTACCAGAAGGTAGTTCTACATATAGAGATGTTAATAGGCTTAGTAAAATCTGTAACAACTGTGAAGTAAAACAACAGTGTTTAGATTACTCACTTAAGAATGGTGTATTTGGATACTGGGGTGGAACAACAGAGTTCCAACGCAGGGTACTAAGAAAGAAATTAAAGATTACGGTCAAGCCACTATACTTAGGATACCCATGAGCAAACTATCAGACTTTGATTTAGACTTAGCGGTTGGTCAAGCAGGAGAAGGATTAGTAGAACAACTACTAACAGGTGGTAGTACAGTAGAAGTAAAGACAGATTTGCAATGGAAAGATACTGGCAACCTATATATAGAAACAGTTTGCTGGTCACATAACAACGAGAATTGGTATCTATCAGGGTTGTCCAGCACTAAGGCTGCATACTGGGCATTCGTGTTGGAGGGGGCAACCTTGATAGTGCCAACGGAGGTATTAAAACAAGCAGTAACGGCACGGGGAAGAGCCATTACTTGCAACATACCTCCCAACCCTAGTAAGGGTTACCTTATTAAGGTTGAAGATATATTAAGTACGCTCAGTAAATGACAAAAGACCCCCAGTTCTGGTAGAGATACCAGTTCTGGGGGTTTCTTGTGTCTATGGGGCTGCTAGGCCCCTTAAATCATTACTTTGAACCACGTCCAAAGGATGTAGCAGATGGGTCTAGCCACTTAAGTAGTGGTCCAGCAAAGCCTGCAAGGGCTGCAGCGCCAAGAGTCTTAAGGTCTGTCTCACCAGCAAGGTACAGTGCAATCGCAGCAGATGCTGCGGCACGGAACCATGTCAGTCCGAGTTGCTTAAATTGTTCCATTATTTCCTCCTATTATTGCTTTGCCCCGTGCACTTTGCAACAGGTACAAACTTCAGTCTTATATGCTTTCTTTGCAGGTACTGTAGTCAAACTAGCAATAACCTGATTAAGAGTCTTAGGTTGATTCAACCACCAAAACCATGGAGAAGTATCGGAACCCATAGTAGACTCAATAGAAATATGTAGATGCTTATTATGAGCATTAGTCCCAGTGTACCGTCTGTTTCCCAACTTGGACTTTTCTTTAGACCAGATTTGTCCCTTGAAAATAAGGTACTTAACACGCTTATCTTCTTTAAGTTTTTCAAAAATGTCAACACAATCAATTCCATTCTTAGGGTCATGCGTTAAGTCAACAGCGAGTCCAGTGTTATGGTCGCTGGTTGGACTCTGTTTCAAATGAGCGTTGGACGGAAGAAGTCCATCCGATGCTTTCATACGCAATGGCGCTATCGCTGTGGCTTGTCGAAGGACAGCAATAGCGGCAGGTGTGGCTTTCTTGACTACAGACTTCATTCATCTCTCCCCTTGTTTAACATCATCTGATAAAGAATTTCTACCTTAGCCTCTAGTCTTGTGACAGAATCTTTTAGGCTTGAGCCAGCATTTGGTTTAAGTTCATACAAGTAATGCTTGACTAACCATCTAACAGAGGTAGCAAAAGCAGCCACAAGAGTGCAAACAGATATGGCTATACCAAGCCACTGTGCCGTAGTCATTATACTGTACTCACCACAATCTCTAATATTCCACCAAATCCAGTAGAGTTTTTATCTGGTGGAGTAGTGTTCACCAAACTAATACCAATGATTTGGACTTGGCGACTTTCGCCAGTATTTAAATCTTGCCATGTAACTATGTCACCATTTTCTTCAATGGATTCTAAAGCAACTACACGGTCATATGCCCGTCCTGAATAACCAGTACGAGAATTATTCCTATCTGTTTCTTCATCAAAACAATATACATACTGACTAATAAGTCTTTGTCGTGGTGTAGCAATAGTTGCCTTTGCCTGATAGCCCTTAAAGGTTGGACCTTTAGTACTATCTGTAGCATCGCGGTACATAATAAACTTATAGGCTACATATTCCTGAGCCGTTGGTGGGTTGGAGGTTGTAACCTCCACTGGCGGTACTGCTGAGTCATAGGAGATGTGGTCATACTCATTGCCATCTGAATCTACAGTTTCTAATGTCATAGAACCAAACGTAAAATTACCCCGAGCAAGTAAACGCTTAAAGTTTTTAGGCTCAAGGGTTCCGTATCTAATGTTACCTGTAGTTAGATAGCCAGTTGTTGATAAGACTGTGGCAGATTGAACAGCAATACCATTGCTACCAGAAGTAGTAAATGCTATCTGTCCAGAGTTACCTATAAAATCTACACTTGTAGCATAACCAGAAACGCTATCAAGATAGGTATCTGTTGCATAAGCAAAACGTAATGTTTCAATTTCATTACTTAAATCAATACGATATAAACCAGCATATCCGCCAATAGAACCAGTAACCCATACAAACTTATCTCTAAATGCAAAATCGTAAACGCCATTAGACTCTTCAATAATTAATGGACCGTAATTAATAGAACCATCTTGGTCTGAAATTTCTGCTGCGCGTACGCCCTTGTTAGTGCCAATTATTAAGTAGCCAAGATAGTATTCAATCTTATTTACATACTCACCAATTGGTAATTGTGCTGCAATAACACCTGATGTAAGCGTAGGCATGGCACCACCAGTACTTAATGTAAACTTATAAATAGCCGAGTTACCACCAGCATAACCTGCAGCATAGACAGCAGAACCACCTTCAGAAATAGATGACCATATCCAAGCAGTATTAGGATGTGTGTATAGCGGTGTAGGTAGTGCAAGTGCGCTACCAGTAGCACCAGTTAATTCATAGATAGAATTAGTAACAGCGCCAACAAGGCGTTGCTTAACCCAAGCAAGTGTGGCACGTGTGCCAGTTGCGTAGTACTCGGTCCATCCAGCAGAGGCTGCGTTAAGAGGACCAACATAAATATGGTCATTGTCTGCTATAAATAATCTTGTGCCATCTGTACATACAGCACCATCTAAAATATTACCAAGGTTAGTAGGAGCATATGTTGTTACTACTGTTCCATTTGCTTGAAAAGATTTAATTGTAGTAGAACCAGGAATATATCCAACTACTACATCAGTTGTTGTAGATACTCCAGAAATAATTTTATAAGTACCAGTAGTAACACCAGACATATTGGCTGTCTCTTTAAGTAAAGTAGCCTGTCCTTTAGTCCATACATCTATATTTCTACTGTCTCCAAAACGATAGTGTCCATTCTCATCGTTAGTTGCAGGGTCAAAGAAGTTAATACCAGAACCACTATGAAAAGACATCTGTGAGCGAATCCACCAACCAGTAAGTGATTGCTCACCTGGTTCGGTAGTAGAATCAAACTGTTCTTTCTTAAACGGTGCAGTCTTACGGCCATAGGGACGTTCATTATTTGTGGCTAGAATAAAAGGTAGTCCACCAATAGCAATGTCATAGGCTATGTCAGTGTTCTGCCAGATAGATGTAGAAGAAACTACACCTACGTCTACGGCAATAGAGCGTTCGGCTCTACCATCTGTTAAATCTCTACCAGCCACCGTATCTCCTTAAGTCAGAAAAAAATTAGTTGAGCAGTTTGTATCCATGCTTAGGGATAATTGTTACGAAAGAAGTAACTTGGCTTCGTCTGCAGTCATACCAAGACGGGCAAGTAGGGCTGCTTTAGTTGCTGCTTTTGCAAGTTCTTCTTCTGTTGGTTCTGGAATTGCTTTTGTTGACTCTAGCCAAGCAATTTCTTCTGCTGTCATTTCTCTTTCAATGACCTCATTAGTTTCAACATTGTGTATTTTAATTGTTGGATTAGTCATTATTTAACTCCAAATAGGTAGTAAGTTCCGTTAGAAAATGTTCCTGTTGATGGGAATAATTGAAGTGAAGTAACTGCTGTTCCATTATTAATTGAACCAAATATCATAATAGCCATTGCTCCAGCATTTGATGGATATTGTCCACCGTGAGCAAAGTAGTGTGGCCGACTGTTAGCATAAGTATAATTTGGAATCCTCATAGTTACGCTTGTTGAGTCTTGATAACCTGGAAAATCTCCAAGATAACCATAAGCCAAACCTGACGAACCTGAACCAGTTACTGTTCCATTTTGAATATAAGTATAACCATAATAAGCATTTGTATTACTATTAAAAGTAAATCTTAACCCTGCGCCTGAAGATAAAGCAGTATTTTGTAAATACAAAACAAGGTCTTTGTAATCTTGGCTAATTGAAGTTAATGAAATTGATGAACCTGAAAGTGAACCAGTTGCTAATTGTGTATATCCACCACTTGCAGCCGTAGCCCAAGCAGGCACACCAGAAGCCACATTTAATACCTGACCAGTAGTACCAATACCTAAACGAGCCAAAGCACCAGAGCCTGTTCCGTATAAAATATCTCCATTAGTTGTTGCTGTGCTAATGGTTGGTGTAGTTAGCGCAGGGCTAGTCAGTGTCTTATTAGTAAGAGTCTGAGTACCAGTTAATGTAACTGCAGTAGATGATGGTGCTTTAGCATCCATCTGAGTCTGGACAGCAGAAGTTACGCCATCAAGATAGCCCAGTTCCGTAGCAGATACTGCAGATAGGGCTGTACTAGCATTGGCTAGGTCACGGGCTTTAGTCATATTGCTCCTTGTTGTTTTATATATGATATGCTTATTACACCTAGGAAAGGTATAAGATGACTCAAAAAATTGTATTTACGCCAACAACGCTAGAGGCTCAAAACTTTGATAAACATCCAGTGCCATCGGTTTCTTTAATACCTCAATGGTATAAAGATATAAAACCTTTGTATGGTGATGGAAAGTTCCATCTTACTGAGGGCAGAAACAATCGTACTGTTAAAGCCTGTATGCCATTTTTAGATGCAATGACTGCTGGTTATACTTTAACTCTTAGTGAAGATATTATTGTTTCTTGGTCACCAGATGGAATTGTGCCAATATTTAATTGGCGTTCTAATAGAGAACCAATTAGTTTTCATAACTTAGAACAACATCAAGGAGTTCCAACCCCAGAAGGTTATAGCCCATTTGTAATTAAGTTTACATGTGAATGGACTATAACTCTACCTTCTGGGTACTCATTGTTGTGTATTCAACCTAGCAATAGATTTGATGCACCATTTCAGTTAATTACTGGCATTGTTGATGCCGATGTATTTCCATTAACTATACAACTTCCGTTTTTTATAAAGAATGGTTGGGAAGGTATAATTGAAACTGGTACTCCTATTGTTCAGTACATTCCAATCAAAAGAGATAACTGGGTTTCTTCTGTTAAAAAATATAATGAACAAGAAATTAAGAAAAACTATTTTTTCTTTTTAAGAAAAATAATGAACTCCTATAAAAACCAATACTGGCATAGGAAATCATACAAATAGTTATTCTACTAAAGTACGTGTAATACGATTGATACGTTGCCAAGATTGAAGTTCTTCATTCCAAAAGATTGTTGTATCTTCTATTTCTTGTGGTCTTGTAATAGGAGGTGTCCAACTATCTTCTTCATCTGACCAAATCCAAGATGGAAACGGTTTGGCTGGAATAAACTTATCTTTAACAGCATCATAGGTCATACCAACTCCAGCAAAACGACCTCTAATATTGCCATTATATGATGTTTTAATCCATGTGCCACCAAGGTTGTCAACTAACCATTGATGTCCTTCATCACCATCTGGATGATTGTTGTCAGTAACAACAACTTGTATTACTTTATTGTTTTCGTCAATTTGCGCAAAGTGTGCCATTATGCTGTCCTTGTCCATGTGCCACTAGAGGTGAATGTGTGATATTTGTATCCTCCAGATGTAACTTCAGTTCCACCAGTGGCTGCTATTGTTCCAGTTAAATATCTAATAATACACAAACCAGAACCTCCGTTTCCTCCTAGTGAACCATTAGTTCCATTTGAACCTCCGCCACCACCACCTGCTCCTGTGTTTGCTAAACCTGCAGTTGCGTTAGTTCCAGTACCATATCCGCCCATACCGCCACCACCAACACCGCCATTATTTCGGTTATATGGAGTTCCATAATATGTAGCGTGTCCACCACCGCCGCCACCACCAATATAGCGACGACCTGTTACGGATTCACCAGTTGTGGTTGCTGAATGCCAAGTATCAAATTCGCTAGTTCCTGCTCCACCAAAGCCACCTTGAAATTGTCCGCTACCACCATCTTGCTGTGAAGGACCGTATACTCCTCCACCGCCTATAGCCGCACTATTTGTAGAACCTCTTTGGTTAATAGTATTTCCCTGAGAGCGGCTTCCACCACCACCATTCCAAATAGCAGGAATTAAAGATTCGTGTCCACCTTCTGAACCTCCACCATAAAGAGAACCAGAAGTATATCCATCAGTAGATACTCCACCACCAGCAAATGCTGTTAACAAACTTCCAAATGTTGTGTTGTTTCCAACATTGCCTGCTTGATTACCACTAGTTAATGAAGATGGAGTGGTACCGCCTGCTCCAATAGTAATAGTATATGCACCTAATGAGGTTAAAAGTTTTGGCTCGTAAACTAAACCACCCGAGCCACCGCCATGTGTGCCACTAAACTGAGCGGTTGAAGGGCTGGCTCCACCTGCGCCTCCGCCACCAACCATTAAAACTTCAATAGTAGCAGGGTTATTAGCAAATAAATTGCCTGACTGTGAGCCAGACCTAAGACTTCTTACTGTTGCTCCCATTACGCAATCTCCACTCCGCAGATGTGAAAGTTAACTGAAGTTGCTGATGCAAGTCCAGTAATTGTATTTGTTGCAACTAGCACCTGCTTAGCATCAATTACAATTGTATCGTTTGGTGCAATTGCAGAAGTTGTTGCAAATGCAACTCCACCCAATGCTAGCGTGTAAGTTGCTGCAGTTGCTGCTGTATTTGTAATTGCAATATTAGTTACAATTGTTGTTGTTGCAGATGGAGTTGTGTATAGAGTTGTTGATGATGTTGCTGCTGCTGTGCGAGCAAGCACTTTAGTTGTTGTAGCCATTATTTACTACTTCCTTTTCTTAGTAAGCGCCCATATAGGACATGATTTCAATTGCTGATATATCTACTGCTGTCCACTTCATGCCTGATGATGTTGATGTATCAACAGTCAAAACTGCATTATTTGAACCAAGTGTTAATAGTCCTGCTGTATTATCAGCAGTACCTACAATAAGGTCACCCTTTGCATTGATTAGTGTTTCTTGAATTCCAGATGTTCCTGGTACTCTGCTAATTGCCATTATGCTATCTCGCTTCCATAAGCATTAAATGAGAAGTTTGCTAATGATGCATACACTGTAACAACATCTGTTGCTGCTAGTGTAAGACCAATTGTAATTGTGTCTGTACTTGTACCAGGAAGTGTTGCATCATAAACAATGTAATGCTTTGCAGCCAATGTTTCTCCTGCTGGTCGTACAGCAATTCTATATGTACCAGCACCTGATGCTTGATTACATACCGATATTGTTGCTACGATTGTATTTGTAGCACTAGGTACAGTGTACAAAGTTGTTGCTGTTGTAGCCGATGGGTTTGTTTGCCCAAGGACTTTATATGTTGTTGCCATTGTTTACGCTCCCATCAGCATAAAGATACTTGGATTAGGGTCTGTTACTACTGCTGTCCATTTTAGGCCAGTTGCTGTCGTGCTATCTGAGGATAAGTAATATCCATCAGTTCCTACTGCTATTTTTCCAGCAACTCCAGAAGATGTTGCTGCTAGGATATCTCCCTTAGCAGTGAAAATTGATTGTTGAATTGCTGTAGCCAAATCAAATGCGGTAAAAGTAATAATCTCAAGAATATCTCCAGCAGTTAATGCTGCAAGAGATGTAATACTTGAGCCAGATGTGGCAGTATAATCTGATGTGCGAACAAGTAAGATACCATTTAGATATACTTGTTCCTTGCCAACCAGATAATTAAGAGTTAAGCCATTATCATCGGAACCAGACTTTGTAGTTTCTCCACCAGTTGCTGTATAGCGATAACGGTAAATTGCTGCAGTAGATGAGATAGATGCCCAGGCAGAACCTGACCATGCATACATGGCAGCAGCAGAGGTATCCCAATAGATTGCTCCAGTAACTAAAGCGTTACCATCATTATCTAATGTTGGTGGAGTTGCCTTAGCACCAAGATATCTATCATCAAAAGAATCATAAGAAGCAGCGGCAGCGGCAGCGCTTGCTGCAGCAGCGGTAGCAGAACCAGCAACTGTATCTACATACGCCTTTGTAGCAGCGTGTAGGTCTACAGTTGGAGCACCTGACAAGGTAAGAGCACCTGTCATTGTAGAACCAGCCTTGAGTACGATTGCATCGTAGAAGGTTCCACCTGCTTGAATTGCTGTTGCAATCTCACCAAGAGTATCAAGTGTGCTTGGTGCTGAGTTGATTAAGTTAGAAACCTGAGTATCAACATATCCCTTTGTAGAAGCATCAGTACTGTTTGTTGGTGTAGCAAGAGATGTAATCTTCTGGCTGTTCATTGAGAATGAACCAGTAGGTGCTGCAAGGTCAGTTACTTTAGAGGTACGAACCTGTGTATCAAAGTCTGAAACGGTTGCTGCTAGTTGAGTACCAGTGTGGTTAGCACGGGCTAGTGGGTCTGTAGCCAACTTGCTAAGTGCAATACCAGCAGATGCGTTAATGTCTGAGTTGACAATAGTTCCGTCAACCAAGTCAGCAGAAGTGATGGTTCCACCAAGGTCTAACTTAGTCTTAGCGATAGCAGCAGTTGCTGAAATGTCACCATTAACAATGGTTCCATCTGCAATCATTGTGCTCGTTACTGTGCCAGTATCCCCAACAGTAACTGCTGTTCCTGAAATCTTAGTCTTGTCAATTGCTGCAGAAGCATTGATATCAGCATTTACAATTGCACCAGTACCAATGACTGTGGTTAGGCTTACGTTGCCAGTGCCGTCAAAGGTAACTCCGCTTGCCTCTACATCTCCAGTCAACTGGAATGTACGACCAGTAGCAAGGGCTGTGGCTGTAGCAGCATTACCTGTTGTAGAACCTGAGGTTCCGCTTACGTTACCAGTTACGTTACCTGTAAGGTTACCTGTAAATGTACCTGCGATAGCACCAGTACCAGTAATGGTTGGGCTAGAAAGTGTTGGGCTTGTGCCGAATACTGCAGAGCCTGTGCCTGTCTCATCTGTCAGCGCACCACGAAGGTTTGCACTAGATGGAGTGCCAAGGAATGTAGCAACTCCTGTACCTAGACCAGACACACCAGTTGAGATTGGCAGACCAGTTGCATTAGTAAGAGTTCCAGATGCTGGAGTACCAAGTGCTGGAGTTGTCAGAGTTGGAGAAGTTAAAGTTTTATTGGTTAGAGTCTGAGTATCTGTTGTGCCTACTACAGCACCAGTTACACCATGTACTCCAGTGCTTGCTTCGATGTGGGTATTGGCTTCGCGGTAGTCACGGCCAATTGCCATATGGCGAACCACTGCACCAGCAGAGTGAGCCTGTCCAGATGAACCATCAATGCCACGGGTAATGGTTAATGTATTGGTACTAACCGCTGTAACATCTACAATTTCTTCAAGGGCTGTATCTGGGTCAATAACAACTGTAAAGGTTTCACCTGCTGAGACTGTTACGCCACCAAGCAAGGCTGAACCCGATACTACAGTTGCACTTGTACCAGATGAGGTAAGTGCTCCAGTCAGCGTTGTTTGCTGAGAGCGGGATGAGTATTTTCTAGTTGTCATTTATTAACCTATCGGCTGAAGTGGACGCGGATTGGATACTGTTGTTGTTGCGCTTGAGTTTCCTCATTAAGACGCTGTGTATAAAGTGCATACAGTTGTTTGGTTGCATTCTGTGATGAACCAAATGGACGCTTGCTATCAATTTCATCAGCCTGTGGACTAACTTGTGCAGCACGGGCTGGGTCAAGGAATGTAAGCAAACGATATGCTGCGCCAAGAATTACAATGTCTCGGCAAGATTCTGGTAAACCAGTCTGAGTAGCAAAAGATGTTTCTGCTGATGTGCTCATAGTTGTTGGAGCCTTAGCATAGGTAACCTTAACTGTACGACCAGAAATGATTGGGTCTCCAATAGTTACAGTTTGTGCAGTAGCACCCCAAGTTGTAGCATCTGGATTAGAGTCCCAATCCCAACGTTTGACACGAATCCATTCTTGTGATGGACCAATTGACTGCCAGTGCATTGTCAAGATGTTTTGAATATCAAGACCAGTTAAAGCATAAGTACTTACCGCTGAGTTATATGTAAATGTAGTCTGACCTACAGAAAAAATAGTTGCGCCAATAGCGCGGATAGTGTCTTGGATAGCACGTTTAACTACAAAGCGTGGAAATGTAGGAGCAATTGTTACCTTAGCACCAGCAATATGGGTTGTAGTTGTAGTACCTAGATAGCCACGACCATAAGGAGAAATAGTTGCTGTACTAGCAACACGGTCAAATGAATCCGCCCAAAGCAATTCATCATCAATCTCAAGTATACCTTTACCTACATTTTCAGTAGAACCAAGGCTAAGAACAATGGGAGTTGCAATAGTAGATGCAGTTGCTGTTACCGCACCAGTAAGGTGTGTAGCACGGTCTTGCTGCAGTGTATAACCAGCAAGGTTAATAAGCACTTCATCTGTTAAAGCGTCAAGCGTTACTGTCATTATAGAGTCCTTAATGCGTCAACCGCAGATTTGCCAGTAGTGCTAGCAAGTTCATTACATACGCCATTTAAATCTTTAAAAGCAGATGGCTGACGAGATGAACTAACTTTATAGTTAAGTGCACCAATTAACCCTTTGCCAGTAGTACCAGCCCAAGCATTAGCAGCACCCTGCTCATCTAGAAATGCAGTACGGGCAGGATAAGTACCGCCATTAGCCAACCTATTTAACTCTGCACATAATGTGCTGCCTGTTGTACCTGGCATTTGCTACCTCTTTCGATGATGTTTTGGTAATATCAAATTAGATGGCTTTTCTACTGCACCAAAAAATGCTTTGTAGTAATGCTCATCAAATGAAAATCTTTTCATGTGTGGAACTGTTGCTCCTGTATGACACCAGACTGGAACATCAGCCTTATCACATACTGCAAAGAAGTAAATATCTTCACCCATGAATGTATTGCCAACCCCTACTTCTGTAAAAAATGGGGCATCTGGCAAAACTTCTTTAATCTTAGTAACTGCATTACGGTGCATAAGGACAAACCCCATACCAGCAGCGCCTACTTGAATAAACTTATTATCAGGTAGCGGATGTATCCGTTGGATACCTACTACGCCATCTGCTTCGCCAAACTCGTATACCGTAGGCATGGGAATCATAAGCGGGTCTTCTGGATTATCAGTAGTAAAGTAAACACCAGTAACAATAGGACGCTCATTTGCGTCCTTGTTATCCCACAATAGTTTAAACTTATCAACGCTAATAACTACATCTGAGTCTACCCATAGTAGCCAGTCTGACTTATTTTCGTTATACCAGTAATTAATTACTTTTTCACGCTGACGGGCAATCTGGTTGCCCTGACTACGTAGTGAGGTTTCAAACTTAATACCTGACTTAAGTAGTACATCTACTACTCCCTGCATAAACTTGCCATCTACATTGCCGTTATCACACCAAGCAATTGATACTGTTTCTTGCATTGTCCCCTACCTTTACTATCTATGTTTTGCAGTTTTCTTTGCAATGCTTTTAGGTTGTTTTACAAACTGCTTACCCTTTGCATTACCAGCGGCTTTTGCTTTATTAGTAGCAGCCTTTTCTGCAGGTGTTAATGCAGCCCATGCTTTCTCAGGCAAATACCGCTTCTTACCTTTTGATGGTTTGCCATCTGAAGTTTTCCACTTTTGTGCAGTCCACTTCTTAAGAGACTCTTGAGATTTAGCAAGTGCCATTACTTGTAACCTCCGCCTGCTTTTTTATATTGAACTGCTAGTAATTGTGCTTTACGGGCTGACCATTCACCAGGGTCTCCGCCCTTTGAGCCAGCCTTAATCTTCTTAAACAAAGCAGCACGCATTGCTGGCTTAGTGTAATTGCCAGCAGCATTAACTGTTGACTTTTTTTTCTTCACCACTTCACCTTGTCTGCCCAGTATGCTGCTGACATTTTGCCTTTGGCAATGTTCTTAGCATGACGCGCTTTAAAAGACTTCTGACGTGCTGTTGGCTTTTTATCACCAGTAACACCCTGCTGACCAAAACGAATAGTTTTGACCTTATCGCCTTCTTTAGCCACAACTACGTGTGACTTCTTTGGATGATTTGGTGTGCGCTTAGGCTTGTTAAAGCCTGACACTCCTGCTCGCTTTAGTCTAGGGTCTGTCATTATCGTGTACCTTTTCCGCCACTCCAACCAGGAATTGCAGTAACATCATACTTATATTTTTCCATTAATTTTAAGAATGCCTTATCTTCTGGAGATAGGTTCTTCATGCGTTGTTCACGTTGCATTGCTTGACGTCGTGCTTCATCAGCACTAGAAGCAACACCAGTTTTTTTCTTAGGAGCAGCCATTTTATTTTTTCTTACCCATCTTCTTCATAGCCTTCTTTACTGGCTTACCAGTTTTCTTAGCCTCGGCTAACGCCATTGCCTTACCTTTTGCTGTGTATGGGAACTCTTTCTTTCCTACCTTTGGCATTACTTCTTTTTGCCCATCTTCTTTGCAGCCTTCTTAACAACTTTCTTCTTTGCCATCTTCATCATCATGGCTTTTTCTTCCATTGACTCAGCCTTCTTGTACATCTTTCCAGCCTTACCAGTCATCTTTTTACCCATCATGTTAGACTCCTATTTCCTTTAGTACTTCGGCGGTTTTTTTATTTATGTCTTTTGTCTTTGGCATTGTGTTTGCATCATAGGCTTTACCTAAAGTTTCTGATGCGTTATACGCTGCTTCAACATCTGATATTCTTGTTCCTGCTGGTTGCATACCTTGGGCACGTGCATCCCTATATGCTTGTAGTTCCGCATTCCATTTTTTATCAGGAATGTCTCTGGCTGCATCTCCAACTCCTAGTTCAAGAGTAGAGATTTTGCAACCAAAACATCCTTCAACATACTCTGGATGTGTTTGCTTTTTATGTAGACTCATATTGCTGTAAAGTTATCCTCTGTTACTCCGATACCACCAGCAATAAGAGCAGCCTTAGTTGCTTCAGAAACAACATGGTTTCTTCCGCCAAGGTAGATTTCTTGATAGTCATCTAACTGGCTATCTAATAAATATCGTGTAGTTGAATATGTCCCACTACTCTTAACAACTGTCAGTCCCTTATCTAATTTGTAGAAATGAAATAGACGATGCCCACCTGCTGGTCCTTCACGGACAGTTGGTGTTTTGAATACGTACTCTGTCATTCGTCCTCCTTAATGGACTTACTGATGAGGCTAGGTTTCCCTAGCCCCACCCGTCAATCAACTAAGCGATTGATGAACCTGATTCGATTCGGTATAGTGCCTCTTCGCGGTAGCGAGCAAAGCCAAGTACGCCGTACCAACCCATTGGGCGATGACGCATTAACTTGTCTACTACTGGTCCGATTACTACGTGTGGCTCTTCGGCAACTGCCTCAGCCATAGCCTGCTGTCCAGCAATGATTGTGCGGTACACCTTTGCAGATGAAGCACCATCAGTTGCTGAGTACAAACGTGGAGACTCTACGAAGTATGCACCTTCGTATGTTCCGATTTCACCAGCCCAGATGCGGTCCTGTGCAGAACCGTACTGATTTGGTAGAAGCCATCCTGCTGAACCTGTTTCTGCACGAAGGTCGTGTGAGACCTCTGGGTGAATACCTGTCCAGTATAGAGAACCCTTGCGGGCGACAGCCTTACCAGCACGCAACTTAGCAACAGCCTTGCGGATGTTTGCTGAAGAAATTGTTGCTGCTGCTGTAACTGTTGCTGTTGAAGTAGCAGTTGAACCTGAGTAGATTACGTTTGTACCACCGCGCAATGTTGTCATTGCTACTGAGTCAATAGAATCTGCAAGGTTAAATGCAATGATGTTAGCAATCGCTGGGTCTACATCAGCAAGGCTGAAGAGTTCCAACGCACGTGTTACAAGTACTGAGTTACCATACTCATTAAGAGTGATGGTTACAGATGTTGGTGTAGACAATGCTACTGCATCTGGGTCAGCATCTTCTGTAAGAGCAGTTGTTGCTACTGAAAGGTCAACGTACTTCTGTAGAACTACAGTTGAACCTGGAATTGCTTGACGTGCAGGACGCTTATCTGCGACAGAACGAATAAGTGGTTCTGAGCGGAGAGCGAACTCTAGAAGGCGGTCATACGCCTTTTGTACTAGACCTGCTGCGCCAACTGTACCTCCAAGAGTAGAGGAACCTGTTGATGTATAGGCATTAGCCATGAGTTGTCACCTCCAAGTGACTAGGAGCGGAAAATTATTGAGAGCGAAGGAATGCAATTAGTTCTTCTTGAGAGTTAAACTCTCCGCCCAAACGTGATTCCAAATCCTCTGCTCTTGATGGAGTCCCCGCATTTTGTGTGATGATGTCTTGCTGACGTAATGTCGCACGGTCTACATCAGTAATGCTTTGTTCCTGTGCATCACGGGTATATCCGAACAAATCTCCGTTATCATCGAGCCAGTTCATAACTGTCTCCTCGTTAACTTCTTCTAAGTCCTTTAGGATAATTCGTGCTGCTTTAGGATTGACTCCCTTTTGTTCTAAGACTTCTTTGACGGTTCGCTCACGCTGCACCTTGGATAAACCCTCAAGTTGCTCAGTAAGTTCCTTGATACGCTTCTCATCTGCACGCTTGGCTTTACGTAACTTTTTTACTAAGTCATCGCCACCAAGTTGCTGGTCGGTATCTAGTTCGTCGTCTTCGTCATCCCAGTAATTGTTGCTCATAGCAACCACCCTTCTATTCGTTGTTAGTCGCAGACCACAGTTCAGTTCGGGGAAACTGGCTGGCTTCTGCTGTCGGTCTTATACACTGCACGGGGCCGATAGGTCCGTGTCAGGAAGTTAGAATGTGTTTCTTGCTGCTGACTTAAGAGATACTTTGCTAGTTCCTGCTGAGCCACTAAGGCGAGCAATTTCTCTCTTGCTAATATCTTCAAGTTCTTTTTTAGCCGTTGCAGATTGACGTAGATAAACATCTTCTGCTTGTTCTTGTGTGTACATTCCCTCTTCATAAGAACGTAATGTAGCCGCACGTGGAAGAACACTAGCAATTTGCGCTGCACCAAGTTGTGCTTGCTCTCTACTAATACCAAGAGCAGCATACTCTTCCATTGATGCTGAGTTAATCTTTAATCCTTGCTGCAAGAATGCTCCACCAATTGAAGCAGCCTGAGCCTTGGTCTCTAGTTTAGGTAGAGTTTCTTGTGGGTTTAAGAAGTAAGCAACAATGTCATTGTCGCCAATCATTGGATACAGTTGTTTAATTGCTTTAAGCGTATTGTTATCTGACTTGGAAAGACCAGTAGCAATATCCATACGGCGCTTTAATTCTGTAGGTGCAATGGTTGCACCAATATACTTAGCAAATGTAGCCTGTTGCTGTTCACGGGTAGAACCCATAAGAGACTTCTGACCATAGGCTGTAAAGATTTCAGCCATTGTATTTTCAAGGTCTAAATAAGTACCTTCATCATAAACATTAAGTCCTGCTGTTCTACGTGCTTCATTACCAGCAAAGCGAGCCTTATACTCTGGTCGTTCACGAAGAATCATTGTTGCTTGAGCAGATGGTGTTCCATTAATAATCATATCTTTAACAGCATCTGCAAGAGAACCTAAACCATACTTATCAAACTCAGCCTTTAATACCGCCCAAGCAGACAGACGTTCAGATTTAATTGCTGCTGCTTCAGAGGCTGCTGCTAAATCTGCAGCATACTTAGTTGCTGCACCACTATCGTTTCCGCTACCATTACCATTATTGTTGTTATTACCATTGCCGTTATTATTACTATTGTTATTATTACCAGCATTATTAGTAGCAGTACTTTTTGTTACATATTTATACTTACGCCAAACACCACCATAGTTAGCCCAGTACATACCTGGACCTGGGTCTTCACTTGGCATAGGGTTATCTGGATTATCTCCAGCCTGTGTTGTTTCACGTGCCTCAGCCTGTTTGGCAGTGCGACCCTTTGCAAAAGCAGTACGTTCTGCTGCAGTCATTTTATTCATGGGCTTTGAAGTATCACCAGCCAAACCTGCTTCATAAGCAAGTTGTACTGGGTCAACTTCAAGTTCAATAGCAGCATCACGTGATGCTTCATATATCTGTTGTTCTGTTATTTGAGATGTATCAGTGCGTGGCCCAAAAACTCTTCTAGGTTGTTCTTGGCCATCGTCAATACGCATTAATTCTGGATTGTATCTAGCCATTACCTACCCTGCAATCCAAAGTCTTGCAAGATACGTAAAGCCGTACTTGTAGACTTTTCTATAGCCTCGTCTGTAAATGCAAAATCTGGATGTTTCATGGCTGCTCTATCAAAATCCCATATTGGACGAAGGTTGCCTTTTTCATCAAACATATTAGTCATTAGCCAGTTATCTTTCATGGTTACATCTGTACGCTGCAACTTTGTATTCATACGATTAACGTATGGTTGATAAATAGCACGTAATGTTAAACCTTGGTTCATAAGTTTTTGAACTTGCTCTGTTTGTCCAATAAGAGCAGACTGTTTAATTTCAGCCTTAATAGCATCAAGACTTTCACCTCGGTCTATACGCTGCATCCAAGTAGAAACCTGTGACTTAGTAAAGTCTTTGTTTAATTCAAAACCATAGTCATTAGCATAATCTTCTAGGTCTGAAACATTTGTAGCAATTGCACCTTTAGGTGTGCCATCGCCTACTTTAATTTTAGCATTAAGATACTTTGAAATGTAAGTAAGATTTTTATCATTGGCTGAATCATAAATATCTTTAGCCCATGTATTAAGTTCTGCTTGTGTATAAGAAATACCTTTATTGTTAAGTTGAACTTCAAGGTTGTCTTTTGCATTTTGCAAACCACGGGCATAATCTGTATTGCCAGCAGCAGCCTTAACCTTATTATCATAGTCTGGGTCATTTGGGTCAAGACCTTTAACTAAGTTTTCATATTGACGGCGGAAAAAGTCACGTGCTCTAACGGTATCAGCGTTAGCAATAAACCATTTCTTGCTAGTTAACTCACGCTCAAACTGAGCAGGATTCATGTCGCCTTCAATGGCGCGGATTAAAAACTCTCTTAGTTCATCATCAGTAGAAAAGATTGCATCAATGTAGCCGTACTTTTCTTTTGCCTTTTGAAGAATGTTAGCAAACTCTGGATTAGCATTTTCTGCTGGAGTCATTCCAGAAGCAGTATTAATACCAGCAATTGTGGTTGTATCTGCCATTACTGAACTCCCGTCACTCTTTTAAATATGTCGTAGTATTCAAGTACTCTGTTTGCTTTAGTTTCATCTGTTTTAGAGAGTTGTTCGTATAAGAACTGCTCTGGGTCAAGACCTGTGTTTGTTACTCTAGATACTGGTGCACCTTCTGCATCATAAGTTGTAGTAGAAACATTTGGAGTTTTACGTTGAGCCTTTTGTAGCATAGGAAAGATTGCTTCAAACTGTTCATCTGTAGCATTGATACCTTGTAGTTGTTGGTACATAGCATTAACCGCTTTGCGAGCATCAGTTTCTCCAAAGACAGTTGCATCTCTTAATGTTTTAGATGTATAAGTATCAGATGGTTTTTTCTTTGACAAGAACTCATCTAATGTATCTAAAGTTTTTTTACCTTCAAACTTGTATGCTGTTGTCTGCTCAACTGTATAAGCAGATACTGCTCTATCAAGGGCTACAAGAATATCTTCTGATGTAATATCTTTAGTCTTGCTAAGATAACCAGCACTACGTAGTTTACTTGCTACCTTTGCCTTGTCATTGCCATACTGCTTTAACAACTGCTTAAGGTACATATCACGGACTGCATCTGTGCGTCCATATTGAACGCCTTGGTCTAGAAAATATGGCTTATTTAAATCAGCAATATCTGATGGACCAGGTGCTTGGGTACGAACTGTTTGAGCAGGCTCAGTATAAAGATAAGCCTGATAAGGCGTCTTTTTCTCTGGGTCAGTAACTTGAACTACAGTCTGTCCACCATCAACAGATACATTAGCCCCAGCAAAAAGGTTTTCAACAAAAGTTTCATTAGAAACAGTCTTATCGTTTGCGTTTTTAAGAAGTTCTTTTATTCTATCTTCTGGGTCAAAAGATTTAGTACCAGACTTCCAGGTATCATATAAAACATGATAGTCTTGTGTTTTACCAGCACGAACAACTTCCCATTTTTTTGTATTTTTATTAAATACAAGTTTGCTATCGCCAGCACCTGCACGCAGCCAAACTAAAGTTACTTCTTCTGATGGAGCAGGAATATCAATCTTTGCCATTACACCCTCGCGCTATAAGTATCTCTTGAATAGTATTTCAAGATTGAATTGAATATTGCTTTTGTTGCTTCTTTAATTGCGTAATCCTGGCTACCAAGTTGGCTAAGAAGAGCCTCTACACTTGTGCGTGTATCACGTTTAATCTGAGATGCATTATACAAACCACGTACTTCTTCATCATTAGCAAGGGCAATAAAATCTTCCATTGCCTGAATAGCAACCTTTAACTTCATCTTTGTTCCAGAAGAAACAGCATCAGAGTTATCAACAACTACTTGCTTTAGGCTGCGAAGCATGCGCTCTTCAGTTGCAATTTCATTACCACCACCAGTAATAGCACCTAGCAATAATGGATTAGAAGCAAGTAATTGTTTACGAGCAGTAGTTGCAGAATCAATAATAAACTTACGCTCAGATATACGGGTTTCAGTAGCCAATGACTGCTTTTCCCATGATGCTACATCAAAGTATTTCTGCTTATCTTCAGCAACTAATACATCATCGTAGTACTGTTCTAGTTTCTTATCCTCTAGCAGTCCTGATGCCTGCATCCAGTTATACACACCAGCATTAAAGTCACCAGTATGAGGACCAAAGATGTAAGCAGATTCGCCATAAGTATCAATAAACTTCTTATTAGCCAAAGACCAGTTCTTCATATCTCCAGTTTTAGAGATAAGAACTTTAGTCTGCTTGGTATCACGGGCTACTGTATAAGCAATCTTTCCTGGATACTTACCAGTAAAAATAACAAGTGCCTGCTCGTATGGGTCTTGAACATCATCGCCATACTTCTTATAGACAGCCTCATAAATATCCCAGAACTCATTACGCAATCCTGTGATTCCTACGTCTAGTAGATACGAAGGAACTCCTTGAGATTCCTGAACTGTAGGAGCAACTGGTGAGATAAGTCCTAGAACTGAACGCATTACCATCACATTATGTGCTGAGATACGTATGTTCTTTATGTACTTATACTTCTCTTCATCTGTAGCATTAGGCTCTAGATACTTACCATTAGCAGCATTGTATGCAATTGCTTGCTGTGCTGCTGTTACTTCTTGTCTGGACTTTTCGTTGACGGGTAAGGTTTGGTAAATCTTGAGAAGAGTAGACGGGATAATCGCTCTAGCAATATCAATGTTGTCTCCAATTGGGCCAAGGGCCATGTTGTCAATTTCTTGACCAACCTTTTGAATTGCAGGACTATCTACTGTTCCTAGTATATTACGTATACCAATAGCGCTTAATGCTGCAATAGGACCAGAGAATGTAGGTAGACCCGCTTCTGGTGAAAAGGATGGGTTAGCCAAAGTTAACTTCATAGTAAAGTCATTAAACAAAGGCTGCTTGTACTCACTATCTGTATTACCAGTAAGAGTACGAATAGTAGTATCTGTTGCCTTAAAGATAATATTATCCATAGGCATCATGATGTATGGTGCACCTTCGCTGTCCTCATAGAACATACCGCTAGCATTTAAACCAAGATGCGCTAGGCGCATACGGTAAAGAACCCGTGGTGCTACATCTTTAAGACGGTAGATACGGCGATAAAAGTCCTCTGTTGCACGGTAGAAACGACCAACTGTGCGAACAGATACCGCAAAATTAGAACGGATTCCTGGGTTATCAGCAAACTTTAGTACTGTGTCTGCTGCTTCTTCCATTGCTAATTCTGTAAATCTTTTTTCAGCCAACTCTGTAGCACGGCGTTCTAGTTGCGCTTTTTGCCAAGGCAAACCATAACTATCAGGATTATCGCGTAATGCTTTCTTAACTATGTTATCTGCATACTCTCGTTCAATACCAGAATAGTTCTTACGTAGGTGCAGATAAGATATATTAACAACAGGACTACGTAGAATACCGTTAACTTGACGGTCCATAAGTTCCATCATGTTGTTACCGCTACGCTTCCATGCTGTCTCTACATCCGTAAAGTCTGGAAACTCAACACGTGTATTAATATAACCAGTTGGTTGGAATCCTTTTGTTACATCCGCAAACTCTTCGATGCTAATTTGATTAGCAGCCTTCATCCACTTGTCGTTAATGGCACGGCCTGTTTCATCCTGGATGATTAACAACTTTTCATAGTTTGTCTTAACTGTGTCCATTAGTTCTTTGTTATATAAACGTGGACCACCATGGAAGTTATCGCGTAAATCCATAAGCATGCGCTCAAAGTAAATTTGGGCAATGTCTTCATCACCTAATCCCTTTTGACGCCAGTAAACTGTATCTCCAAAGTATGAAAGAAACTTCTTGAGTGCTGGTTGCGCTTCATCTGCAACCTTCCAGAACTCATTCTCCTTAGTCATACCTAGACGAGTCATCATTCCATCTACTGCACGGACTAAATCATCTGGAGTCTCAAGTCCATTGTTTGCAAAAAATGCAACTGCAGGAGATACCCTGTATTGCCCTGGTAGTTTTAACTTACCGTGTTGGCGTGGAGTAGCAAAGCGGATAAACCAGTTATCATAGTGAGCAAGGGTAACAAAATCATCACCAGCAGCACGTAGTTTGTCTACTTCAATCTCTTGATACTTACCAAACTTAAATCGTTTGCCAGTTGCTTCTTTACCAATTGTATTAAGGGCTTCAGTTAACTTACTAATGTTTAACTGCTCAGCAATAATCTCTTGGTCTAGTTTTCCACCAAGGGTTGTGCGAGCAGCAATAGACTGTGCCATTGAGTTGAGCAAATCTGGGTGATAGACCATAGCCTGTGTCCAGTAATCACGCTCAGCAGGGTCTAAATTGCGAATAAATACATTTGCTCTTTCAGCAATCTCTTGATTAATCTTAAGATGGCTAACTTCGGCAATAGAAACTTTTTCACGCTTAGCAATTGCTTCAATAATTTCATTACGTGCTTCAATTCCAAGCAAGTCTGCTGGGTTTCTTTTAAAACTTTTTCTTAAAAGTTCTGCAATAGGGCCTTGAGATGCATTAGATGCTGTGTATGCCATACCAGACTTGTTTAACTTACGTCCAACACCCTTAGTAAAGTCAAGTAAATCTCTTGCTGGGGCTGTTAATGCATACATAAAACCTTCATCAATGGCTGAACGTACACCTAAACGTGGGAACAAAGTAAAAATAGACCAAAAGTCTACAAAATCCTTAGCAAGTTTGCTGTTAGGAGTACCCATTGCAGCAACTAGTAGGTTTTTCTTTGAACGAATTGTATTAGCCTCAAGTGCAATCTGCTCATAAGGTAGCGGAGCAATGGCTCCTGCTAACTGAGATGGCTGAATTGCAGAAGAACCTGCAAGTAGTGGCGTTTCATTCTCATACTTAACAGCATTCTTGCTCATTACCTTTGAAAAAGGTGCATCAATCTCAGTCTTAACTGTAGTTGTAAAACCAGCACGTTCATTAAGAGTTCTTTTAAGAATATCATGCATTAACTTTTCGCCGTTAGGGTCTCCAGCCAAACCTGCACGCTGCATAACTGCTGCGTATAGATTACGAACAATAACTACTTGCTCATCTTCAGAGGAACGCAAAAACTTTTGAGCAATAAAATCAGCCATGTCACGATTAACAACCTGTCGTGCAACAAGTCTTACTGTGTCAATTGTCTTGACTGCTTCTTCACCAATAAGAATCTGCTGACCTGCTGGGTTTCGTGCTGCAAGACGACCAGCCTTAAGCGCAATGCGCTTGAGACCCTTGATGTCATCTTCAATTTTTACAAGGTCTGTAATGTTTGGGTTAAAAGCCTTGTCTGAGTTTTCACCAGACTTTAATAAAATATCAAAAGCCTCTTCGCCTTTAGCGTTAAACTCATCAATGTTTTGCTTAGATACTGTTTTGTTAAAAACAGAATCAAGCATGTTATTAAATCCATCACTCAAACGGCGATTAGTACGAGCAACGGCTATACCATTACGGCGATAGGTAATACCATCTACACGACCAGATAAAAGCAAATAAGTATTTTCTGCATCACTAAAAACCTTTTCGGCTTCATCTGCATTAAAGACTTTGTTTCTTTCCAAGAAAGCAATTGCTTCATCATTGTTGTAGCCAGGAGTTAACTTACCAATTGCACGGCGAATCTTTGCACGCTCTGCAACCGTCTCTGCCTTAGACAACTTCTCAATGGCTGGACCAAGTTGGTCATTCCAAAGAGTCTGCACTCCCTTATCTTTAAAAGCACGGGATACTCCATAGCCAACATTTCCTGACTGAGCAGCATCAGTAACCATCTGCGCTAACTGAGAACCTTTTCTAGCAGCACCAGATGCACCACCAGTAATCCAAGTAAATGGGTCAATTACAATCTGGTATGCAAAATCAATAACGCCAGAGATGTTCTTAGTTGTTCCGTCAATGTAGTCACCAGCAAGCGCACCATTTTTTGGTGGCTTGGTATCTAGCATACGTGCAACGTCACGACCTAAAGAAACCTGTGCGTACTTGGTTGCATCTAAAACTTGCTTAAACTCTTCTGGTTCATTAAATGCAACCTCAAAGGCTTTAGCAATCTCAGGAGTAAGTTCTCCATATGCTTCTAGGATTTCTCCTGGACGCTTACCTGCTAGCAATCCTTTTGCAATATATACATTTGCTTTACCAAAACGGTCTGTTGCTTCTTTTAAAGCACCGTTATCGTAGACATCTGTACCGTTCCAAGCATCAGACCAAACGTTAGCACTAAAGATATTCTCGCCCTGTGCTACTTGACGGCCCACCAAGTATGGCGTATTGATAGCACGGTTGTAAGCACCAGCAACTTTAAAGACTGCAATCAAAGGACTAGCAACAGTTTTGCCAGCAAACTTTAATGCACCAACAGCACGGTCACCAAAATCTGGTGGTGCTTGCATGTAGTCAGCATCTTTATAAAAAAACTTTAATCCCTCTTGTGCATCAGGGTCAAGACTCTCAAATACCTTGCGAGCATCTGCTGAGTTCATACGAGTAAGTTCTTTATTCTTCTTAACAGCCCAACTCATTTGCTCAAGTTGGTTCTGTTCTTCAGGTAAAAGATTTGCTCGTTGTGCCGCTGAGTAAAGGTTCGGAGACATTTCTGCGACTATGGGTTTTAAAACGCGCATTAAGTATCCTAACTAGTGAAGAAGTTCATTAAGATTAATTCTGCTTCTCCAGAATCATCAAAGAGATTTACTTTCTTAAGAGTGTCCATTGGGTTTGGCTTTGGCTTTGGCATACCAGCAAGAAGTTCTGAACCGCCTCCAGGACCACGGTCAATGCCAGCAGTTCCTGGCTCATCTGGATACTGTGTTGGTGTATCTAAAGATACTGGTTGTGCTGGAAGTGCATCATAAGGAGTACCAGCCATAGGTGCTGCTGTTTGATTACTGTATGTTTGTTCGCCTTCTCCGTATGGTAAACCAGGAATGTATGTAGCAGCCTGTGTAGGAGAGCCATCAGTACGACTAGAAAGAGCACCAGGAAGTGAAACTGGTGTTGGATTAGAAGGCTTCTTGTAACCGCCACGTCCGCCAGATTCTGTTATCATTCATCATCCTCTTCTTTGTCATCAATAATTTCAGCCTTAGTGCCTAACACTTCGCTGTTATATTCTTGAGCCATCTTCATCATGCCATAGGCATTCCATGGTGTCATGGCTTCACTAACTTCTGTGTGTAAATAGCGGGACCCTTCGTAGTCTGCCCATTCGGTTATTAACAACCAATTGACGCAGATGTAATCAGTCCCCTTCTCATCCTCTTCTATAAGGATTCTTAGTGCTTCTTCAATTTTGTCTCTAAATGTTTTACTCATTTTGCATGTTGTACTTTCACTATGACTGGTTCAGCCGTGTGAATATCCCAACGTGAAGCGATGTTAATCGCCATTCTAATATCTAACTCTGCCACCTTTGGCGTAGTTTGTTTTCTACTTGCAGCAAAAGCCTCAATGGCACCAAGAGCAATATCAGCACCAGACCCAGCACAGTAAATACCACGCATATCCCTATCCCAAGAATAATCTTCAAAGATAGGATAAATAACTCCACGAACGACAACAAGAAATTGCGAATCATGTGCTGCTGCATCCCCGTCTTCTTTCATATCATAACCAGAATCTATAAACAATTTACGCATTTCTGGTATAAATGTCTGAGTCATGAATACATCTAAATCATCTGTTACACGTGGCTTAGGTGCTTTCCACCCAAACTGTAAAATGTTAGAGCCACGGCTTGCCCCTGAACCTGCAATTAAAACTCCGTTGTTTTCAATAATCTTATGTGTTGCAAGTTCCATACAACGACCATCATCACCAGATGAACGGGAATCACAACCTACTGCTGCCCAACCATTACCTTGAATTGCTACTAATGTTGTCATTGTCCCCTCCTTAGATTATTGTCGCGTTACAGTTCTTGCTCCACCACTTGCTCTACCGCTGGCACTAAGGCTAGAGAATAAAGATTGAAGTGACGCTGGTGCTTCAGGAGCGCCTGCTGCTGGCGCGGCGGGAGCAGGGGACGGTTGCTCAACCATAGGTGCACCAGCAGCAGGTAATTCTTCTGGAGCGAATACATCGTTAATAGAGTCTTCAATAGACTTACCAGATTGGCGAAGTCGAATGACATCAGCAATCTGCTTAACGATAGTAGTTGGGTCCCCGCCTGAAGCAATTAACTGTGGAATTGCTTGTGCACTTGCCTGTAATGAAGAGACTAATGCGTTACGCATTTCTTCTACTTCAATCTTTTCTTGTTCCTGAGTTACGTTAATTCCAAATGGAAGTTCACGTTGTGCTAAATCCTTAGAAATTAATTTACCGCCAAGGGCCTGTAACATAAAGATAAGTCCCTGCGCTGGGTTAAGACCAGCCAGCATTCCATAACGGACATCTGCTGAGTAGTCACCCTTGATATTCTTTGATGGTAAATAGTCAACGGCGTATGGTGCTCCCGCATCTACGCCACGAATTGTCTTTTCAAAGTTGTAAAACTTTTCATCAACCTCAAAGCAAAGAGAAATAACATTCTTAAGAGCAGAGGCAAAGATAGCCTGTGCTGATTTAACTTGTGTATCAAAACCACCCATGAGTGCCTGAACACCCTGTCCCGTAATAATTGATGCATCAAGATTTCCAGTACGAGATTCTGGGTAACGTGTACCCATACGTAGTTCTTGTTGAAGAACCTGTTGTTCTGTAAATGCACCTGCTGGAATTGGAAGTTCGACACGTCGTACTCCTGCTGGTGAGTTAGTGCGGATAACCGCATCTCCACCAAACTCAAACTCCTGTACATCGCCTGGAACTACGATTGGTGATTGAACTGACTTCTCTGCTGCTTCCATTGCAAGTAATGCAAAACGATTGCGAAGCAACTGAATACCAAGAACATCATCAAACTGTCCACGCATTTCGCCGTCTACAGAGGGACGGCGTGCTACTACTACCATCATCTTGCCAATAGGATTTTTAGCCTGTGACAAAATTAAGTTATTACGTGAAGGAACAAAAATTACTGATTGGTCCTTATCGTAGTAACGAATAATATCCATCTGTGTATTAAGGTTCTGGTCGTAACCATCACGTCCTAACAGTTGGTATTCAAACTCAGGGAACTGGCTAACCAATTCTCCAAGTGATAGTGAGTAGCGTTTAGCAAAAGCAATACAACGTCCATAGCGGTCAAACTCTGGGTAAGCCCCGATAGGACTTTCTATGCGAATACGTGGTATGCCTGCTTCATCGTCCAATTCAATTATGAAAGGAACGAATCCAAATGTGATGTACCAGTCTGCGCCTGTATACATCTGTACTTGTAATTCTGAATGGAAAAAATAATTGCTAGCAATACGTGTGCGTGTATCTGCAAATCTGCGAGCATTATCTTTTGCAGCATTAACAGCAGAGCAGTTAACTGCTGGCAATGGTGCCATTACCTCTGATAAGTCACGGGCAACAATGTCAATAAAGTTAGCAACTACATTTGCATCTACACCTTCAGGAAAGAACTCTGGATAAACTTCAGAAATGTTTCCTTTGCGAACGGATAGCACGTCTTGCTGACGACTATCACGCTCTGAAGAGCGGTGCTTTAGGGACTCAACCCGTGCAGCAACCTGTTCTATAGATAATGCCATTGGTTTCCTAACGGTTAATTAAAAATTATTTAAACTTTTTTAAGTGTTCTTTATATTGTTTTGCGGCTAATTTTTCTTGGTCAATACGAATCTCATGTCTCATAGTATCTTTTTGAGATTTTGTAGGACCCATTTGTTTGTAAACTTTGTTAATGCTTTTAGCACCAGCACCTGTAATGCCACCTACTGCTCGTTGTGCTATTTTTTTTGCTGCAATTCTTGCCGCTGCTGCCGCTGCTGCGGCTGCTATTAATGGTACTGGCATTTTATATTCCTATCCGTAGTTCTCAGCCCATTGCTCTGCAAAGGCTTCGTCTAAATTAACTGATACACGTCTATTCATCTGGGCTCTTGTAGTCCAGCGGTTTTCGGTGTATCGCTTCATGTATGAGGTTTGTTGCATAAACTCTCTAGCGCGAATAACCGCAAACCATAGCGCCATAACACAGTCGGTCTTGCCACGGGTATTTGCTTTCCATGTAATCAACTGCTGCACTAATGCTTTCATGCCCTCTGAACCATCAGTAGATGCAATTTCAATAGTGTTATTGCCTTGGAACTTATTATCTCGCATGGTTCCAAACAGTGTTGACATAGATGCAACACCAAAGTTTGTATCCCACTTGTTTTTATTTGTGTGGTGCGCTTCTAGGCGTACTCCATAGGAGGATAGCCATTGACGCAAATCATCATCTAGAGAGTAGGCTTTCTGGTGAGCGTTAATCTCAACACGAAACTCTTGTGGTTTATACTTTAAAACCAACTCTTCGATTGTGTTACGAATCTTTTGCGGAGTAGGGTCTCCCATATTAATGCAGTCTAAAACGTATATTTTAGAATCTGACCTGTTATAAGTAACAGCAACAAATGCTGCATTACCTGCCATAGCAGGGTCAAAACCAATGATGGTGTATCCCTCAACCTGAGTCGGATGTCCCACCGCGCCTGGTTTCAAGATACCACGCTTACGTGTTCCTTTGATACAGGCTTGAACCAGGGCGGGTGGGAAGATAGAATCTTCTGCGACATCCTCCTGCTGGTAAACCAAAGCCCATGTAGTGGGAGTTACTTCTCCGCGTCTTTTGGCAAGGGCTTGTCCATCCCACTTGGGAAAGAGTCCTTGCTCGTCTGGGGTTTCGTCATCCCCGTCCCACGGTAGGTCTGACTTCGGCCAAAGAGTAACCCAGTCATCTGGCTTTTCACTATACTCCAAAACAGCAGGCATGCCCATGTACGTAAAAGGACACTTACCGCCTGACCAATACTTTGGGTCACGTAACTCTTTATAGAAATCTTGCGTGGCAATTCTCGTCCCAACAATTAATAACTTACCGTTCTTACCCAAACGGGTAATAACTTCTT
>Ga0255086_1000046_pt1 | contig 40863 bp, 31 predicted proteins | sample Colum_Cont_RepC__FD_188438 | JGI IMG/M metagenome (GOLD analysis project Ga0255086, IMG submission 188438) | Freshwater microbial communities from Columbia River, Oregon, United States - Colum_Cont_RepC_8d | ecosystem: Environmental > Aquatic > Freshwater > River | place: USA: Oregon | collected... | reverse complement strand
GCATCCACGCTCACCGCCATTGCCGCCTATGAGAAAGGCATGGGGTTTGCAGATGCGCTGCACTGTGTCTACGGTGTTTCAATCTGGAAAGCTTGGATGCGTGCCGCCTTGCGTTTCAGGGCGGTATCAAAGGTAAAAAAGGGCAACCGCAGGTGGCTGGCGATGGAGGCGTGCAGCGCATCTGCAAACCCCATGCCTTTCTCATAGGCGGCAATGGCGGTGAGCGTGGATGCAGGGTTTTCAAACTCCAGGCCATCCGCCGTCGCGAGGTAACGCATGAATACGGCGATCTCCACAGGCTGTAACTGATAGCGGGAACGCAGCACCCATTCGGTTTCGAGCAACACACTGGTGAGGATGAGTGCAACCTCATCCGTCAGCAAGGCATTGATCTTTGCGAGTTGTGCGGCGTCATCGCGTACGGCAAGCCGCACCAGCAGGTTGGTATCCAGCGCGATCATGCGTCGGTGTAGCCATCCACCTCTGCGCACAGCTGCTGGGTGGTGCGCTTGGGCAGCGGCCTGCCAAAGCCCGGCCAGTCAGTGATGCGGTGCTGCATTTTGGGCCGCGAAGGCTCCAAAATCACCCGCCCGCTTTCCAGGGTCACCGCAAACTCGCTGCCCTTGGCTAAATGCAACTGGTCGCGAATGGGCTTGGGGATAACCAACTGACCTTTGTCAGTGAGCTTTGCGGTGTGCATGGCAATTCCTCGCGCGGGTTGCAGTAAGAATGAGTTGGAATTGTAGCGCCACTGCATGAAGCCCCAGCCCGCCGCCGCCACGCGGCAAGCTGGTCATCGATGCGATCAACCCACAGCCGCCCCAAACACCTGCGTGATGTTCTGGTCGATCAGCACCGCTGTTCCACTCAGGGTGTAGAGGTTGTAGGTCTCGCCACCCACGGCCTGTGTGCCGTTGGCGACAAACAAGCTGCTGGTGAAGGTCACGCTGTCGGTGCTGCCACCATCAATCACCAGCGTGTGCGCACCTTCAGTGATGTCGATCAGGTCACGCAGTGCTAGCGTGATGACGTTGGCAGCGGTGTCGGTTTGGGCGTCGATGCGCTCAATGTTGCTGATCAGCCCCTCCTTGATCGCGGTGAGGTTGAGGCTGTTGCCAGCCATCAGCCGCAGCGTGTCAAAGCCGTTGCCACCGTCGATCTTCAGCGTGTCCGCCGCGTCGTAGATGAGCGTGTCATTGCCGGCACCACCAATCAGCACGTCGTTACCGCCCAGGCCGTTGAGAGTGTCGTCACCGCCGCCACCAATCAGGCTTTCAGCCAGCGCCGTGCCGTTGAGAGGGTCGTCGCCAGCCCCGCCGAGATGAGCGGCGTTGTGCTGCCGCAGGTAATCACCGCCAAACACCACGTAGCTGTCGCCAGCATAGTTGCGCTCGTTGTTCGGGCCGTCGGCTTGATTAGCCCCAATCAGCAGGTCATCAAAGCCATCGCCGTTCACATCGCCCGCTGAGGACACCGAGCGGCCGCTGTCGTCGTTGTTATTCACGCCGTAGAGCACCAGACCCTGGGTGTTGCCGGCCGTGCCGAGGCTGGCGAGATCAATGCTGGTCGGCAGGCTGCTGCCGCCAAACACCACGTAGCTGTCGCCAGCATCGCCGCGCGTGTTGTTAGGGCCGTCGGCACTAAAGGCCCCAATCAGCAGGTCATCAAAGCCATCGCCGTTCACGTCGCCGGCAGAGGACACCGAGCGGCCGCTGTCGTCGTTGTTATTCACGCCGTAGAGCACCAGACCCTGGGTGTTGCCGGCGGTGCCCAGCGTCGCCAGATCAATGCTAGTCGGCAGGCTGGCCCTGCCAAACACTACGTAGCTTTCGCCTGCACCGCCGCGCGTGTTGTTGTCGGGGCCGTCGGCTTGATAGGCCCCAATCAGCAGGTCATCAAAGCCATCGCCGTTGACGTCACCCGCAGACGACACCGAACGGCCGCTGCGGTCGCTGCCATCCACACCGTAGAGCACCAGACCCTGGGTGTTGCCGGGCATGCCCAGTGTGGTCAGATCAATGCTCGTCGGCAGGTTGCTGCCGCCAAACACCACGTAGCTGTCGCCGGCATCGCTGCGCGCGTCGTCCGGGCCGTCGGCACGATGGGCCCCAATCAGCAGGTCATCAAAGCCATCGCCGTTCACATCGCCCGCTGAGGACACCGAACGGCCGCTGTAGTCATTGGCCTCCACGCCGTAGATCACTAGACCCTGGGTGCTGCCGAGGTTGGCCAGATCAATGTTTGTCGGCAGGCTGCTGCCGCCAAACACCACGTAGCTGTCGCCTGCACCGTCGCGCGGGTTGGCCGTCGGGCCGTCGGCAAGATAGGCCCCAATCAGCAGGTCATCAAAGCCATCGCCGTTGACGTCGCCCGCAGACGACACCGAGCGGCCGCTGCGGTCGCCGGCCTCCGCACCGTAGAGCTGGGCCAAGTCGATGGTGGTCGGCAGGCTGGCCCCGCCAAACACCAGGTAGCTGTCGCCGGCAAAGTTGCGCGTGTTGTTCGGGCCGTCGCCTTGGAAAGCCCCAATCAGCAGGTCATCAAAGCCATCGCCGTTCACATCACCGACAGAGGACACCGAGAAGCCGCTGTAGTCGTTGTTATTAACACCGTAGATCACCAGACCCTGGGTGTTGCCGGTGGTGCCGAGATTGGTCAGATCAATGCTCGTCGGCAGGCTGGACCCGCCAAACACCACGTAGCTCTCGCCTAGACGGTCGCGCTGGTTGTTCGGGCCGTCGCCTCGGTCAGCCCCAATCAGCAGGTCATCAAAGCCATCGCCGTTCACATCGCCTGCAGAGGACACCGAGCGGCCGCTGTAGTCTTGGTTATCCGCACCGTAGATCACCAGCCCGTGAGTGTTGCCGGCCATGCCGAGGGTGGCGAGGTCGATGGTAGTCACCACCTGCTCAATACCCGCTTGATTGACGCCATCCTGCACCAGGAGCTGCGCCGTACCATTGGTGTACAGCGTGTAGCCCATGCCGGTGTTGCCATCGCCATCACGAGCACCCAAGTTGCTCCAGATGCCGCTGGTATCGATGGCATCGCTGCCACTGCCATCTACCCGCAGCAGGTTTTGTTGGCGATCAGCCTGCGGGCCAGCCGCACCCACCAGATGCAGCAGGTCGGTGGCGCTGAGCTTTAAGGTGTTGCCACCACCGGCGAGATTGATGATCTCGATATTGCTGTAGGGGTTGGCAGGTGCAGTGTCGCTGACGGCGTAGTTGTTGAGGGCGGTGAGGTCGAGCGTGGTGGCGGTTTTGCCTGCCAAGCTCAGGGTGTCACGGCCGGTGCCGCCATCGACTTGCAGGGTGTCTGCTGCGTCGTAGATGAGCGTGTCGTTGCCCGCACCGCCAATCAGCACGTCGTTGCCGCCCAGGCCGCTGAGGGTGTCGTTGCCCAGGCCGCCAATCAGGGTGTTGGTGTTGGCGTTGCCCGTCAGCACATCGTTGCCGGCACCGCCGTTCACGCCGCGTTGCAGCGCCGTGAGGGTGATGTCGGGGTCGTCAACCGATGTGCCCACCACATCAATCGCACCGCCTGCTGTGGCAAAGCCATGCACCACGTAGCTGGCGCCAGCAAAGTTGTTGACGCCCACAGCCCCGACAATCAGGTCATCAAAGCCATCGCCGTTGACATCGCCGGCAGAGGACACCGAGCGGCCGGCCCCGTCACCGATCGCGGCGCCGATCAGCTGGAAGCCGTTAGTGCCTTCGAGCGTGCTGAGATTGAGGTTGCTGGCAAAGCCACCCACAGCACCAAACACCACATAGCTGGCACCCGTCCCGCCGTTGACGCCACTGGCTCCGACAATCAGGTCATCAATGCCATCGCCATTCACATCGCCGGCAGAGGACACCGCGCTACCGACGGCATCGGACGGCCCTGCCGCGCTGATCTTGAAGCCGTTACTGCCGTTGAGAGTGCTCAGGTCGATGTCGCCAAGAGGGCCAGCGGCACTGCCGAACACCACGTAGCTGGCCCCGGGAAAATTGGTTGTAACCCCCACTCTGTCGGCAAGGGGAGCCCCGACAATAAGATCGTCGAAGCCATCGCCGTTGACATCCCCCGCGGACGACACCGAGTAACTCGCAGCCCCAATCAGCCTGAAGCCATTGCTGGCGGTGAGGGTGCTTAAGTCAAACGTGCTGGCAAAGCCCGATGAGGCGCCAAAGACCACATAGCTGGTACTGATGCGGTTTGCCGAAACAATCAAGTCATCCAGCCCATCGCCATTGACATCGCCAGCCGAAGACACCGCAATGCCGGTGCCGCTATTGGCGGAGGCAGCCGTCACCTTGAACCCATTGCTGCCGTTGAGCGTGCTCAGATTGACATCACTGCCAAGGCTGGCCGAATGGCCGAACAGCACATAGGCAGCCCCCACGCCACCATCAGCGCCAATGATGAGGTCACTCAGGCCGTCGCCATTGATATCGCCTGCATCAGATACCGAGATGCCGAGCTTGCTGGTCGCTGGCGCGCCACTGATCTTGAAGCCGTTACTGCCATTGAGCGTGCTCAGGCTGATCTCGCTGTCGAAACCGCCTGCAGTACCAAACACCACGTAGCTGGCGCCACTGAAGCTGTTAGCCCCGTAGGCCCCGACAATCAGGTCATCAAAGCCATCGCCGTTGACATCGCCAGCAGAGGACACCGAGCGGCCGCTGTAGTCACTACCCGCCACGCCGCTGAGCTTGAAGCCGTTGCTGCCGTCGAGGTCCGAGAGTTCAAGCAGCCCACCCGTCACGGTCGCACTGCCGCCAAACACCACGTAGCTGGCACCGGCATAGCCGTTGGCACGGTGGGCCCCGACAATCAGGTCATCAAAGCCATCGCCGTTGACATCGCCCGCTGAGGACACCGAGCCGCCGCTGAGATCACCCCTCGCCACGCCGCTGAGTTTGAAGCCGTTGGGGCCGTTGAGGTCGCCGAGGTTGATGGTGCTGACGGCCTCCGCCACATCGGTGACGGTGATGTTGATGGCCTGCGTGTCGCTCAGCATCGGGTTGCCGTTATCGGTGGCGGTGACAATGACGTTGTAGATGTTGTCTTGATAGCCGCTCATGCCCACGCCAAGGCCGATATCCGCTGGCGTTTCAAAATCTGGTGCGACCTTGAAGGTGAGCGCACCCATGCTGCTGATGTTGAACAGGCTGGCATCGACACCACTCAGGCTGTAGCTGATGGTGTTGTTCTCAACATCCGTCGCCGTGACGGTAGTGACCGTGCCGGTGCCGTTTTCAGCGTAGCTGACGTTGAGCGTTGCACCGCCGTTGCTGGTGATCTCCGGCGGGTCATTCACCGCCGTGACATTGATGGTGCTGGTGACTGCCGTGCTGAGGTTGTTGGCCTCACTGCCGTCGTTGACGACATAGCTGACAGTGCGCGCTGCGGTAGTGGGGTTGTCGCTGCTGTTGCTGTAGGTGACTGAGCGCAGCGCAGTCTCGTAGTTGGCGACGCTGCTGTTGCCACTGAGGGTGAGTACTCCCGTGCCAGCGACGTAGCTGCCAGTGATGCCGTTCTGGTTGGTGAAGGCCAGCACGTCTTGCGCAGTATTGAAGCCAGGGCCAATGCTGACCGTGGCGCCCGTGAGATTGGCGCTATCGACATCGCTGAGCGTGAGCGCAGGGGTGATGGCCGTGGCGGCCTGGTTCTCGGTGTAGCTGAGGGTGGCACCGGCCACTGCGACCGGGTTGTCATTGACGCTGTTGACGGTGACGTTGACCGTGGCCGTGCTGCCGCCATTGAGGGTGTAGGTGAACGTGTCGAGGTTGGTGCCGGGCGGCGTGTTGGCGTAGTTACTATTGGGGGCGTAGGTCAGCCCCGTGCCGCCGCCAGTGATCACCACCGTGCCGTTGGTAGGCTGGGTGACACTGCTGATGGTTTTGGGGCCGCCGTCGATATCGGTGTCGTTGGCAAGCACCGTGATGGCAGTGGCACCGCTGTCTTCGTTGACCGTGGCGCTGTCGTTCACGGCCACAGGGAGGTCGTCAATGCCGCTGACCGTGACGTTGACCGTGGCACTGCTGCCACCGTTGAGGGTGTAGGTGAAGCTGTCACTGCCGCTGTAGTTGGCATTCGGCGTGTAGCTGACGCTGCCGTCCATGCCCAGCACCGCGGTGCCGTGGCTGGCGGCGCCAACGCTGGCGACCAGCTTAGGGCCGCCGTCAACGTCGGTGTCGTTGGTCAATACGCTGATGATGTTGCCAATGCTGTCTTCATTCACCGTGGCGCTGTCGTTCACCGCCACAGGGCCGTCGTCGACGACAGTGACATTGAAGCTGATGGTGTTCGCACTCTGGTCGGTGTTTTGCCCGCCATTGAGTGTGCCGCCGTTGTCCACCACTTGGAAGTTGAAGCTGCCAAGTACTGGGCCGTTGGCATTGAGCGCGGGGGTGTAGGTGAGCTTGCTGATATCTGCCGCTGCAATACTTTGGTTGGCAGTGACGGCGGTAAACATGCCACCGCCCTGATTCAGGGTGAGGCTGCCGCTGGCCGGCAGCGTGCTGATGACAACCGCTTGCAGGCTGTTGTTGTCTACATCGCTAAAGCCAAAGTCTGCGGCGGTGAAAGTTTTGGCAGTGTCTTCGGCAATGGTGAAGCTGTTGCTGAGGCCGCTGGGCGCGTCGTTGACGCCTGTCACCGTCACCGTCAGCGTGCTGCTGGTGGTGGCACCGTGTTGATCACTCACGACGTAGCCGATCACCACATCCTGCGTAACACCTTGGGCAAGGTGCTGGTAGGCGGCATCACTGGCATCGAACGAGTAACTGCCATCGCTGTTGAAGGTGAGGCCGCCAATCAATGGGGCATCAAACTCCACCACTGCCAGCGTTGGACGGCCAGGATCTTCATTGTCGATATCGTTCCAGCCGTCGCTGCCAAAGTATTCAACTAAGTTTTCGTCTGCACCGCCAGTATTGCCACCGAAGTTGTCCGGTTGGTTTGGGGCCCAGTTGGTGTAGGTGAGGGCATCGCCATTGCTCCAGACAAAGTTGTCTGCACCGTCTTTCATCAGGCCAAGCCACACGCGGGCGTTGTTGCCCACTGTGGTCTGGATGAGATTCAGCACGAAGGCATCTTCTGTAGCCCCGTTGATTGCGACCAGGTGCCCGCCCATGGCCACGGCTTTTGCGTTGGCGTCGAACCAGTCGCCTGTGTTGATGATGGCGTAGCGGTCGCTGGTGAACCCCTCCACGCCGCCTGCGAGCAGTTGCCGGTACGTCAACATCGCCCCGGTATCCACGTCGCTGTCGTTTGTGGCCACACTGCCGCTGAGCATGGCGTCTTCGTTGACCGCACCCACATCAGCCATTGCAACCGGGGCGTCGTTGGCGCCGGTGATGGTGACCGTCAGCACGGCGGTGTCGGTGCCGGTGCTGCCATCACTGACGGTGTAGTTGAAGCTGTCGGTGAGCGTGGCGTTGAGGGCCAGTGCATTCACCGTGGCATTGCTGTTGTTGACGGTGTAGGTGTAGCCGCCGTTGGCTGCGAGCGTGAGGCTGCCGTATTGGCCTTCCAGCGCGGTGCCGAGCGTGCCGGCGGTGCCAGCGCCCTCGCTGCTGCCCGTGCGCACGGAGGCGACGGTGAGGTTGGCGGTGAGTGTTTCTACATCGGTGTCGTTGCTCAGCACATTGCCGCTGGGGTTGGTGCCGGCGGTGGCGTTGCTGATGCCGCCGGCTTCTGTGGCCGATGCGGTGTCGTTGTTGGCCATCGGGGTGTCGTTGACCGCCGTGACATCGACCGTGATGGTGTTTGCGCTTTGGTCAGTGTCTTGCCCGCCATTGGCCGTGCCGCCGTTGTCGCGGACCTGGAAGGTGAAGGTTGCGTAGCCGGTGCCGTTGGCATTGGCTGCCGGGGTGAAGGTGAGCAGGCCAATGTCGGCAGTCAGTACTTCCTGTCCGACTGTGACCGCAACACCATCCAGCTTGAGGCTGCCTGCCGTCGGCAGCGTGCTGATCTTGACCGCTGCGAGGCTGTTGCCATCTACATCGCTGAAACCGAAGTCGGCGGCGCTGAACGTCTTGCTGCTGTCTTCGTCAATGGTGACCGTTTTGTCGGTGCCCGCCGGGGCTTCGTTCTGGTTGGTGACGGTGATGCTGAGCGCTTGGCTGTCTGTGCGATTGGGCGTGCCGTTGTCGGTGGCGGTGACCGTGACGTTGTAGATGTTGTCTGCCCCAGCATCTGCCGGTACTTCGAAGTTGGGGCGGGCGGCAAAGGTGAGCACGCCGGTCACCGCGTTAATGCCGAACAACCCCGCATCGGTGCCACTCAGGCTGTAGCGGACGGTGTTGCCTGCATCGGCATCGGTCGCCGTCACCGTGGTGACGGCGGCGGGGCCATTTTCGGTGTAGCTGATGGCGGCCGTGTCGCCGCCGCCGTTGCTGGTGATGACGGGTGCGCGGTTGGCGGGTGCGTCGGCCACATCGGTGACAGTGATGCTGAGGGCTTGGGTATCGCTCAGGGTGCCGTCGGTGGCGCTAACGATCACCTCATAGACGTTGTTACGGTCGGCGTCGGTGGGGTTTTCAAAATCGAGCGCGCCACGGGGGGTGAGTGCGCCAGTGGTGGCGTTGATGGTGAATAGGTTTTGGTCGGCACCGCCAGTGATGCGATAACGCACGCTGCTGCTAGCGTCTGGGTCGGTGGCGCGGACGGTGGTGATGGCTGCGGTGCTGTTCTCGGCGAGGCTGACATTGGCGGTAGTGCCGCCGCCATTGCTGGTGATGACGGGGGCTTCGTTCTGGTTGATGACGGTGACGCTCAAGGCTTGGCTGTCGGTGCGGCCAGCGCTGGTGGCGATGAGGGTGACGTCGTAGACATTGTTGGCGCCAGCGTCGGCGCGCGTTTCGAAGTCCGGGCTGTTTTTAAACGTGAGTGCGCCGCTGCTGGCGTTGAGGTTGAACAGGGCAGCGTCTGCTCCGCTCAAGCTGTAGGCAATGGCGCCGCCGGCAGTGGCGGTGACGGTGGTCACTGCCGCAGTGCCGTTTTCGACATAGCTGACGCTGGCCGTCGTACCGCCGCCATTGCTGGTGATGACAGGTGCTTCGATTTGATCGGTGACGGTGATGCGAAGGGCTTGGCTATCGCTGAGGGCGCCGTCACTGGCAGTGACGGTGACGTCGTACACGTTGTCGCCACCGACATCGCGGGCGGCTTCAAAATCAGGCACGGCTCTGAACTGCAGCACCCCGGTTGTGGGGTTGAGGTCGAACAGGTGCTGGTCGCCACCGCTGAGTCGATAGGTGAGCCGGTTGCCGTCGGCATCAGTGGCGACTACGGTGGTAACCGATACGCTGACGCCTTCTGCAATGCTGATATTCGCACTGGCCCCACCGCCGTTGCTGGTGATGACAGGCGCACGATTGGGCGGCACATCGGCAACGTCGGTGACGGTGACGCTGATGGCTTGACTGTCGCTGAGGCTGCCATCGGTCGCGGTGACAATCACCTCGTAAACGTTGTTGGCGCCGGCATCTCGCGGGGTTTCAAAGTCGGGGGCGACGCCCCGAAAACTAATAGCACCGGTGCTGGCGTTGATGTTGAACAAAGTGCTATCGGCCCCGCCTGTGATGCGGTAGCGGATGCTGCTGGAAGGGGAATCGGCGTCTGTCGCCGTGACAGTGGTGACGGGCCCGGTGCCGTTTTCGGCGTAGCTGATGCTGGCCGTAGCCCCGCCGCCATTGCTGGTGATGACAGGGGCAGAGGCAGCCTTGGCGGTAAAGGAAACGCTGCTGCTATTGAGATCGCCAGCAGGGGCATCGAGTGCGTTTTTGCCACCACCGGCGGCAAAGGCGCTCAAACTGGCTGCAGCAACGGTCAGTAGCGGTGCGGTGGGGGTCGCGGCCATACCCGCGAAGCTTTCTGCTTCAACAGCCGCAGCGTCAGCGGCCACGGCTGCTTCAGGCACCTCAGCAAACAAAAGTTCAGGGGTGCTTTCAATGCCTTGCTTCACCTCAATCCATTGGGTGTCTGTGCCTTTGCGACTCAGGTAGCCACGGCCATCCATCCAGAGTTTCTCACCACGCTCCAATGCTTGGATCTGGTGAGCATCGAGCGTGAAACGAACAGTGCCTGACTGGCTCTTGATCGCCAGAGAAATATTGTTTGCCACGGCGTTTCCCCTTTAATGGTTTTGTTCTAAATCTTGAACGCGCTGAAGCTTTGCTTGGCCGGTTTATAAATTGACGATTTGTTCAGCATTGCCAGCCTAGCAAAGTAGTCGAGCTCGGCAGCACTACCGTTGGTCAGAAATATGGCTGCAACACTTGCGGCTGGTCTTAGGTCTCAGGCCACAACCAAGCGGCGCCGCGCACACCGCTGCTGTCGCCGTGCATTGCCGGCACCAATCGCGTCTGCACTGTATCGGTGAACACCCATTGGCCCCAGAGTTTCGGCACTTCGGCATACAGCCGCATCAGCCGCGACAAGCCGCCGCCGAGCACGATCACCTCCGGGTCCAGCAGATTGATGACGGTCGCCAGCGACCGCGCCAATCGATGTTCGTAACGTGCCAGTGTGGTCGTGGCGGCAGGCTCGCCCGCTGCTGCTGCGGCCACGATGGCCTCGCCCTTGAGTGTGATGCCGGTATTTCGAAAATGATCTGCCGTCAGCCCCGGACCGCTCAGGTAGGCCTCGATCACGCCATGCTGGCCATCCCAATGCAACGGGCCTGGTACTTCGCCCCAATCAGGGCGGGGCCAAGGCAGCGCGTTATGGCCCCACTCACCGGTAATGGCGTTGGGGCCGCGCAGCAAATGGCCGCCGATGGCGATACCGCCGCCGACGCCCGTACCGAGAATCACCGCGAATACGGATGCTGCACCGGCAGCTGCGCCATCGGTTGCTTCCGATACGGCCAGGCAGTCTGCGTCGTTGGCCATGCGTACCGTTCGCGCGAGCGCCTGCTCAAGATCAGCTTTCAGTGGCCGACCGTTGAGACAAGTGGAGTTGGCGTTTTTGATCAGCCCCGAGGAGGGCACTACCGCGCCCGGATGTGCGATACCCACCGATAGGTTTGCAGTGCCGGCACGGGCTTCCATACGACGCACCAGCTCAACGATGGTCGCGACCTGGCCTGCGTAGTCGTTAAGCGGTGTGGGCAGCCGCTCACTGGCAACAATGCGCGAGTCTGCTGCCATGAGCACTGCCTCGGTCTTGGTGCCGCCAAGGTCAATGCCGATTCTAAAATGCATGTCGGCAGACTACCGATTGTTGTCACATCCGTCTTGCAGTGTTTCGCTGCGCGGATGAATGCAGCTGCAGCACCTTAGGTGCGACCGAGCTTCTTGAGGTTCTGCGGTGTGAAGAACCCCTGCGGGAAACTCAGACCAAACTTGGCGATGAATCCCATTTCGTTCGGCAGGTTATTCACAACATAACGCCCCGCAAAAAAGTCGTAGGTCACCTGCGGGGCAGACACGACCGCCTTGTCAACAATGAGGGGAACCACAAAACCCTCTTGATAGCGCCAGAGTGTGTTGCGTGAGTCATAGCAGTCCACCGCCAAAATGCTCCAGCTATCTTCGTCCAGATAGAAGCGGCGTTTCTTGTAGAGGTTGCCGGATCCTGGTTTGAGCTCGGCATCGACCACCCAGACGCGGTGTAGCTCGTAGCGCAGATGCTCAGGGTTGAGATGACCGGGCTGGATGATGTCTTTCAGCTTCAGTTCGGGCCGCACCAGCCGGTAGTTGTTGTAGGCGACATACATCTCTTTCTTGCCCACAAGTTTCCAGGTGTATCGGCTCTGCGAGCCGTTGAACATATCGGTCTGGTCGATGTTCTGCAGAGCATCGGCACCAGCGGCGGGGTTGTCGAAGGCCACGCTAGGAGCCTGTCGCACCCGGCCGGTGCCCGGCGAGTACTGCCAGGCTTCGCGGCTGCCATTGAGTTTGTCCCATACCAGTGTGATGTTGCCCGCCAGCCGCGCGGGTGAGGTGTCCTTGCGAATGAGCTGAAAGATCAGCTCATTGCCTGGCTGTGCAGCCTTGCCTACATTGCTATAGAGAAACTGCACGGAAGTCTCGAAGCCATTGACGTCGAACTGACCGTTACGATTGACGACAATGGTGTTGCCAGTGAGTGCGACCGAGTCACCGCGATAGCGCACACGATGATTAACGATAGCCTCGGCGCCATTGTTGGGGATGGGAAACGGAAATCCCAATGTCGCGTTCTGGATTTCGTCATCGCCGACCAGCTCAGCGCTCAGCGCATTGGCCTTGGTTGCGGCATAGATCGCATCGGGATACGTCGCCGTGCGGCGCGAGACGTAAACGTTGTAATACAGCTTTGGGTTGAGTGTCAGTCTGCGTGCGGCACCAGTGGGGAGCTTGTCGGCATGCTGGCTGGCATTGGCTGCGGTGATCTTGAACAGCGGTTTGTCCTCGGGAAATGGGTCTGGGTAATAGTCCCCGTCCCCACGTTTGTAGCCGTCGAACATCGGCGGCAGCTTGGTAACACCGCCCTTCCAAGCCGGGATGGTGCCAGCCTTGTTGCCAGCCTCCTCGGCACCGATTGGTGTGAGAGAGACCCCGAGCTTGGCGGCTTTCTCTGGCGTGGTCTCGGCAAGCGCCATCGGCGATGACAGCACAGCGGCTATGGCGAGCAAAGGGGGTAGCAGGTTCATGGGGATCCTCACTGGGCCGCAGCGGCAGCCTCAAAAGTCATAGCTGATATTCAGCTGGATATTGTCGCGGTCGTGCAGCTGGTTGCGCAGGCCGCCATCGAAGAACCAGCTGTAGCGGATGTTGGCGTTGAGGCTTTCGTAGAGAAAGTTCAGGCCTGCCGTGGCCTGCTTGCGGTCTTCAAAGAACTCGCCGCTGGGCAGCGGTGAGCGGCCACCCACATCGTGGAAAAAGGTGAGCTGCGGCGCGAGCCTGAGGCCCGGCAGCACGTTTTCGTAACTCAGCTGGCTGATGACGCGATAACCCCAAGAGAACGCCGTGGCAAAGCCGCCGTCCTGAAAACTCGGATTGAGGCGGATGTCCGGTGCCACCTCGGTCTGCTGCGGCGTGGGCGTGCCTGTGCCGTCGATGCCGGCACTGCGGTGGAACTGCGTACCCGGTGTGGCAAGTTGCAGGCGATCCAGCGAAGGCAGGTTCAAGACCTGATAGGCCCCCGCCTCGGTGAGCAGCACCACCTGGTCGGCCCCAAAGGGATTGTCACTGGCCCCAAACAGAAACAGCAGCGAGGTGTTGTAGCTCAGGGTCTTGAATCGCTCATAGCCGCGAATGAAGCTGCCGGGCTGCACATTGCTGTTGCCGCGATAGACCGTCTCGATGTAGTCCGGGATCGCGACGCGATCGCCCGGTAGCGTGATGACGCCAAAGTTGATGGAGTCACTGGGAAAGGTCGGCTGCAAGGCGGCAAAGCCCACATCAGTGGGGTCGACCTGCAAGGGCTGGCTGGGGCGGTAGACGATCTCGCCCGTCCAGGCCACGGTGCCGAGATTGGTGCTGAAGCTGAAGCCGAAGTTCTGGATGTCTTCCGGGTAGTCGAGCAGCACGCGGACGGTGTCCACTGGCAGCGGCTCCACCCCACCGGGCACGGCGGAAAATCCCCGGCAGGCGATGGTGGCATCCACCTGGTTGGTGGATTGGTTGGTGCAGCCCTCTTCCGAGGCCACAAACGCCACCGTTGGCAACCGTGAGTGGATATTGAGGTAGGTCAGATCCAGGCTGGTGTTGTTCAGCCACTCCGCGAGGTAGCTCAGATTGAAGCCAAACTGCCCGTCGTCGCGTGCCTTGCGCGTGGGGCCCACCGCCAGCGTGCGGCTGGCGTTGGAGAGAATCTCGGCATTGCCGGGCGTGCGCTCGGCAGCACCGGCGAGGCTGTCCGGGTCTTCGCGCGGTTTGCCGTTGAGCAGGCCCACATAGCCGCGACCCGCGCCGATGAAATCGTTGACCGAGTAATACGAGCCAATCGGCGGTAGCGTCACCGACTTCCATTGCAGCTGGTAGAAGCCCGTCAGCGCGAGGCTGTCCGACAGCGAGCTGCTCGCCACCGCCAGCGGCACACGCTGGAACACATCGCGCAAGTCCGAGCCCGGCAGAAAACGGATATTCACATCTGGCGGGTTCACGGTATTGAGGCCATTGAGCACCAGCGTGGTGGTGGTGCCTAGGCTCAGCAGCTGGTTGCCCAGTTTCAAGGTGAGTTGGCGCTCACCTGGCAGCGGGATATCGGTGCTAACGAAGGCATCAAGCAGGTTCACGCCCAGGCTTAAATCCTTGCGCGCGGACTTGGCGCGTTTGGTGTTGCGCGGCTGAAAGCCGTTGTTGTCCTCGAAATTGTTCGGGTGATATTCCGTGAAGTCGTAGTTGATCGGGTCGTAGAACGCGAGCGCGCTCACATCCACGCCGAAGCGCGGGTGCGTCAGCTGCAAGCGCGGGGCAAAGCGGAACAGCGTGTTGACGACATCCCCCTTGTCGTAATTGAGGTTGCCGTTGTCGTTATTGATGCCGGCGAAGCCCGGTAGTGCCAGATAGGCCGCATTGCCCGCCACCGTGGTGCAGTTGATGCCAGGTGCACCACCCGGCGGCACGTTCGAGTCCTCGCAGAATTGCTCCTGCCCCGGCAGGTTGGTCTTGCCGACGAGGTCGCTGCTGCGCTCTTCGGTGCGCACCGTCATGCCGGCCGATACCTGGCCCTGCAACTTGCCCGTGAGATTCAATGCTGAGAGCGAAAAATCCACCGCGTGAGCCGGCTTTGCAAGAGCCAGCAGGCAGAGCGCTGTACAAGCCGTAAACCGGCCAAACGGCAACAGACGCGCACTCGACAGGGGCTTGGTCATGCTTTCTCTCTTCCTCCAACACGCTGCGGGATGTTCGATGGCGCTCTGCAAGGCCCCTACTGAACTCCTGATGTTGCTGTGCCTGCATGAGGCCAGACAACTGAACGGCACACTAGCTGTTTTTTACATTGTGTCAAGTTCTTGTCCTGCCGGAGCGATGTGGATCAGTTCTGCCAGTAAACATACTCATCATCTGCGGCTTCCGGCTGATCCAGAGTCTTGTCCACCATCACTGGAAACTCCACAAACGAGGGCCATAGCGGCGCACTGAGCTTGGCGTTGTGGGCGGCCAGCAGACCTTTCAGCTCGGCCAGTTTTTCGGGCTGGCTATCGGCGAGGTTGTGCTGCTCGGTGGGGTCTGCATCGAGGTGATACAGCCAGGCCTTGGCTGGGCGCTGGGCCTGCTGCAACTTCCAGCCCTTGGCGATCACCGCCTCATAGTCGCCATCGCGCCAGAACAGCACATCGTGCGGCGCACTCGCCTGCTTGCCTTGCAGATGGGGCAGCAGATCAACTCCGTCGATCACGCGATCTGCAGGCAGCGCAACACCCGCCGCCGCCGCGATGGTGGGCAGCAGATCGATGCTAGAAACCGGGTGCGAAAACCGCGTGCCGGCCGCCAGCTGTGCTGGCCAGCGTGCCAGATACGGCACTCGCACGCCGCCTTCAAACAGCGTCAGCTTCCAGCCACGATAGGGCTTGTTCACATGCGGCAGGCCGATATACCCCGGCGCGCCGTTGTCGCTGGTGAATACCACCAGGGTGTTCTCATCCAGGCCCTGTGCCTTGAGGCTGGCCATAATGCGACCGACGCTGCGGTCGATGGAGACCAGCATGGCGCCATACACCCGCTCGCGATGGCTCAGGGTCGCGGGCAGTGCGTCGTAGTCGCTCTTCAGGGCCTGCAAGGGCGCGTGCACGCCCCAGTGCGCCAGATACAGGAAGAACGGCTGGTTGCGATTGGCCTCAATGACCTTGATCGCCTCATCGGTGTAGTAGTCGGCAAGATAGCCTTTCGGCTCGAACCACTCGCCGCCGTTGTAGCTAGCGGCGTAGCGCATGTTGGGCCACAGGAACTTGTCGATGGGGTCAAAATCCTGCTTGGAGTTTTCGACATCCGCACTGTCCTCCGGCAGGTGCAGGCCACTCTCCATGAACAGGGTTTCGTCAAAGCCCTGATTGTTGGGCCGGTACTGGGCCGTGCCACCCAGATGCCATTTGCCGATATGCACGCTGTGATAGCCCGCCGGCTTCAACAGCTCGGCGATGGTGATCTCGGAGGTCGGCATGCCCAGCTCATTGAAGTCGGCGATGTCGCGGGCACGATCCTTGTGGACGATGACCGGGTGCTGTCGGCCGGGTGCGGCCAGCATCGGGGCGACCTTGGCCATGTTGCCGGGTGTGGGGGTGAACTCGAAGCCGAAGCGCGTCGGGTAGCGCCCCGTCATCAGCGCCGCCCGCGAAGGTGCACAGGTGCCGTTGGCGGCATAGCCACGATCAAAGCGCACGCCCTCGGCTGCCAACTGGTCGATGTGCGGAGTTGGTACCGCTGGCATGCCGCCGCCGTAGGTGCTGACATCATTGGTTCCCATGTCGTCGATCATGATGACGATGACGTTTGGCGGTCGTGCTGTCGCCGGTGTGCTCGCCGTGGCTGGCCCCTGCTGCCAGGGCACCGGCCGGTTGGGCGCACGTGGATTCTTGAGATCCGTCTGCCAGCCCACCAGGTTGAGCAGAATGGGCATGCGCAGCGCATACACCAGCCCGCCGACTGCAACCAGCACGGCCAGCACGATGAGCGAACGTTTTTTCATGGCGTGATTCTCGGTTGCCGATCAGCGGGGAGAAGCGGCAACGCTGCGTGCGCAGCGGAAGCCGACGTGCATGTGGGAAGAATCCGGCGTCGCGTGCCCGCGTGCCGTTACCTTGAAGCCATAGCAGAACTTGGGGTCGCACAGAAACGAGCCGCCGCGCTGCACCTTTTCGCCGGGCCTGTCCCTGGGCCAGGGTTGCAGACGCTCTGCATAGGGACGATACCAGTCGCTGGTCCATTCCCAGACATTGCCCGCCATGTCGGCCAGGCCCAAGGTGTCTTCACCAAAAGCGCCCACGGGCGAGGTGGTGGCATAGCCATCCTTGGCGGTGTTGATCATCGGGAACACGCCGGTCCAGACATTGGCGCGATAGCGGCCCTGCTGCTCCAGCGCCTTGCCAAAGGCATGGCTGCGGTCTTGTGCCTTTGCGCCACGAGCGGCGTACTCGTACTCAACTTCACTCGGCAAGCGCTTGCCAGCTGCGGCGCAGTAGGCCGTGGCATCGTTCCACGAGACCTGCGTCACCGGGTGATTTGCGGATGCGGCTTCAGCTTTTGGCCCCTGTGGCTGACGCCAGTTGGCGCCCTCCACCAGCTGCCACTGACCGGTGCCAAAAGTCATCACCGCACCGCTGCCAAACTTTTCCGCTTCAGTCACGAAGCCCCGTTGCACAGCAAAGCGCTTGAAGGCCGCCACCGTCACCAGCGTGCGGTCGAGATCAAAGGCCGCGACCTCGGTGGTGAAGGCTGGGGCTTCATCCGGCCTGCCGCGATCCGAGCCGATGCGCGCTTCACCGCCGGGGATGCGCACCATCTCTGCTTGCGCGGCAGATGCGAGTGCCGCAGCAGAAAACAGCCCCAGCAGTGCGGTGAGACCCCAAAGCCTCATGCCGCATCTGCCAGCAAGGCCACACAGCCACTCGCCGCCAGCGCCTGCCGCAACCAGGCTTGGTCGGCTGCGCTCAGCGCCGCAAAGTGCGCGCGCAGCCAGTTCAGACATTTCACCTGATACGGAAACACCTTCTGCTGCCAGCGCGTGCCCTCGATCATGCAATCCACCCCCTCCTGTCCCGCCGCCTTGGCTGCCGCATTGGCCAGCATGAAGGGCACGTAGCTGGCACCGATTTCCGCCAGCAGGGGTTGCAGCGCCGGTAGCGCCGCATCACGACCTAGCCACTGCGCATCCTTGACCTGCCAGCCGCTCAGGTCTTCCAGCCGTTGCGTCCAGGCCACCACGCGCGGCGCATTTTCATGCGCGATGCGTGCGGCCGTGGGGTCGAACAGACAAAGCTGTGTGAGCTGGCCATACAGGCCGAAGTCAGCCGCTGAAGGCCGGTTGCCGAACAAGTAATTGCGCGTCTCGATGAGCTGGCTCATCAATTGCAGAAAGCGCCGGTATCCGGCCTCGATCAAGGGCGCGGTTTCGGCATTGGAACCCACCACCCAGCGCCGGTCGATCTGCCGCTTGGCAAACCAGCTGGAGAACTGCGCGATGGCCTCGGCTGAAGTGCTGGGGTTGATCTGCCGGATCAGATGCTCACGTGCCCAGATGATGCCCGCGTCATCCGCCCAGCGGTAGTGAAACATGAACTTGGTGCCCCACTCGTCGGCGTAGTCCTCGATCAGGGCACTCAGAAACTCCAGCGCGGGATCTGGGTGGCGCAGCGAGCGCTCGGCAAACTCGCGTTCGAGTCGCGCAATCTGCGGGGTGGAATCCACCATCGACTCACGCATCGCACCCGCCTCGTCGTGCCAGACCAGCACCGGAATCACCTCGACGGGCACCTTCGGTGGCGCGATGTATTCTGGCCCCTGGCTCACCACCCAGCGATGCGCAATGTTTCGATAGCGCAGCACCGCGCGCATCTTGCGCGAGTAGGGCGAGCCTTCGTTGCCGATGAGGGTGAGGGGTGCTGCCACGGGTTCTCCTCCGTGTGCGCCCTGTGCGCAGGGCTGATGTGGTGTGCTGCTGATCGCACGATTATTGGACTGATATTTACAGAGTGTCAAACACCTGACAGCATCGCCGCACAATAACGAAAATACGGAGACCAGCGCCATGAAACTGCGTGCCGTTTTACAGATCACTGGCGTGGTAATCGCCGCCGCTGTCACTGGCGCGCTCCTCACTCGACCATTGATCAGCCACCTCATGGATCGCCGGGCCATCCACAACGGCCCTTGGCGCAGCAGTGCCACCACCGGCAGCAGCGAGGCCAATCCCTGGGAGCGGGCGGCCGTCGCGCTGGCCGGCCTCTATGCACTCACGCCGCAGGAAGCCATCTACTTCACCGCCTTGACGGACAGTGCAGGCGAGCCGCTGCGCGGCGAGTGCCGCTACACCGTCAGCGGCGCGCCGCCACCCGCGCGCTGGTGGAGCCTCACTGCCTACGGTGCCGACCACTATCTGGTGCCCAATCCCGCGGGTCGTTACGCACGACATCTCGGCAACTTGCCCACTTCGGAAACTGGCCGCTTCGAGATCGCCGTTTCTGCGCAGCCCCCAGCGGACAATGGTCTGCCGAGTCCACCACAAGGGCCCTTTTCGCTGACCTTGCGCCTCTACAACCCAGCCCCGGAGGTGCTGTCGCAACTCGCCACGCTGCCCCTGCCCACCATCACGCGCGAGGGCTGCCCATGAGCTGGAAAAGGGCGCTGCTCGTCTTCGTGCTGCTGGTGCCGTTGTTCAACCTGCTCACCGTAATGGCGCTGCCGAGCGCCGTGAACTACCTGGTGATGCACCGTATTGCCAAGCAGGGCGTCGAGCAGGCACAGAGCACCAGAGCGGATGCAGATGCGCAAGCCCAGTCACGGAAGCAGCGCGTCATCGCACAGCAGGGCCGCAATATCGCGCTACCCGCCGCGCGTGCCGACGCCAGCTCGCGCATCGTGGTGCGGCCCAGCCCCGACCTGCTCTACACCGCCTGCGTGTTCAACCTTAGCGAGGGCCCGCTGCATCTCCGCACACCCGTGCCGCCGGGCTATCTCTCGGTATCCGGCTTTGCCGCCGACACCAACAATTTCTTTGCCGTGAATGATCGTGATGCGGTCATGGATGCCGACGGCCGTCGCCTGCTTGATCTTCTGCTGGTGGCCGACACCGGTGTGCCCGCCCCCACCGGCGCGCGAGTGATCGTGTCACCTAGTCGTCGCGGCCTGGTGCTGTTCCGCACGCTGGTCTCTGATGAGGCGGCACTGCCGCAGCTGCGGGCGGAGTATCAGATGCAGCAACGCTGCGAGCGGATGCGCTAGTGTGGTGGCGCAGGCAAGTCCCAGGGCGTGCCACGCAGCAGCTTGAGGCCATGCCAACCGCGCGCTGGTGGATAGTGTTGCTTCAGCGGCAACACAAACTCCGCGTCGAGGCCCGATGGGATATCCGCCGCCGCCTCCAGCCAGTCCGCGATGCCTGAAGCTTTGAGCCGCTGTTGTATCGTGCGCTGCGCTTCGTCCGGAAGCTGTCGGTAAGCCCTGAGCAGCTGCTCGCGGCAGGCGACGCGGTAGCGCACCACCGGCATGCGCGGGTAGCGTGCATCGTGGAGCGCGAGGTCGAAGCGCCGTTCGCCGCGCGCATGGGCGCTGGCATTGGCATCGAGATAGACGAGGTAATCGCGGCCAATCTCGGTGAATAGCGCGTCCCAGTCCGTCGATGCGAAATCATCCAGCATGCCGCTGCCCTCAATGCCCACTCGCGCATTCCACAGCCGACCCACCCAGGCATAGACGGCGGGCGCGGTATCGACCATCTGCTTCGCCGAATGCGGGTCGAGCGCGAAGTGGCGGAACATCGAGGCGAAGAAGGCGAAATCGACGATGCCCGGCCGTGCGCCGCCGAGATAGGGCCGCGTCGCCAGCAGCACCGTGAGCTGTTGCAGCGTGCGCGCATACAGCGCCTGCACTGCGGGCTCGTTGTGGCGTCGCACGCCATCGCCACGCACGAACACCAAGTATTGCCGCCAGCGCATGAACCAGCCCAAGCCAGTCGCGTTGTAGGCGGTGCCGGCCGACAGCTCGCGGCCCAGGCGATGCCGCAGCAGGCGGTGCGAATCGGCAAAGTTCCAGCGGTAATACATGGCTGGGCGCCACAGCCACTCGTCGGCGTAGTCCTCCAGCAGCAGGGCGATGAAGCGTGCGGCGGGATCGGCCGGGTAGATCGACGGCGGACCGTGTTGCGCGTCGAGCCAAGCCATCATCGGCGTGGTGTCTTTCAGCCACTGGCCGTCCGGGCACTGCATGGCCGGCACTTTCATGAAGCCAGTGGCGGGCAGAATCGTCTCGCGCAGAACGCGCGTGCTCACCTCGATGCGCTCGTGCGCAATCTCCGCGTAGCGCAGGTAGGCCTCCAGCTTGCCGCTGTAGTAGCTGACATCGGAGACGTAGGCGCGATACATGGCCGCGTTACGCGGGGGCGATATGCAGCGCCATGCGCTGAAGGCGGGGCTGGATGTCGAGCTGCATCGCCCGCTCGCCGCCCAGTGCCGTGAGCCAGGGCTGCACCGCCGCTTTTTCAGCGGGAGTGAAGGCGCGATAGACCTCCAGCAGGCGCTGCGCCATCCACAGCGGGTATGGCCGCGCACCGAGACGGTAAGGCTCGCCCGCGAAGGGAATGGTGATCTTGCCCAGGATGCGCGCAAAACCACGCCCCGGCTTCAGCGTCGGCAGTGCCTTCTGACACTCGGTGAGGGTGGCTTCCAGCTGTGGCCACAACTCGCCAAAGACGGAACGTAAGGCGACGTTCAGCGTCTCCGGCAGTTCGTCGTCTGGCAGAAAGCTGCCGCCCTGGGGCGTGGGTGGGTTCTGCATGCGGGCCACCCAGGCAGCGAGGTGTTTGCGCGGCGCGATCAGCTCCCGCGCAGGCACTGGGTCACGGCCCAGGTGCGCGAACAGCGGGCCGATCAGACCGAAGTCACCCAGGCTGGGGCGGCTACCGAACAAGTAAGGGTGCTGCGCAAAGTGCGCGTTGAGGGCATCCAGATGCGCGTGCGTCCAGCGCTCAATGGCCGGCAGCTGGGCGGGCACCACACCTAGGCCCTTGCAGAAGCCGCGCAGCATCACGGCCACGCGGTCGACGATGCGGTTCTTGATGAAGCGCGGGGCGAACGGCAGCAGGTTGTCGCCGCCTTCCTTGCGAAACTGCGTGCGGTAATTCTCTTCGAAGTTCCAGCGATAGTGCATGGCCGAAGCCACCCAGAACTCATCGCCCCAGATTTCGAATAGGTAGGCGGCGAGTTTCTGCTTTGGTGTGGCGGGCACCACGGGTGCGATGGGGAAGCGTTGCTCCAGCAAGTCGATGATGCTGGAGGTGTCTTGCAGCCACTGCCCCTCGGGGGTGACCACCACTGGCATCACCTGCGCGCCGACCTTTTTCTGGATCATCGGCATGTGCCAGAAGCGCACGGTCTTCTCGACGTGCGGAATGCCCTTGTAGCGCAGATAGGCGCGGGTCTTGCCGCTGTAGTACGACATCGCCCAAGCGTAGTGCAGGTATGGCTTCGTCATGATCGTCTTCTACTTTTGCACGAGGGTCTGTGCGCCCTTGATGAAGTTGTTCTGCGCAGCCACTTCTTTCTTGCTGTCGCCCATGCTGGGCAGCTTGAACGGTACCTCGATGCCCTTGACGCAGGCCGGCCGCGCAATCATCGCGTCACTCCAGCGCTTGAGGTGCACCAAGCCTTCGGTGTTCACGCCCGACCAGCGGTGCGTGCGCACCCAGGCCCAGTTGGCAATGTCGGCAATCGAGTAGTCATCGGCCAGCCACTCGCTCTGCGAGAGCCGCGTGTCGATCACCTCGAACAAGCGGCGCGACTCGTTCTGGTAGCGGTCGATGGCAGGCTGGATCTTCTCTGGGAAGTAGCGGAAGAACACATTGGCCTGCCCCATCATCGGCCCAACCCCGCCCATCTGGAACATCAACCACTGAATGACTTTTGAGCGGCCCTTGGCATCGCTTGGCATCAGCTTGCCAGTCTTTTCGGCGAGGTAGATCAGGATCGCTCCCGACTCGAATACGGCGAAATTGTCTGCTTCGGTATCGACGATGGCCGGGATGCGGCCATTGGGGTTGATCTTCAGATACTCCGGCTTCTTCTGGTCTCCGCCCATGATGTTGAGGGCATGCACCTTGTAGGGCAGCGCCAGCTCCTCCAGCGCAATCGACACCTTGTGGCCATTGGGCGTGGGGGCGGTGTAGAGCTCGATCATCGGGTTCTCCTGGAATGTTCTTTTCACGCCGCCTCAAGGACGACATACCCAATAATACTTTACATGATGTAAAGTCTTTCAAACACATACCGCCTGACAACCTCTGCACCAGTCTAAAGAGCACCCATGACCCACAAGAAATCATTCTGGATGGCCCAAATGATCGGCTTGCTAGCCTTTTATGCCTTTGCAGCCTGGCAGCTTCAGCAGGGCAATAGCGCGCACCAGTCGGTGATGGTGGCTGGCATCGTGCTGGGTCTGCACGCGCTCGAAATCCCCTTGGCCTTTCACATGCTGAAAGGACGCAAAGCCCAGCCGCTGCGCGTATTTGGCAACACTTTGGTGTTCGGTCTGCTCTGGTGGGTGCCGGCTCGCAAGGGCATCTTCGCCGTGCGCTGACTGGTATTGGTCATGACCCATGCGCTGATCTGGCTGCTCGCCGCGCTCGCCTACGCAGGCTTCTATGGCTGGTATGTCGGCTTCAAGCGCCGCCTTAGCGCCGACGAGGTCGAGGCCTGCTGCCAAGCACTCGAAGAAACCTGGTCGGTCGAGCGCATCGCGCCGATCAAGGCTTTTCTGAATCAAGACACTGGCCGAGAGTTCTACATGGCCAATGTGCTCCAGCTGTATGCGCGCACAGCCAGCGGCGAACGCGGCAGCGAAGTGATGCAGCGATATCAAAAGCCGTTTCTGAACAGCATCCTGAAGCGCGCCTGCCACCCCATTGCGGTTGGCATCGCCGCCTCCAGGGCCGTAGAGCACTGGGGCATTGAGCAGGGCGAGACATGGAACGTCGCCGCCTTCGTGCGCTATCGCAGCCGCCGCGACTTCGCCGAAATCCTGCTGATGCCGTCGCTCTACGGCATCCACCTGCACAAGGAAGCGGCGGTCGAAAAAACCATCGCCTTCGCCAGCGACCCAGCGTTTATCGTCGGTGGTGGACCAAAGCTGATCGTGCCGCTGGCCTTGGTCGCCATGGCTTCGCTCGCAAGCCTGCTGCTGGGCTGATCACAGGCGGCGCACGCGGTAGTCTGTGGGCCCGCTTTCCTCATCGAGCTGACTACTGTGCCCAAGAACACCGGCCCCTTACTGACCCTGCCGGTGCACGAGGCCCTGCTGGTTGCGCAGGCTGCTGGAAGCACAAACTCCACCTGCTCGCTGGATCTCGGCCGCTCGCAGACCACGGTCGAGATCAACTCTGCTGGCTGGGTCTGGAATGGTCGCCACTTTCCGTTTCTGCCCGTCTGCAAAGACCGCACGATCTACTACTGGGACGGCGAGAGTTTTCAGCCCGCAGCGCGCTTCACCAACGCACTCATCAAGCTGGTGCCGACCGAATGGGGAGCGCCCACGTTTGAGATCGACGGCATCAAGATGCTGCCCACCGCGCAGGTCTCGCCCTATGCCGATGCCGAGCGCAAGGTTGGGTTGATTCAGCCGCGTGGCAAAGTGGTGCTGGATACCTGCGGCGGCCTTGGCTACTTCGCGGCCTGGTGCCTGCAGGGCGAGGCGCTACAAGTGCAGTCGTTCGAGAAAAACCTGGATGTGATCTGGCTGCGCAGCCTCAACCCCTGGTCACCCGACCACCGCAGCAGCGACAGCACGCTGCGCTTGCAGCAGGGCGACATCGCAGAGCAGATCACCACGCTGGCCAGCGACTCGGTGGACGCCATCCTGCATGACCCCCCGCGCTTCGGCATTGCAGGCGAGTTGTACTCGCAGGTTTTTTACGATCAGCTCGCCAGAGTCATCAAGCGCAATGGCCGGATGTTTCACTACACCGGCACACCCAACAAGCTCACCAGCCGCCGCGATGTGCCCCAAGAGGTCGCCACCCGCCTGCAGCGTGCCGGCTTTGCGACCGAGCTGAACGGCGATGGCGTAGTGGCGATGAAGAAGAGCCGCTGACACTCAAGCCGCAAACGACTCCGCGCTCGGCATCAGCGTCGCAAGCTGCAGCTGTGCTGCCAGTGGCAGGGCAGTCCAACGTGCCTGGCAGTCACGCCAGCTGCGCGCCTGAAAACTCTTGGCGACGCTGCGGTAGGGCGCACCATCAAGCCTGCCCTCGTATAGCGCCTCGTCGGCATTAAAAGCGCGCTCGTTGAAGCGACGCTGGCCTTGCTGCTTGAGGCGCGAATGCGCAGCCGCGTTCTGCTGCATCAGAGGCAGATGAATGCGGGCGATCTCGGCCAGCAACGGCATCAGAGCTTTGTCGATATGCAGCGCACCCACGCCTTCTGCGCGCGGCGTGCCGCTGTGCAGCGCCAGCAGCCATTGATGCAGGCGGGGGCAGCGCGCCTGCATGGCGCGCGCGGTGCTGGGATCGCTGAGGTTCATGCCCAGCTGCCCATATAGCGCGGCATCCGCCAGCGTGAAGCGATCACCCAGCACATAGGGGCGCGTCGTCAGCAGCACTTCGAGCGCCGCGCAGATGTGCGCGTGCGCGGCTTCGAGCAGCGCGTGTGTGGACGGAAATCCGCTGCGCGTTGGGGGCTGGCGGCGCTGGGGCAGGCCGGCAATCCGAAAACCTTCGGGTGCGACGCTGAACAGATAAGGCAAGCGTCGCGTCTGCCGCGCACTAAACCAGCGCGCCATCAGCGGTTGGAGCGGGCCCAGCTGAAAACGGTATTCGCGTGCCACCCGCTGCCCGGCATCGTTGTCGGCGGCAGACACCGTCCAGCGCTGGTGATGCACGGTGTAGAGCAGAAACTCATCAGCGTAATCGTCGATGAGTCGCGCCACGAAGGCAGCGAGCGGCTCTTCAGGGATCAGCTTATTAGCGCACGCCAACTCGCGATCCAGCCAGTCGGCAATGGCGGTGGAATCGTAGAGATTCTCGCCATCCGGCCCCAGCAGGTACGGCACCAGCGGAAACTCGTCGTCTTCGCTCATCACCGGCCAGGTCAGCGGCAACTGCCGGCGCTTGAGCTTTTCTATCCGCTGCACACAGCGCCAGTTTTCTGCCCAACCGCCCTGCTCCGGCAGGAAGCGGTGCGGCAGGCCCGCATGCCGACAACAAAGCGCGAGCTTGAGCGCGTAGGGCGAAAGCTCGGAGCCCCAGATCAGCCAGTCAGATGCGGCCTTAGCCACGGCGCCCCAGCTTCACCTCGGCGCTGTTGGCAGGCAGGCTGATCCAGCTGCGATCCTGCGCAATGGTCACGCCGCCCTGATAGACGTCAGAAACCCCGCGCAGAAAAATAGGCTCCAGCCGCTTGATCGGCAGCACCGGAACGATGTGGTAGTAGACCAGCTGCTTGACGCCCGCCGCCTGCGCAATTTCAGCCGCCTCGACCGGTGTGGTGTGGTAGTTGAGGATGTCGTGGCTGATCTGCTCGATGTTGACGGCCCCGGCATCTTTCGAACCTGCCGAGATCACGGCCACCAGCTCGGGCGAGAGCGCTTCGTGCAGCAGCACATCCACGCCCTTGGCGAACTGCGCGAGGTTGGCAGACTTCACCGTGTCGCCTGAGATCAGCGCACTGCGACCCTTGTAGTCGATGCGATAGCCGACGGCAGGCTCGATGGGACGATGATCCACCGCAAAGGCAGTGACCTTGAGGCCCTCGTGCTCATAGACCACTTTGCCCTCGCCGGGTGCTGGCATCGCAAAGGGCTGTGCCACACCGCCGGCACCACCGGGCGGGATGATCTTGGAGCCATGGTGGGCGACGCGATACCCGAAGTCCTGCGTGTAAGCCATGTTGAACCCCGCCACCACCTGTTCGACGCCTGTAGGTCCGATCACTGGCGTCGGGCTGGTGTGCGCGCCATTGCCCCAGCGCTGCAACAACAGCTCGCCCAGGCCGTCGATGTGATCGGAGTGGAAATGGGTGAGGAAAACCGCCGCGATCTTGCCCGCAGGCACGCCGACCGGGGCCAAGTTGCGGGCAGAGCCAGAGCCGCTGTCGATGATGATGACCTGCTGCCCGGCAATCACCGCCACACAGGGGCCTGCACGCTTCACGTCCGGGAACGGCGAACCCGAACCACACAGCACGATGTTCAGGCCATCCGCAAACGCTGCGAAGCTCTCACCAGAGAGATTGGCGACCACCTGCTTCTGCATGAGCTTGAGCACGAAGCGGTCGCCGACGGTGCGGTTGAGCACAGCCGCCAGCACGAGCAAACCCAGCAAGCCGAGAGCAATTTTTTTCCACATGGTGAGACTCCACAATGGCAGCGATGGTTAAAAAGTGAAGCGCTTAATGCGCCTTGCGATGGGCGCGACGGCGATACAGAAACACCAATGCCATCAGGGCAAAGACCGCTGCCAATGCGAGGCCCGTACGGTGGTGCTGCAGCTGCACGAGAATCGCGTTGATCTTGACCTGCATGAAAGGGTTGAAATCGTCCGGCAGCTCGATGACTCCGGCAGATGCGGAGTAGTGGGCATAATCTGCAAGGAGTGTTGAATAGAGCTCTGGCATTGCCTCGCGAAGGTCACGGGTTTCGCCGGGATCACTCGCCAGGTGATAGAGCCGCCACTGCCCGTCACCCCAGGGCAGGCTGTTTTTGGTGAGCTTGTATTCGCCCTTGAACAAAGCAGCATTTCCGCCCACCTCGAGGCCCACGGGCGCATCTGGCAAATGGGTGCTGCTGGCCTTATTGCCGAGTACTGGCTTGAGGCTTTTGCCAGTCACCGGGATGCGCCCGCTCCAGCGCTCAGGCGCCATGCCGGCATAGTCGAGCAGCGTGGGCGTCACGTCCGTGACAAAGCTCAGGCTGGCGATGCGCTGGCCCGCTGCAATGCCGGGGCCAGCCGCAATCAGCGGCACCCGGATGCCGCCCTCAGCCGCGTGAAACTTGAACAGATTGCCGGGTGCGGCCGTGGCATTGGCCCATTCCGGGCCGATGTAGCTGATGCTGCCTTTCTCGCCCAGATTCTCGAGTTGGTGGGTGTAGCCGTTCTGCGCCATCCAAGTGCTGAAGCCGGTCTGTGCGATCGGGTTGCTGGGCTCGGGGCCGTTGTCGGAGGTGAGCAGGAATATCGTGTTCTCGTACAGCCCGCGCGCCTTGAGGTAGTCAATCAGGCGGCCGATGTGCAGGTCCATCGCCTCCAGCATGCCGGCATGCACGGCCATGCTCTTGGCATACATTGCACGCTCTTCGGCGCTGAGCGCATTCCAGGGTCGCAGGTCTTTGTGGGTAGCCGCCAGCGGCGCACCCTGCGGGATCAGGCCGCGAGCCTGTGCCTCACGCCAGCGCTTCTGCCGCAGGGCTTCCCAACCTTGCTCATAAACACCTTCGTAATGGGCCGTGAATTCACGCGGTGCCTGCACCGGAATATGCAGTGCCTGAAACGCCACGTAGGCAAAGAATGGCTCTGGTCTGGCCTTGTCGCGTTCCAGATACGCCATCATCTGGTCGATGAGGAACTGCGAGGAGTAGAAATCCTTCGGCAGCGTTGCGGGCTTGCCGTCCTCGAACCAGTCGGCACTGGTGTAATAAGGCATGTACGGCTTCTGCTCGTAGTTGTCGGCGCCAGAGGCATCGAGCACGAAGGAGTGGTCGAAGCCATGCGCATCCGGTAGATCGCCGGGGCCGTGCCCTAGATGCCACTTGCCGGTCATGTAGCTGCGATAGCCCTGCTCCTTCAAGCGCGTGGCCACAGTCTGCACGCCGGACTCCAGCCGCATGCTGTAGCCCGGCTGGTTGCGCTGCGAGGCCGGCAGGGTTTCCGGGATGGTGCCAAAGCCGGTGCGGTGGTTATCCATGCCGGTCAGCAGCATCGCCCGCGACGGCGAGCACAGCGGCGAACTGTGATAGCTGGTGAAGATCGCACCGCGCGCCGCCAGAGCGTTGATGTGGGGCGTACGTGCTTCACCACCGTAAGCCCCCAGATCGCTAAAACCTGCGTCGTCGATCAGCAGCAATACAAAATTAGGTTTGGCAGCGCTATCGAGGGACGTCGACGCAGCAACAGTGTCGGCATTGCCGAAGCCTATTGCAGCCAAGATGGAGGAACACAGTAGCCTTGAGAGCCAGCTGCGGGAGGCTCGCGGATTCAGATCGCTGCTGCACATGGTGTTCTCCTCGTCAACGTCTCGACAGCGGGTCGTCCAAATCCTTGCCCGTCTTGCGATAAACTTTACACGATGTAAATAGATATGGCAGCAGGCCACTTCAATGCGCTGTCACTTGAGGAGCTACTCATGGATCTTGTCCGCAGCATCCGCAGCGCCCTGATGCGTCGTTGGGCTGACCCCGCACGCCGTAACCAGCGACGCATCCGCGCCGAACAGCAACGTCAAAGAGACAGCCGCCCGCACACGGTGCTGTATTTTCATCAAGTGGACGACCCTTACAGCCAGCTAGCTGTACAGGCGATGACACCGCTGCTTGATCGCTACGACATTCAGCTCGTCCCCAAGCTGGTGGCTGCACCCACGCCGATTGCAATCCATGATCAGGCGCTGTGGAATCAATGGGCGAACCGGGAATGCGCCGCCATCGCGCCCTTTTATGGTTTGCAGTTTTCGGCGTCTGCGTCAGTCACACCTGCACAGCTCGACCTTGCGCGCCGCGTGATGCTGGCCGATGACAAGGCCCGCACATTCGCAACACGCGGCCAGCAGCTCAGTACCGCCTTGCAGCAGGGCAATACCACGGCACTGGAGACGTTAGCCCGCTCGGTTACCCTGCCCAGTGCTGAACAAGCCAAGCAGTGTCTGGAGGAAAATTTTCAGCTCCGCCATCGCCTTGGTCACTACCTGGGTGCGATGTTCTATTACGAAGGCGAGTGGTACTGGGGCATCGACCGCCTGCACTATCTCGAAGCACGCCTAGACGCTCTGGGCGCCCGTCGAGCGCATGCACCTGCAGCCAGCAGTCTGACGCGACGGGAGCTACCTTCAACTCACATCGATTCTTCCCGGCGCCTGCAACTAGAGTTCTTTCCCTCTCTGCGCAGCCCATATACGCATCTCAGCTATGCCCGTGTAGAAGCACTGTGTGCACGCTATCCGGTAGATCTGGTGGTTCGGCCGGTGCTGCCGATGATGATGCGCGGCGTCAAGGCAGACCGTCGCAAGGGGATATACATCCTGCAGGACACCCAGCGCGAAGCTGAGCGACTGGGCATTTCCTTCGGCAACATCTGGGACCCGTTTGGCAAACCTATCCTGCGGGCCTATTCGTTGTTCCCGTGGGCGCGCGATCAAGGTCGCGGACTCGCCTATCTGCACAGCTACAGCCAGGCCGTATGGGGTGAGCGAGTGGATGCCTGGTCACTAAGCGGGCTGCAGCACATTGTCGAGCGGGCGGGGCTGGACTGGCCCCAAGCAGTGAAGCACCTCGATAATCAAGACTGGGAGGCCGAAATGGAGGACAACGTGCAGGCGATGATCACCGCCGGAAGCTGGGGAGTACCAACCCTGCGCCTGCCAGTGCAGCAGGGTGAGGCGGCTTTTACCGTGTGGGGACAGGACCGCCTCTGGCTGATCGAAGCCGAATTGGCACGCCGCTGCCAGCAAAGTGTCTGACTGCTGCGATCTTGCATACCATCATACAGTGCAAAAAATGCTCATGACCCGCAAGAAAGCCAGCCCCAAACGCGCCTATCTGGCCCGCGATGACCGCAGGCTAGCGCTGCTCAATGTCGCTGCGAAAGTAGTCGAGGACAAAGGCTGGCAGGCCTTGAGCATGATCTCTGTCGCTGAAACGGCGGCAGTGAGCAGGCAGCTGGTGTACCAGCACTTCGCATCTGTGGACGAGCTCATGGCCGATACCATGTCGCATTTGTTCCGCAGCCGCTACGAGAATATCCGCGGCAGCATTGGCGAGAGCACTGTAGACCTTGCAGGACTGGTGCGCATCGTCGATCAACAGACCTTCGATGAGAACCCGGCTCGGGTGCGTGCACTCTGGCAGATGATCACCGCGACCTATTCCGAAAACGTCGAAACCACACGAATGGGCGTGCGTCTGCGCCATCTGCTAACCAAGCTGTGGACGCCGATGGTCATGCGTGAATTCAAGCTCGACGAGTCGCGGGCGCGGGCCATGGTATGGATGCTGCACATGGCGTTCTGGGGCGCGCATCAACTGGTACACGATGGTGAAATCAATCGCAGGACCGCGAACGAACTCTTCACGGTCATGCTGATGCGCTTGCAGGGGGGAAGCACAGGCAGCACGGTGCCGACCAGCAAAAACCACAAGAAATCAGAGACGTCATAGATGACGCTTCACAGCAGATGATCTTTCACCTTGAGGAGTGAACTCGATGAACCTTTCTTTCACCGCATCAGAGCTGAACTTTCAGCAAGAAGTGCGCGCATGGCTCGCAGCGCACGCACCGGTTGCGCCGCCCACGCTCACTTATGAGCGCAACTTCGTCATGGCTTGGGAGCAAAAGCTGGCCAGCAAGGGTTGGCTGGCGGCAGCCTGGCCCAAGAAATTTGGTGGCACCGGTTGGAATGCCACGCAGCGCTATATCTGGGATGAGGAATGCGCACGCGCCAATGCACCCGGCAATAGCGTGTTTGGACTGAACATGTGCGGACCAGTAATCATGGCCTTTGGCACACCGGAACAGCAGGCTGAGCACCTGCCGCACATCACGGGGGGCACTCGCATCTGGTGCCAAGGCTATTCTGAGCCCGGCGCCGGTTCAGACCTCGCCTCACTCAAGACCAGCGCGGTGCGTGATGGCGATAACTACGTCGTCAATGGCCAGAAAATCTGGACCACCGGTGCACACATCGCCGATTGGATTTTCTGCTTGGTTCGCACCAGCAGCGACAGCCGCAAGCAGGAGGGTATTTCGTTTCTGCTGATCGACATGAAAACACCCGGCATCGAGGTGCGGGCCATCCACAGCATTGACGGCGAACATCACCTCAACGAGGTGTTTCTCAAGGATGTGCGCGTTCCAATCGCCAACCGCATCGGCGAAGAGGGTAAGGGGTGGACGATTGCTAAATACTTGCTCAGCCATGAGCGCACCGGCATTGCTGGCGTGCCGATGTGCAAAGCCAGCGTCCAAGGTCTCAAAGACCTCGCCAAAACGGACCCAGGCCTGCAAGGTGACGCCCAGATTTCGCGTCGCATCGCCGAGCTGGAGGTGGACTTGCTGGCCCTGGAGTTCACTAACCTGCGCGCGTTGGAGCGTGCACAGGAGGGCAAGCCACCAGGCCCCGAAAGCTCTGGCTTGAAGATCAAGGGTACCGAGCTGCAACAGGCGCTGGCGGAGCTGTTGGTGGAGATGGGCGGACCCTCCAGCCTGCCTTGGAAAGCAGATGCAATTGGCCTGCCGGCTTATGCCGGAGCCACTGCTGCCTACAACATTGGTCGTGCTTCCACGATCTATGGCGGCACCAACGAAATCCAAAAGAACGTGCTGGCCAAGTTCGTGCTCGGCCTTTAAGGAAAAATTTATGGACTTTGCATTCACCAGCGAACAAAGCCAGCTGCGCGACGGTTTTCAGCGTTTTCTGCGGCAGGCCTATAGCTTTGACACCTACCGCAAGATCAGCGCCAGCGGCACTGGCTACAGCCCGGAAATCTGGGCGCAGATCAGCGAGCTGCAGTGGCTTGCCTTACCGTTTGCCGAGTCCGATGGGGGGCTCGATTGCGGACCGGTAGAGCTCATGCTGCTCACCGAACAACTGGGCCGCGCACTGTGCGTAGAGCCCTATCTGGCAAACATCGTTCTCTCCGGTCAGTTGCTCGCAAAGCTTGGCAACATCGAGCAGAAGCAGGCCCTGTTGGCCCCGCTGCTGGCAGGTACAAAACAGATCAGCCTCGCGCATCTAGAGGCCGCAGGCCGCCATGATTCGGCCCATTGCGAAACCGGCGCAGTAATAACTGCCACCGGCGCCTATGAATTGAGCGGCAAGAAATCACTGGTACTCAATGGCCCTAACGCGGAGCAGTTCATCGTGCTGGCCCGTCTTTCTGGCGAGAGCAAATCCGCGAAGGGCCTCGGTTTGTTCATAGTCGATGCTAAAGCAGGCGGTCTCACGCAACGGCCCTACGCTCTGCTTGACGGCGGCGTCGCTAGCGAGTTGACGCTCAACCAAGTGGTCAGCAGCCAGCGTCTGGGCGATGAGGACCAGACTTTTGAGACTCTGCTCGATGTGCTGGATCTTGCTATTGCAGCCAGTTGTGCCGATGCGTACGGCGCCATGCAAGCGTTGTTGGAAAAGACTGTGGATTACCTCAAGACTCGCAAACAGTTCGGCGTGCCACTGGGCAGCTTGCAGGTGCTACAACACCGCATGGTGGATATGTTCATGGAAGTACAGCAGACACAGTCGATGGTCCTAATGGCGATGCTGCATTTGAACGAAGGTGACCGTCCGACTCGGCGCAAGGCCGCCTCCGCCTGCAAGGCCTACGTGCACAAGTCAAGCAAGTTCGTGGCCCAGCAAGCCGTGCAACTGCACGGCGGCATCGGCGTGACCGAGGAACTCAGCATAGGCCATTACTTCAAACGACTCACCGCATTCGGCAATCTGTTTGGCGACCGTGAGCACCACCTGCAACGGTTTGCCTCACTCACCCAGTGAGCGCCATGGCAAGAGCTGAGTAGTTGGCTGCCAAGTTTGTCACGTATGCAGAGCGCTGGCGCTGTATGAATGGCCGATTCACCTTTACACTATGAACACTGCTGCGTGCCTCTACATGCCTGAGTCGCGCAGAACAAATTGCAAGGAAGAGTGGCCGAGCGGTTTAAGGCATTAGTCTTGAAAACTAACGACGGGCAACTGTCCGGGGGTTCGAATCCCTCCTCTTCCGCCATTCACAGCAGCATGGACGTGCAGAATCCAATCTAATACATTGAAATTTTTGATGAATTTTAGAATGGATCATCCGCAGATGTTCTAGAGCATGCAGTGACGCTGTCCGTTTTCTTGGATAAAAATCCGGACAACGAGCGCCCTGCCTGGTCACACAGATTCAGTGCGCACCAGAACTCACGAATGGTGTGCCGCGTGGCTATTGGCGCGCGTTGAAAACGCACCAGCGGATGCGAATCGAATGCATGCCATTCCGTGTCGCTTTTAATTCGAGGGTTTGTCTTCTTTCAAGCAGCCTCAGCGGCCATCGGACTGCTTCATTCCCCCTCCCTAGCCTGCTCCGCCTTCACTTGCTCGCTCGATCTGATCCTTCTACGGCCGCACAACAGCTGCTCCGGATTAATGGCGAAGACCAGAGTCGGTCGCACGCTTGAAGGGCAACTTAGCTTCATCAGGGATTCAACGTTTCGATTTCAAGCCGGGCTTGGTCGGGCCAGAAAATTGCACTCCCAGCACCACAATGCTACGACCCTGCACAGTGACCGTACCATCGTCCGTGAGTTTTTTGAGCACGCGCCCGGCCATCTCGCGCGAACAGCCAACGATGCGCGCCAGCTCCTGCCGACTGATGCGCACCAGTGTGCCGCGTGCATGTGGCTGCGCATCAGGCTGGCGGCAGAGGTTGAGGATTTCGTGAGCTACGCGGCCCTGCACATCGAGAAACGCGAGATCGGCAAGCCGCTGAGTGGTTGCACGCAGTCGCTGGGCGAGCTGACCGGCGAGCAGAAGCATGACTTCTGGATGCTCTCGGATAAAGCGCCGAAAGCTCTCATAGCCAATCTCGGCCACCAGCACTTGCGTGCGCGTACGCACTTCTGCCGTGCGGGTTTTCTGCTCCGGGAACAGACACATTTCCCCGAAGAATTCTCCGGGATTCAGATACGCCAGAACTATTTCGCGATTTTCCTCATCCTGTACTGCAACACTCATCGACCCCTCAAGGAGGAGAAAGAGGGACTGCGGCTCATCCCCAGCGTGGATGATGGCCTGCTTGGCGGGGTATGAGCGTTTGGTTGCCTGGGCAATGAAGGCTTGAATGGCCGGCTGTTCGAACATGAGTCCTCTCAAGCGCTTCTTCTATCGCACGGCTCAGAGCTTTGCCGTGAAGGCTTTGATTTTAGTGGACAATACCACACCGTCTAGGGTCTTCCAGCCAGTGGAAACAAGCAATGCAGGCACGCATCAAGTGGATTGAAAACATGGCCTTCGTAGCCGAATCTGGCTCTGGCCATGCGGTGGTCATCGATGGACCACCAGAGCTCGGCGGACGGAACCTCGGTGCGCGCCCCATGGAACTTTTGCTGATGGGGGTGGGCGCCTGTTCGTCAGTGGATGTCGTAATGATTTTGAAGAAAGGTCGTCAGCCCGTCACTGATTGCGTATGTGAGCTGAAGGCCGAACGGGCCGCAGTCGAGCCCAAGGTATTCACGGCCATCCATCTGCAATTTATTGTCACTGGCCGTGGCCTGAATCCCATGCAGGTGCAACGCGCCGTGCAGCTTTCGGCCGAAAAGTATTGCTCCGCCTCGATCATGCTCAGCAAGGGCGAGGTGACCATCACACATGGATTCGAGATTCGAGAGTCCACTTGAGGGCGGGCTTCATTAAAGTTTCATGCGCAAAATTTGGACTTTTGCCCGATAATTCTCCGTCCCTGCAGCTGAAGCTGTGGGGATTTTCGTTTAGCAGCCGCTAAACATCTGAAATATTTTCGCCGCACTGTGGCGCGTTTGGGAGACCCTCCTTGGCCAAGATGAAACCCACCAGCAACTCGAAACTCAAATTGCTGGGCTTCAACAATCTCACCAAATCGCTGAGCTTCAACATCTACGACATCTGCTACGCCCGCACCAAGGCGGATCAGCAGGAATACGTGGAGTACATCGACGAGCAATACAACGCCGAGCGCCTCACCGAGATCCTCACCAACGTGGCAGAGATGATCGGCGCGCATGTGCTCAACGTCGCGCGTCAGGATTACGACCCGCAGGGTGCGAGCGTGACCATGCTGATCTCCGAGGGCCATCTGGATGGACTGCCCACGCCAGGCAAGAAAGACTCGGTGGTCGGCCATCTGGACAAGAGCCACATCACCGTCCACACCTATCCGGAGAACCATCCGGATGCCGGCATCTCGACCTTCCGTGCCGATATCGATGTCAGCACCTGCGGCAAGATCAGCCCGCTAAAGGCGCTGAACTATCTCATCAAGAGCTTCGAGAGCGACATTGTGGTGATGGACTACCGCGTGCGCGGCTTCACCCGCAATGTGCGCGGCATGAAGCATTTCATCGACCACAACATCGACTCAATCCAGAACTTCATCGCACGCGACATCAAGGACAAGTACGACATGGTCGACGTCAACGTCTACCAAGAGAACATCTTCCACACCAAGATGAAGCTCAAGGAGCTCGACCTCGACACCTATCTGTTCGGTGAAGGTGCCAGCGAGCTGCCGCCGCGTGAAGCCAAGCGCATTCGCGGGCGGGTTGATCACGAGATCATGGAAATCTTTTACGGCAAGAACATTCAATCGTGATGGCGCCTATGCGTCGCTAGATCCGAGCGGCGCTGAACTTCATCACGCGGGCCATCATCTGCATCAGGCCGCGCACCGGCGCTGGCGGCAGCAAGCCGCCGGCATCGAGAGCAGACTGTCCATGACGCTCCTCGTCTGCCTTCATCGCCTGCACCACTGCGCGCGAGGCCGTGTCCGCCTCGGGCAGGCGATGAAGGTGCTCATCCAGATGCACACTCACCTGCCGTTCGGTTTCAGCCACAAAGCCCAGGCTCGCCGCATCGCCGCGCAAACCGGCAACCACACCGATGGCGGCAGAGCCCGCATACCAGAGCGGCGTCAGCTTGCTGGGGCCATCGCCCAGCTCGGCAAGGCGGGTGGCGCACCATTGCAAGTGATCCTGTTCTTCCTTCGCCGCTTCCAACAGCTGGCGGCGGATGGCCGGGTCACGCGCCACCAGCGCCTGGCCGTGATACAGCCCCTGCGCCGCGACTTCACCCGCGTGATTGACGCGCATCAGCGCCGCCGCTGCGGCGCGCTCCGTCGCAGAGAGATCACCACTTGCAGCAACAGGCGCAGGCCGATGGCTGTCGCCCACGGTGGATAGCGCCTTGAGGCCATCGCCAGCGCGGGCGAGCAGGTGATCCAGCGGCGAGAGCGAGCGGGTCGTGTCAGTCATGGTTTGCGGCGACAATACGGTGAACCTGATTCTACGACTCCGCACTTAGGCCCTCATGTTCTGGCTGCTTGTCTTCCTGATTGCAGCACTGGCGCTCGCCTACCGTGGCGCCCCGCTCACCACCGCCACCGGCGTGATGGGCGTGGCCGTGCTGTTCTACGGCTGGCTGGGGTCGTCGCTCAGCACTTTTGCGCTGCTGCTGATCCTCTATCTCGTGCTGTTCGTGCCGCTCAATGTCGCTGCCGTGCGGCAGGAGTGGCTCACCCTGCCGCTGCTCAACCGCTTTCTCACGCTGGCGGTGCCGCAGGCCGCCATCGGCGCGCGCGGCCCCGGTGCCGAGCTGGTATCCGGCCGCTGGGAGGCTGACTTCCCGCTGCTGCAAAACCCGGCTGATCCGCAGGCTGACGTGCGGCTGGAAGCCTTTGGCGCTGCGCTCTCGCATCGCCTGAGCCAGCCCTTGGAGCTGCCCACGCCCACCGCTTCGCAGGCGCGCATTGCCGAGGGCCTCATGATCGGCACCGCGCTGCACCGTGTCGGCCTGCGCCTACTGGCAGGCCGCCCCACCCGCGTGCCGGCGCGCGAAGCCTGGCGGCTGGCACGGCATGGCGCGACGCTCTTGGGCCACGGCAGCGCACCGCGTGTGGAAGATGTGGAGGCCGAGGACAACGCGCGCCTGCTGCCGATCCTCGCCGCTGTGCATCCCTACTACCCGCAGTGGCTGGCCGCCGCGCGGGATGACCACGCCGCCAATCGCCTGCTGACGTTCGACCGCGCGGTGTGGAGCGCCTTCGGCCACGCCCTGCAAAACGCCGCACGCGCGCTGGTGGGCGCGCTCAGTGGTGCGATGCTGATCCCCGCCGAGGTGGATGACGACCTCAAGCCCCTGCAAAGGCAGGTGCGGCTGGCGCAGTCGCGCTTTGCAGTGACGGCAGATCTTTTGCTGGCACTGCCGCTGCTGGAGGTGCAGGCGCCGGGTTTTGCACCGCGCCTCGCCGCCGCACTCGAAGCGCTGCAATCAATGATCGCCTTGCTGGCCTGGCACAACACCGCCGTACAACCGCTCACCGAGCGGGTGGTGGTGGTCAATGCCCTGCGCCGCTCGCTCGCCGCCTATGAAGAAGCGCTGTGGGTGGCCTTGCAGGAGCTGCCGCAGGGCGCGCTGCGCATCGGAACCACGCTGATCTGCCTGCCGTTCGGCCGCCGCGCGCGCATCCCCACCGTAGCGGAAGAAACCGCCGCCGCGCTGGCCCTGCTGCGCGAACCGGCGCTGCGCGCGCGTCTGCGCACCGGGCTCGCCAGCCACCCGGCACTGGATGAACTGGAGCGTCGCACCGAAGAGTTGCGCCGCCTCGAACCGACCCTGCGCCGCCTCCAGCAGGCGCAGTTCGAGCCGCCACCTGCCGACGACCACGCCCGCCTCGCTGCCGCCGTGCGCCTGCATCTGGTCGACGATGCGCAGGCTGAGGCCTTGTCTGATGCCCTGCGGTTTGCCGACACGCTGAAAACGACTGCCGAGGGGAGCAACCCGAATGGCTGAAACCTGCATCATCGTCGGCGCTGGGCCGGGCATTGGCCAGGCCTGCGCGCTGGCCTTTGCGCGCGAGGGCTACGACATCGCGCTGCTGTCTCGCCGGCCAGAGCGGCTGGTAGCCGAGACCACCGAAATCGCCTGGACCACCGGCCGCAATGCCCGCGCGTTTGAAGCCGATGCGAGCGATGCCGATGCCCTGCGCGCCGCACTGCAAGAGGCCCAGCAGATACTGGGGCCCGCGCGCGTGCTGATCTACAACGTGGCCAGCGTGCAGCGTGCGCGGCCTGCCGCGCTCGACATCGAGCAACTGGTGCAGGAGTTCCGCGCCAATGTCGCCGGGGCTCTCGTGTGTGCGCAGACACTGGCAGAAGACATGCGCGCCGCAGGCGGTGGCAGCCTGCTGTTCACGGGCGGCGGTCTCGCCGATCACCCCTCGGCCAACTACACCTCGCTGTCGCTGTGCAAGGCGGCGCTGAAAAACCTGACGCAGACACTGGCGCAGGAGTACGGCGTGCATGGCATCCATGCGGCCACCGTCACCGTGCATGGCTTCGTGCAGGCGGGGACACACTTTGACCCGCACCTGATCGCGCAGAGTTTCATCAAGCTGCATCGCCAGCCCAAGGGACACTTCGATAGCGAGCTGGTCTACCGCTGAGCACACAGCCATGAACAACGCCTTCCCACTGCGCCGCGATGTCGAGGGCCTGAAAAAAGGCCGCTTCGATGTGCTGGTGATCGGCGGCGGCATCTATGGTGCGTGGATCGCCTACGACGCCGCACTACGCGGCCTGTCTGTCGCACTGGTGGAGAAAACCGACTGGGGCTGTGGCACCTCGCAGTCATCCTCCAAGCTCATCCACGGCGGCCTGCGCTACCTCGAACATTTCGAGTTCCGGCTGGTGAGCCACGCGCTGGCGGAGCGGCGGGTGCTATCCGAGATCGCGCCGCATCTGGTGCGCCCGCTCAACTTCAAGCTGCCGGTATGGAAGAGCGCCCGCGTCGGCCGCTTGCAACTGCTGGCGGGACTGACGCTGTATGACTTTCTCGCCACCGGCAAGCAGCCGGTGCCGCGCCACAAATCCTTCTCTCGCGAAGCGCTGCTGCATGAGCACCCCTACCTCGCCGCCGATGGTCTCAAGGGCGGCCTGCGCTACGGCGACTGTCAGGAAGACGACGCGCGCATGACGATGGTGGTGGTGGCTGCCGCCCAGGGCGCGGGCGCGATCTGCGCCAATGGGGTGGCTGCTGAAGCATTGCTACAACGCGGCGGCAAGGTCGTTGGTGCGACGCTGCGCGACGCCGACACCGGTGCAGATTTTGAGGTGATGGCCGATGTCACCATCAATGCCGCAGGCCCCTGGGCGCAGGCACTTTCAGCCACGGCGCTGGGGGCATCGACCCCCGCAGTGAAGCTGGTAAAAGGCATCCATCTGGTGCTGCCGGGCATACCGGATCTCGACGATGCGTTTCTGCTCACCGCGCCACAGGATGGCCGCGTGTTCTTCGTCATCCCCTGGTACGGCAAGACCTTGCTGGGCACCACCGAAGCGAGCATTGCCGATGTCTCGCAAGCCGTGGTGACGCCCGCCGAGCAGCAATACCTGCTTGATGCCTTGCAGCAGCTGATGCCGGGGCTGGGCTTTACGGCAGCCGATGTGATTGCCAGCTTCGCCGGTGCGCGCACCTTGCAGGCGGAGGACGCCGACACGCTGTCGGCACAGACCCGCGAGTTCGTCATCACCACGCCGCAGCAGGGGCTGATCTGGCCCATCGGCGGCAAGTACACCACCGCACGCTGCGACGCTGCCCAAGTGGTCGATGCCGTCTACGCGATGCTGGAAAAGCCGGGGCCGGTGAGCCTCACCCATCGCTATCCGCTGCCCGGCGCGCCGGTGGGCACGCGCGAGGGCTCGGTGACGTTGGGCGACTTCACGGGCTGGCAGACCGAGGCCATTGGCGGCCTGCTGCGTCGCGGGCTGGCCCCGGATATTGCCGAATCACTGACGCTGCGACATGGCACCCGAATCAGCGCCATCATGGCCTTGCTGGAAGAGCAGCCCGCATGGTCGGCGCGATTGACGCCGGACACCGCCTTCACTGAGGCCGAAGTGATTCATGCCGTTCGAGATGAAGGCGCACGCTGCCTGGAGGACGTGTGCCGCCGGCGCATGCCGCTGCTGCTGCTGGCAAGGCCTGGTAGCTGGATGCAGCGGGTGCAAGCGTTGCTGGCCGCCGCCTGATTCGCGCTTATCGTCGGCCAGCCACCGCTGATCGGTGGCAAGCGTTGCGGGGTTGGCTGTCGGCGCAAGATGCGTGTGTCTCCAAGAGCGCACGTTTTTTCCCTCCCCTTTGGCGTGCGCTTTTTCATACCGGGCCTCGGCCCGGTTTTTTTATGGCGACGGCTGCGCAGTGGGCAGCACTTCAGGCTCACCAATGAAGCGGGGTTCGGTGCCGAACAAGAAGAGATCAAAAATCGCCCAGACCCGCGCCAGCACCTCGCGCAGATAGGGCCTGAA